>Ga0307507_10005688_pt1 | contig 20195 bp, 25 predicted proteins | sample 7_EM_MG_FD_207223 | JGI IMG/M metagenome (GOLD analysis project Ga0307507, IMG submission 207223) | Populus trichocarpa ectomycorrhiza microbial communities from riparian zone in the Pacific Northwest, United States - 7_EM | ecosystem: Host-associated > Plants > Roots > Unclassified | place...
CCTGTTTCCAAGCGCTGGAGTCGAAGGTGTCCCGGTTGACATAGCCGTCTCTGCCTCCTCTTTCTCTGCTGTCATTTGCTGGATTACTTGCTTTAATTCGGCGAGCTGCTCCTGGTGCGAAGCCAAAAGAAGCTGTGTATCAGCTAACTGAGATCTTAGCTGCTCATTTTTCTTATCAACAGCCTCTTCCTTTTGGCGCGCTACAGAGACCATCTAATACCGTTAGCTGTGAGAAATTGTGCTCGGAACCGGCAAGAAATATGCCTAAAAAGCGGCTGTTTACCTCATTAGCTTCACCAAATAGAGCAGCCGTTAAACCCTCCAATTCCCGCTCTATGACCCTTTTCTCTTCTTCGGCCTTGGCCCTCAACCTGCTCTCTTCGTTTAAGCGATCCCCGAGCTGCTTTGTTTCGGCCTCAACGTCCGACTTCTTGACCAGCAGCCCCTTGGTCAACATCTCAGCGTTTTCCTTGGCGACTGCCTCCAATTGCTTGACCCTCGCACGGGAAATCTCCAACTCATGTCTTGTTTGCGAGAGCGAGTCGTCCAATTGGGTCTGATGATTGATCGCATTGATGAGTTTATTACTGAGGGCTGCCACCTCTACGTTGAGATCCGTACTCCCATTCTCGCCGGGTGTTGATCTACCACTTGATGTTCCATCGGCAACCGGGACCCGTAGAGTACTCTCGCTAGCCGATTTGTAGAGATTCGGACGGTCGGCAGTCATTGTCGAAAAGGCTGGCGGAGAGGTTATTGATAGAGGCGAAAGTTTATGGCCAGTTGTTGTTATGGAACGGAGAGGAGGCTTCGAAGAAGGGCCTGAAAAGGGGGGCCCATGCGTCCCGTTGGCATGGACCAGATAAAGATATCTACGAGAGAGATCGAGGGGATTTAGCGACATGGTGGACAACTATGAGAGCCAGGTTTTATCGTGGAAAACTCACTCAGCCAGCTTGGCGGCTTGGAATGAAATATGTCTCAAAAAGAGACTAGAACGAGCTAGATCCTCGGCAGTCCGGAGACAGAAGCAGATGAGAGTACCGGTAAGAAGATGACGAAAAGGAGTAAAATTGGGAAAGATGGGAACAGAGCGGAGGAAAAAGATGTATAGAGCGGGAAGTGAAGTGAATGCAAGAAGAGAGTTTGTACGAGTACTTTTTCTTTATGCTCGAGTACGGGGAGGGTTCAAAGTGGAGTGATAATCTAGTTGATGTAACGATTGACCCTTCCTTTTGTGCGAAAGAAAAAAAGAAAAAAAAATAGAAGCGAGAGCGAGAATAGAGTGGAAAAAAAGAAGAGAAGGGAAAATGTTTACAAAAGTTGTGAGCGAGAGGAAGAATGGGGGTTGTAGCAGCGGAAGGGACCGGACCGGAGGGAAAAATCAAGGACTGACTGGCTGACTGACAGCTACAAGGGAGGAGTACGGTATGGTGGTGCGAAAAGTTTGGTGGAGGACCAGTAGGAGTACCGTACTGTGGGAAAGTGATTGAGGATATAGAAAGGAAAGGAGGGAATAGTTGGACCGATGATTGAATGAGAGAAGGCGAAAAGGAAGAGGAAGATGAAGAAGAGAAAGAAGAGAAAGAAGAGAAAGAAGAGAAAGAAGAGAAAGAAGAGAAAGAAGAGAAGCGTCGCACTCGCCAACCGCCTGTCCTGTCAAGGGTACCGATGATGCAGTATCTGCCTGTCTTGGTGGATTGTTGGCTGGCTGGCTGGCGTTTGAAGCCAGAGGTACTAGTAGTTCCCGGTGAAGGCAAGGAGGAAACGAGATGCTTCAACACAAGCTGCAACGAGCAGCAAGTCGGGCTCTCGGGGGACGGAGGGAAAAGAGAGAGGAAAAAGTGCAACACTCTCTCTGCTCTGAGTGGGCAGCCCAGCAGCCGCTCGGCAAGGACCTAGCCTTAAACTGCAACTTACGAGTTGTCGTTAAACCCTCAAAAACGCCAAAAAAGGTCACACGGAATAAGCAAGTTACATGTTTGAGAAGGAGGTGACGGAGTGACGGCCGCCATTTTTCCTACCAAAAGGTCAAATCGGGACAAGCGGCTTGTGGCTACTCCTTCAGTGACTGGTTGGTTGATTGGGGGGTCTGCGAATCCCCTACGGTACTCGAGTACTCGAGTACTCACGGAAGTGTAAGAAAGACAGGGAATACGGGAGGGAAGAGGCGGCTGCGTCTGTGGCAAGTAAAATGTGTGACGAATCGGTTGGGATAAGAGGCGGAGATACGGGCGATTGAATGCCGGTACTGTACAAGTAGAGGGCGGCTGCTCGAGGACGGGAACGCACCATATCCTGTCATGCTCCGGGCCAATATTGCCCTGCAACAACCCGATCGTAACTGTACTGTACAATAGTGCGTGATGAAGCAGGGCGTCTAATCTAACGAGTGCGATTCTCTCCTCAATCGAGAAGTCGTGTCGGGAGGAAAACTACCCAAGCGTGATCTATGGAACCCAAACGCTGTTCAACCCTTACGATACTAGTATGGATCCTATTGCCAGGTATGATAATATTATGGCCGTTTTCTGCGTATGGCGGAACATTAGATACGCCGGCGGCCTAGAAGATACGGACCGGTAGTAGAAATCGCAGTGTTGTTTGTATCATACAAGTATCTTTGGTTACAACAGTTTGACCCCGTTGAAAAGCCTTCCAGGAATAGGCTGCGTATTTCTGAGCTATAAATTTAGGGCGTAGTTAACATTGCACCATACCTAGAAAACCGCCGTACCCGGCAATGGCAATACACGTACCAGTACTACCGGTAGTCTACCTTGTTCTCTGCAGCGCCTTTGCCATGAATCCCAGCAATGCGGGGCGAAGAAGCACACCAACGAGGGGCACGAGGCAAACTTTCCATCCTCATCTCCACCATCCCATCCCCCACACAGTTCTTCTTTAAATTATCCCCACTTCATCCATCATATTACTACCGACAGATCTCACAACATGGATGACGATGGTTCGGCTTCCTACATTTTTTATTTTGTGCGAATGACTATATCACGCTGACCAGGTAAACACAGACTTGCAGAAAATCCGCCAGGCGAGGATGCAGGAGCTTGCCCAACAAGGTCAGGGTGGAGATGATAAGAAGTATTATCCCTTGAAATTCTCTCCTTAAATGTTATATGTACTAGTACAGATATTTTCTTACCGTGGCTTTAGACAGCAAGAAGGTTTTTATCTTCCACATCTCGATCTACGGCATCTCATTTGTCCTCTAAACTCATGCCTGGGAACCAATAGATGAAGCTCGGAAGTCTGTAATTTCGCAAATACTCACCCCGGAAGCCGTCGACCGCCTTGGCCGTATAGCCATGGTTAAGGAATCGAGAGCTCGCGATCTTGAGAACCGTTTGATCATGATGGCTCGTTCCAATCAAATTCGTCAGCGTGTCACGGAGGAGGATTTGATTGCTCTGATCAATGCCATCGACGAGAAAAAGACTACTGAGCAGAAGGTCGTTTTTTCACGTCGTAAGGGTATTTTTGATGACGACGACGATTTCGATCTGTGAATGGGTGGTGTGGTCTTCTGGTCATGGTGGAAACTGGCCGTTTCAGTGGGGGTTTCAATACCGTACTATTTCTACAAAAATCACACCTTTGATAATAGACTGGGCGGGTTGAAATTCCCTAACGCTGTCGCCAACAATTTTCTGGATGACTGGGTGATGAAAAAACAGGCAAAGGAGAGCCACTTTGTGTGGTGGTAGTAATACAAGTAGTGCTCTAATGTTCCACAGGCTCCCTTACAGTCTTTTCAGCCTTTTTCTGAGCCTTCAATTCCGCTCTGATTTTTCGCAGACTACAGTAGGCAATATATCGTATTAGCACGGTGCTAATGCCCAAATATGGTAAGACTTACTCTGGAGGCTTCTCCAAGCCGATTCTCCTCCTTAGTTCCTCCACATCAGTCTCCAACTCCTCTTCCCAATAGATGTTGATCACCTCCTTGGCCTGCAATCCATTCCTGATAGCCCAAGGGAAGTACATGGTCAAGGCTCTGCTTCTCTCCTCCGGCCTCAACCTTGCCAACGCAAACATACTTAGGCCAGTCATGGGAATAAGGGTATTTGCAAATTCAAAAGCCTTCAAGGCAACCTCACCCTCGACTATGATAGGTAACCCTGTAAGAGCATGGTAGAAGTCGTGACACTCGCGGTATCTCTGCATAACATAGGCGCATTCTGGATCATCAATATATCTGACCTACTTCCTGTTAGTAATTCCCTCCCGAGATCCTTTCCCAAGCGCAGATGTCAAGGCCCCCATCCGGCTGTGTTTGTACCAACAATCTTCAAACTTCTATTGACTCAAATATGACAAGGTGCCCGAAAATACAGAGATCCTTATGCTCTTATGCGGGGAAAGCAATATACCTGAGACCGAGTATCTGGCGAGACGCCCTCTTTATCTAACCATGCTACATATTCCCTACCCACAGTGCCGTCCGGTAACTTCCGTAGCTTCTCCATACTCATTGTGGTGGAGTTAATCCTTGGGCGGTCTTTGAGAATCCTCCGACCGGTAGGGGATGATAGCATCGCATCCCGGAGTCTGTATATGAAGTACGGTGTTGCTGTGGCTTCTCCGAGAGCTGCAATCAAGTCTGTTTATATATTAGCATCCTTTGCGGGAAGAAGCGACTCCAGTCATTGAAATAAAGAACAGACAGCTATTGTAGTTCTTGATAAGCTACGCCGAAAAAGGAGAAAAAGATACCTCCACGTCGAGGGTTCAATAGTGACATTACCGCCGAACCCACAGCAAGCAATCCTCTCTCAGGAACAGTGAGTGGGACATGACCCTCGTAATTGGGCGGCGGCCGGGATAGGGAAGTGAAGGGTGCGAATTGAGGCGCGAAAATCTTGGGAAGATCCCTCAGTAGACCCGATCGCCTAATAGCCGGTCTCAGTACTAGTGAATTCATCGTTGATGTTGATCCGATGTCTCAAGCAATGCTAGCTCAAGCTTTTCCATGTGTGGTGGTGCCGTGATCTCCCTTGCTTCAACTAAACCGGCCGACCCAACCAACCAACCAACCAACGAAACCAAACCAGCCCTATCGGCATAACAGTAACGGCACCCATGGCCGCAGCCCTCTATCCCCCACGCCCTGAAGCAGACCCATTGAAAGCCGAAGAAGAATCTGCCGTAACAGACCTCTCCCTCCCTCCCTCCCTCCCTCCCTTCCTCCCCCATTTTCACCTTAATCTACTAACGAACGGCAGGCCCGAGAGCTAACCTGGCTCACGAGCTCCCTCCAAGAAACAATCGACAATGTCCGCTCATGCCTACGAGAATGCTCCAACCTCCTCGCCCCGAGCACTGGCTCCACGCTAGTCCTTTCCTCCCCGCGCTCGGAGTCACTTAAAGGGTATGCGACGCGGGTGGCTAATAAGATCATTAAATCGGATATGCAGGTCAAGATGTACGGACTGCCAAATACGAAGGGGTTCGCCTGCCATAAGTTGAGCTTGGACCCCAGGGGGAAGGGGATTGTGCTGGAGCAGTTGACGGATGTGGTAAATCACGTTGCGGAAAGTCTGGACATTGTGAATGGAGGGATGGGCGTTGCTGAGAAGCTCAGTGGAGCTATGGAGAGTGTTCGCGCTGCGAGAGATGCACTGAGAGGGACACAGATGCATCGATTGTTCCCCTATCATGTTGTGGATCCCAGAGTATGTTTTCTTTCATCTGATTTCTGCTTTTGCGATTCTTGGTTTACGGGGGGACTGATTGATTGCTTAGATATTTGACCCTCCACTTCATCCTCATCTTGCGTTTGATCTTTATATATCAGAGGCGGCACTCATAGTGGAATTACGGACGCTGGATCCACTAACTTCTCCGGAACATCGTGGGCCTACCTTTGCGTTACCGTCGTTGGAGTCCTCGTTTGGCTTTCGGGAAAGATTTGCTGCGGCTGTGGGACTGAGGAATGGGGGAAATGGGGTTGGGACCGCTAATCAGGATCAGATTTATTGCTACAAAGGCGGGGACGTGCGAGTCAGGGAGAGGGTCAGGATTGAGAGTCAAGACCCTAGCTTAATGGCTGTTTGGGCAAAGCTGGGAGGCCTGGAACATGCGCTGGGACTAGCCATCAAGTCCTTGGACATCGCGAAGAGCGCAGCTGGGGTTCGTTAGCGATGGGATTGATGGTTCTTTACAGACGCATTTCCGATTGGGTTGATTCCTCTGGGGGCCTTGGTCTTCTGGGCCATGAGGTCTGTAATTGGTTACAGGATATCTGTGACTAGGTTCTAATAATAATAATTCTAAGGCCATAATAACACCAATTCGCCGGTGATACCCGTACGAGAAATCGATATCGGTAAACTCTATTACGAAGCTCCATAGTTCATAGTCATCCTTAATTGCCTTTCCTGTTTGTCACGAACAATATCAGCCTTCGCTCTGTGGAAGAGCCCTCCAGCAAGTTGAAAGGAATAGCATACCTTGTGACCCGCCTGTAACGATAACCTCTCAATAGTATGAGCCAACCTCTCCTTCTTCCCTTTCAACATCCTCAACTTTTCCGCATTCTGAGTATTCCCACCAAGACCACCACCACCCCTCCTCTGCCCCCTCGAAGAAGCAGAAGAAGAGAGCGAAGGCTTCTGCTGTAACCTCCCCTCCTGCAACTCCGACTTTGCAACCAATGCCTTCTCCCTCCTCTCCATCTTTGCCAAATGTTGTTCCACCCGTCGAAGTAAATGCTCAACTTCTGGCCCGATCTCGTCTGCGAGGGCAGTCTGCGCGGCGTATAGTGTTGGCTCGGAGATTAGTTCAAAGTGCTATTATGATAATAACCTCCCCTTGACTTATTAGCTAGTTGTCTTATGTATCGTAGTGTTTTTTTGCAGTTGGGAGGAATGAACGAACGAACCCGAGTACATTGTAGGACTTTCTTGATGCGTGGGAAATCATGAATTCCCGAGTCTAGGATTGAGATCGAAGAGTCTAGGAGGCGAGTTGAGTTTTGGAGGGAGGATACGCAGCCGGCTAGGGAGGAGATTGTGCTTGTGGTTCCGAAGGACATTTTCGCCTTGCTTTGCTTTGTTTTGGTGGGATAGGTGGGGTGGTTTGTTGTTGTTTACCGGGGCTGCGTCGGGTGGTTTTAGTGCAAATCAGGGCAGAGGGGAATCGTAGGTTGATGTGAATTCTGGTAAATGTATCAAATTAAATGGGTTAAGTTTATTTACACTTTCTATAGATGTTTTATTATTGCTTTTTGTGTCCTTTAGTCTCTCTAATAATATACGGTGGTATTTAGGCGGGTCAATCAATCAATCTTGGGGACATCTCTTTTTCCCAAAAACCCGAACCCGATTCCACCCTTGAAACATCAACCACCACCACCACCACCACCGCTTCCCTCAACACCATCAACCGCCTTCCTGCCAACGTCAGAAGACCTCGAATCGTTCAGACTCCTACAAACCTCTCGCTATGCTCGAAAGAATCTTTGGAAAGAAATGGCCTGCGCCTGTTGGTACGTCTCTACCATTGATTCCCCCCCCCCGCTCTGTATCTCACTCGCTAACAACGATGCGATGATTAGCTAAGCCGATGGCACCTTTCTATGTTGCCGGTATGTACATAAATTTTCCAATCGGGAGGGTTTAGGTTTAATCTGGAATTGCTGGCTAATTTGTTGCAGGTGCCATCATTTTCTACGGAGTTAACAGCCTTTCCAATTTTCTCGCCAATAGTACGTTTTCTTTTTTTTTTTTTTTGCATGTGGAGATTGCTGTGCTTGGAGGATCTTGACTAACAATCCGTAGCCGAGGAATATAGGAACGATCCTCGCAATCCCAATGCTAGGGCGAACCCTCCCGGAAATGCTGGGCAGCATTAGAAACTCTTTTTCACTTCCTTCTAGAAAAAACATAGATCTATCAGGTGGAGAAAAAGTGAATATCACGGGTTGGACAGGGGATGGGATGGGGTTCTCGAATGTAGCGCTGGCAGTCTTGTATTATTGAAATATCAATCCTCTGCCGTCTCTCGTGAGCGTAAAGTTTAATTGTGTTCTTGAGACGGAGGCCGGGCGGTCTCAGGCGGCTTCTTACCACGATAGCGGGCTTGTGTGACTCTGTTGCGGTGAAGATGAGTCGAGTCGTAGGTGGCGGTGGTGGCAACTATCAGATCAATTCGCACAAAACATACGGTATGCTGTCTGGAGGTGTTGGATGCGAATATGAGACAATTTTATTGAGGGAGGACAGGAACGCTCCCGGCGAGGGATTTCTCTTGTTGTTTGGAGGATAAGATGACGAGATGACTCGGCGCTTCCCGATTGAATCGTCCGTCAAGAGTGCAATACCGGCGTAGCGCGGTAGCCTACGACCGATACCGGTATTGTACCTTATCGGTAGTCGGATGGTGCCCATGTCTGCAGCGTACCTGGGGTACGATACTACAGGTACAGTACTGGTATCTCAGTGCTGAAGAGGTGATCGGGAGAGTCAATTCAATACCGGTATGTTATCCTGACTATGATACAATACCGATCTAGCGTCTGTCACCAGCACGTTCAATACTGACGGATGGAGATGCTTGATCAGCACCTCATGCCGTCGCTAGACACTGTGGTACTGTATGTACTCGAGTAGCTCACGGTTCGTTTTTCCCTTTATCATGACCACCCTCTCACTGTCAGTGCTAGCTGCACCAGTGCAACATGATAGGCGATTGTTGGACGGTGAAAAAGCGCACAGGAAACCTGCGAAATCCCAGCCAAATTTTCGATTTACTTCAGCCCAGATCCAACCAGGTCGCCAAGATCACTCATTCACTGTTCCACTACAGCTCGCTCAGTCTTTAAAAGGCAAGATCATAAGAAAGTTGTTCTTCCCTGCCCTATCCGGTCATCATTTTTTTCCCTCGTTGCTCCATTTCCTTTTCTCGCTCAGCACAGCCTACTCCTGAATATAATGGCATAGTTACTCGTACAAGTACGGTAGGTTGGGTCATCCATAAACCACACAAGCATCATAACGCTATTACATAGAATATGATTGGTCGTAGGGCCCGTTTGTTTGGTTCGGTTGCTGGGTCTTTTTGGTGGTTGCTATGATAGCGCACCGAGCTCATGAGTTACATTCTACGAGTGCTTGGATGCCCGCAAAGAGGGAAAAAACCCAGCCCAGCCCTGCTTCGCTTCGTTGCCATTTGACTTTTCTCAGTTCGCCTTCGCTGTGACCCAGCAGCGCCTATTTAAGTTCCGCCCCTCTGCCTTCCCCTACCCCTTCTCTCTCTCTCCCCACCAAGAACGAACACTACTCTCCATACTTTCCTTCCACGCTTTCCCTTCCAACACCCCAAGCTACAAACACAACACTCTAGTCCAAACTTTCAAACTACTGCCCCGAAGCACCCAAACACAGCTTTCCCACATACCCAACCCCCCTCGAAGTCTGTTTATGTCCATCGAAAATCTCAAGGTTAATGGTGAGTCTTTTTCTCTTCTTTCTCGAGTTATTGCCACACCAGCTGGCGCCTTCGTAGAGAGTTTGGCCTAGAGGCACAACTCTAGTTAGATCTCAGCCTGATCAATCTCGCCGGCCGCCCCGATTCATCGCCCCTACCGCAGGATGCTTCCTGCTAGCCTAGCTTCTCCTCGCCAAATGCTAACGCCTTTTTCCTAGATCCTTTCGCCGACGACGTTGGTGATACTCAGCCCAAGAATTACGTCCATATTCGTATCCAACGTGAGCATCCTTGATTCCATCCTTTTTTGTTGGAAAAAAAAATTGCACTTCGTTCTGCACATTTACTAACTCGTTTCTTTCAGAGCGCAACGGTCGCAAGACGTTGACGACTGTCCAGGGGTTGCCTAAAGAGTACAGTCCTAAGGCTCTTTTGAAAGCTTTTAAAAAGGAATATGGTAATTACCCCCTTTCCCCACCATTTTGTTCGATTCGGAACTCTGCCCGTCTGTCTTGCATACCGTCTAGGCAGGGCATAGATCTTACCTACCCCTTGGTTGTTTTGGGACAACAGAAGCGCTGACCTTGTGTTACCTTTATCCTCACAGCTTGCAATGGCACCATCATTCAAGATAAGGACATGGGGGAGGTGATCCAACTTCAAGGTGATCATCGCACAAAGGTCATGGATTTCCTTACCGATAAAGGAAGCGACAAGATGGGCAAGTACGCACTTGCCAAAGAAAATATCAAGGTGAGTCATTTTTTTTCCCGAAATAATTTCCGGCGATTCGGTTGGAGGCTCTGCTCACAAAGTGTTTTAGATCCACGGATTTTAAGCCCCGCGTCCCCAGCCTTCCTCAACCACCTTTGCTTTGGTTTTGGAGGAATACTTTTGTGCTGGTAGACATGCTGTGGGAGTTGATTTCGGTGTGCGTGCTTGAATTTTCGGGGGGGGAGGGGGAGAAGGAGGTTTGCAGTATACATACCTAATAAAAGTTACTCAAACGTACGTAGTCAGTCTCTTGGGGCGCCTTAACTGCCTTGGCCTCACAGTTTCTGACTGGAGGGGGGTCTTGCTTGTTGGTTGGGGTGGCTTCTTCTTTTTTCTTTTTTCTTTTCTCTCTTTTTCTTACTGGATGTTTGTGTGAGATTCAGGGTTGAGGGCTCAGATCAATAAATGACTTTTTTAAGTTGACTAGACTATTCTCCATGTGAACTGTGAATAAAAAGTAATAGAAGTGATAAAAGTACTCGGGTAAAACCATCGTAGGGTAAGCCCAGGATAGTACAAGTACTCGAGTACTGTACCATGCCCATACTCGGGCGGGGTTAAGAGCTGAGATGCTTTTACCGGCGGCAGACTACCCTAGGCAAAGCAAAAAGGCGGGGTCATCATATTAACAATAACGTCAAGGGTCCATGACGTATGTGAGGCCAAAAAAAAGGATGATTGATTGATTGATCGATCGAGGTCGAGGTCGAGTGTGGGGTCTAATAATCTACTCGTGCTCTACCGGTACTCTATCAATCAATCAATCCCTTTGTTTTGTTTTATTAACTTGACTACGGTATTCTAAATTATTATTATTATTATTATTATTAAATTTCCAAGGGTGTGGTGGGTGGTCAGTCGGTGGGTTGGGTACAGGTATGATACTATTCTAGGGAACCAGAACGCCGGTACTATTAGTACGGGGTAATTACTCGTATTGAGAGGTTTTTGGGTTTGGGGTTGGGCTGGGCTGTGTGTGGTATTATATTATTATACTGTAGCTTGAAGAGGTTAGATAATTAGTTAGTTGGCTAGTTGGCTAGCAGATAGAGTAGATGTGCTTGCGTGGTATATGTTGTGAAGTGGAATGTGGGGTTTGGGGGGGTTGTGGTATGGTGGTAGTTGGGCTAATTAGTTGTTTGGATGGTTTTGTGCGTGTGGAGGGGGGGGAGGGATGGGAGGAGGGAGGGAGGGAGGGGAAATCCGATCATGAAGTGTCACTCGGGATTTATATTTATTATATATGATAGAGAACGGGTGTCAATCACCTCCGCCCCCTCCGGCCCTTGGGTGTTTATTTGGGATGGATTGGGGGGGGGGGTTCTTGGGAAGGGGTGTTATGTACCGTACCGTAAAATCTCGTGAAATCCACCATCTCTAGCATGCAGCCTCCTATCCTAGTCTCCGGCTTCTGAGTCAAAAGCCCTTAAGAAGGATAAACTTAGCGCTTTCCTGACACAGTATAATAGCCTAGGCCGTTTGGCTGTGCTGGGTCTCGTCAACTTGGCAAGCTAAACTTATATTGGGCTGGTGTCGCGATTTATAGGGATATTGGTGATAGTTCGGAGATGGTGGGTTTCAAAATCAGATCTTGTATTTGTGGAGTGTTTTGGGGGGTTCTTTGAAACTTACGGGCCGGCATTGTGTAATATGGTGTTTCGCCGGACTAGTTATGATATTTTTTTTTTATATTTTTTTTTGCATTGTGTTTGGGGAATATCGTGCGCTGAGGATGGCATTCTGGTGCTGAGGGTGTGTGGTTTTGGCAAGCAAGCGTTATGATAGAAGACGGGGTGGATTTCAGCGGTAGAAGTATGAACGAGTCATAACCTGTGATTGTTCGACTGTGCCTGTAAGGCACTGCGCGCACCTCGCCCCCCCCCCCTCCCTTCTTAACCTACGCAAGAACAAAAAACTAATGAGGGTATTCATAAGCCCTAATTACTTTCAAGAGACCCTAAACATACAATAAAGTAGGTAACAATACTATTTCAAGCCCCCCTCGTCGATAGAAACGCTCTGGCATTGAAAAAAAGAAGAAAAAAAAAAGAAACACGTCCGTATAATTATTTCCTCCTTGCGAACCATCCATCTTCCATCAACAACACCACACCACACGGCAAATACCACGATCAAACCGCCCAATCCGCCAAATTGCACCTTTTCTTTTCTTTTCCTTTCTTTTCCTCCTCCGGCCGACAGCGACTCACACTCTCATCTCACCAATGACCACCGCCACCACCTCTCCCGCGTCCCTCTCCCAAAAACCCCAACTCAACGAGGTCCTCGCAATCACCATATCTCAAGTCAACACCAACGGCCTCACCGGCACCATGGCGGATTATCCATCCGTAGACTTTCAAATCCCGCGTATCTTGACGAGTTCTTCTGGCCTCACTCTTCAAGAAGAGTATGGGTGGCTTATCAATGAGAAGGGTAACTTGAAGGTTAAGGTCGGGGACGTGCTTCCATGTCGTGTCCAGGCCGTTAGGATGAGAATTGAGGGTGAGGAGGGGAGGGAGGTTAAGGTTGTAGTTGGAATTGTGAGCGAGTGGATTGAGAAGGAGGCGTTGGAACGTGCTTAACTTTAGGGACTTGGGGGAGGCTCGGGTGGGAGGGAGGGGAAGAAACAGGGACTTGGGAGAGTGAGAGTGAGAGAGGGGAAGAAGGGGGGGAGGGAGGGCTAATGGCTGTTGTTTTGTCCTGTCTTGTCTTGTAGGGATGCTTGGTGAATTACGGTTGTGGTGTGAGGGCTATTGATTTCCGAGCATATGTCGACTTAGGTGTGAGGTTTGGTAGACTATAGTCTTGACGAAGAGCCATATAGTCTGATCCTATTTGAGCTTGGAGCGTGGCGGGGAAGGGTTGGTAGGGAGATACTGCCGGAGTGTGAATGGCCATGAGACACAACTAGTCTTTTCCCTCTAGAAAATGCTACCACATAATCATATATAGGTGTATAATAGGTCTGCTTGTCGGTATCGCTTGCATAGCATAGCACACCATACCACCACCACCACCGCGGGGCCACAGTGACAATTAGTATCGCCATCATCATCACCATTTAGATACCACCGATACGGTACAGCACACCCCCCGATACCTCAGTCACGGGTGTACCATATTCGCGGCTTATTCTCCTGCAACTTCCCATGGGGTAGACAGGTGATGTGATGCGCGAGTTCAATTGGTAACACAACGGGACTCGAATTTATATCCTCCTCTATTATGAGCATACAGGAGTTTCAGGCAAGTTGGGAATGGAAAGAGAAAGAGAAGGTTGCGAATGGGACTGTGTATAGCTTGCCTTCGCTTAATATTCTCTCCCTCTATGTACAGCTGACAGTTTGCTATCAACTTATTGTGGAGCGAAGGTTAACAGGAAGGGGGGGGGTGCCGTGCACTTTGTAATAAGTAGTCGAAGGTTCTCGTGGGTAAGTGAAAAGAGGTGCATCCCACGGAACATGCCACGTTTGGTGCTGTGCTTTACTGCCTTGGGTTGGAAATCCGATGCTTCCTACTTATACTATCTAATGGACGGTATGTGTGTAATGGAGCAATATACGGGGGTGGAGGAAGTAGATTTCTGCAGGGGGGATTTCCTGGGGTAAGCTCATGGTTTATCACTGATGAGTTGTGATTGCCAGTCGGTCTGCCCCAGGAAATAGAGTAAGGGTGCGAAAGCCAGAGTTTCATGTTCTTGATGAATGTCAAGACCCAGACCCTCTCTCTTGCTCTCACTCCGTGCGAGTAGGGTACTGTATACACGTCTCCTAGCGGCCCCAAGGAGATCACGCAAGATCACTCGGACCACTAGGTTATCCAATCAATGCTACCACACTGACATGATACAGGCACGGTATCTAACGGATCATGGCTCTGCGGACAACTGTTGTAATATCGCCGCAGATTTTTTTTACCTTTTTCTTTTCTTTTCTTTTCTTTCGTTCAATTTCCAGCGGGTGGATGAATGGCCTATCCTGCCGAGTTCCATTCTTATACTTCAATCCCAAATGAGGTATTCCGGAAAAGTGGACGCTTGGGCAAAGAATGCCGGTAGTGTCACCCACACAAGCAGTAGAATGAAAGGGAATGGCAGTTCGCCTTGGTTGGCTAGGGATACCTTTCCGACAGCGAAGCGGTTTGTCATAGCTCGCTAGTACCGGATCCCTTCTTTTTTTCTGACTTTTATTCATTCATTCCTATAACCTGGCGCGGTAGGGTACGGCCCTGTGCTGTACAGTACCGCGCATCTCCACTGTACATCGGGTTGGGGCTGGTTCGGGGCTTGTGGACTGTAAAGGGAGGTTGGTTACATCAAGGAGTAATCAATCAATCGGTCACTCACGAAATTTAATCTTCAGCTGGTGCTTCCAATTGCCCGGGAATCCGGGATATTTAAACCTGCTCTGACACGCGAGTGTGTAACTGTTGGGGGAGGAGAGATAAAGAAATGTTCACACGTTGTCGATAACGTATGTGACGTTGGTCTAAACATGCCTTAGTCAGCCCAAAAGAAAAGAAGGGAAAAAAGAAAGAAGGGGAGGTGTTGGCCAATGATCACGATTGGAAGGTAGCTCCAGGCTCTACATCGTACACCCTCCTTCGTCCGCTCGCTCCCGGGGGACCAAACTTAGACCTGGACGGCAGCAAGCATGCAAGTGAAATGAATCAAAGAGTTTTTATTTTTCGGAAGTGGACGGGAGGCAGCAGGGACCGGGGAATAACACTTTGATTCACTCACCTCCAGTCTAGTGTGTGTCCCCGTGGTCGGTATTATTTTGTTCCGGGTATGAAGTGAGAGTTAGAGGAGGGAGAGATAGGTACCAGGGGTGTGGTCAACCCCCTGGGTAACGTATATCATATCCAACCAACTAGCCACGTCTCACTTGGCTTAAGATTGGAATCGAAGCAGTTGCAATACTAGACATATATATGTATGCGTGTATGTCTGTGTGTATGTATAGTAGGTATGCATGTATCCATACATCCATCCACCCATCAATCCACCCTTTCTTAAAAGCCTTATTCATTATAGGGGTGTGCAGGTAGACAGGCAGGCGAGCGTTTGGTAAGTTAACGCCCTGAACGTTATAATTACCTTAAGATTCGGAGCTTCCTAACTTATCGTGTAGGTGCGATGAGTGGTGGTGCAGAAATCTCTGCACCAAAGGGTTTCTCTTCTCCCGGGAATCCCCACAACCCACTGACCCGGCTGAAATAGAAGTGGATGGAATGAATTGGGAAAGTTGTAACGAGATATACCGCCGTCTTTCATAATAGCAAGCCCTGGGGATGCACTAAATAACCTAATCTCTAAGAATCGGCAAGGGAAGTATATGCGGTTCTTCCTGCATGACATAACACAACGGCAGTATTACTAACTAGGGTGGGAAGATACGAAACAGATTTAGACTCAGACTTTGTAGATTGATGATCGGCGGTACGGTGCGATAGGCCTTTGGTCCGTGATAGCTGGCTCGGCTAGGCTAGGCTAGAATGCCTCCAAGGATGATTTTCTTAAGGAGTTTGACCTCCACCTCAGTCTGATCCATAGGGGGCCGCGATTAATGACAATACCAATAGGAAAGACCTAGCCCTTTACATAAGCTGATCGCAAGGAGTGACAGGTCTGTTGCCAATTCTTCAGGGTTCAGTAAGCAAATCGGTGAACAATATGTGCTCGTACTAGTACATTATGCGGTACAATCACCAGCAGTACCAGACCAGGCCAGACTAAACTACGGCATCGCTATAGCAAACTTGGCCGAATATCAAAAATCTACCCAATACCCCACTAACTATTGACCATCCAACTACATTTACAAACCCCGATGGTGTGGTGGTTTTTTTTTGAATATATCTAGCTGTGCTGTCCTATATTGATAAATCAAGAACGTATGCCGCGTACGTCTGGATGTAGTGGCTGCGGTAGCTGTGATGGTAAGAGCGAGGGTGGTATATAAGGGAGTATTCCTGGCGTTGAGGGTGGTATTGTCAGTGTCAGGATTCCCGGAACAAGAGAGGATTGGTAATGAAGGCGGGTCGTTCAGGCTATGGACTCTGAGGGGTCGCGGTTGTCAATGATCTTGCCTCCCAAAATTCCGCTCGAACAGGACTAACGGCGCAATATATTAACTACAACTACCATGACCAAACAGGTTTCCCAATATCACATCTCATTGATTATACTCCCATCTTAACCGCCCCTAGATTACCATACTCTAAGAAACCAACGTCCTACAATTTTGTCTCCTCCTCTTTTGTCCACGGACAACAGGGAAGGAGATAAACTTGCTGGAGGTTCACTCCCCCATCAATTAAAACTAAACATTACCCCCCTCCCCCCTCCCCCCTCCATCTACCACGAACACTCAACTACCTACCTAATAACCGTAGGCGGGGCATTTGGTTGATACTCGTCTTTAAGCCTCCTTTGACTACTTGCGTCTCCACCAACCCCTCCATTGCCCAGCTTAGCACCGCTCCCACCCATACGCTCGTAAGAGCTTTGCTCATTCCTGTACCCGCGGCTGAATCCATTGGCGCGCTCCTTCTCTGTGTATCTCTTGTCAACGGGTGAGTGTCGAGAGCCGCGCATTTGGGATGCTAATCCCGAATAACGGGTTCTGGAGGGGCGTATTCTATCAGTGTTCCGACGTTTTTTCAGCAGGCCAAGAGTTAACATTAGTGCTGAGAGGAAGAAGAGGGCGACGCAAGTCCATGTGAAGGCGAATGCCTTGATATATGTATATATTTGGTTGTTACTATCCCGTCGATGATGAGGGGTTGGAGGAGTGGGAGTACCTTAACACCAACCCGCGCAAACCTCCCATCATCTCGGAAGGCTCTCTGTCCGAGGACATAACATCCCCTACCTCCCATGGTTAGCCACCGGCGGGGCAAATCTGGGGAGGGGCTAGGGGAAAACAAACGTCATTATCGCCGCCGAAAAGCTCATACAAAGCAGTCCAAACGTAGACGCCGCAGCAGCCAGGTATCCCGCTAGTCGAAAACAGGTAGCTAGTAGCGCCGCAAAGAGCGCTAATAGCGCAAAGAACAAGTCAATAACGTAAAAGGCGTACAAAAACCTACTCAGGTAGAAGTACCGCCCGGGGCTACGAATAAAGTCTCTGGGGATGTTCGTCTCCGTGCGGAAGTTCCGCTGGGGCAAGAAGGGGTATGCAGCGTTATTAGGGCGGCAATTGTAGTTTTTCCCGTTGCGGGAGTCGCAGTACTATTTATCAGCTTAGCTTAACAATTTCTTTTTTTAATTTTAATTTTACTTTTGAAAAGTGTCTAACGGATGGAAGGGGATGGGGCGAGGAAGCAAGGGAGGGAAGGTACATTGTAGAGCGTCCAATGACAGATGCCGCTTGGTGCGTTGGGTATGTTGTCGGTGTCCGCTTGTAGAAGGAATATCTCATTCAGTGGTGTTCTGTCATACGCGCCTGCTAGTAGCAGTAGGAACAGTAGGACTATGGTTCCCGAAAGGAGGAACAACGAAGGGATGGTGAATCCTATGCCTGCAATACCGACATAACAGCCAACGACCGGAATCAGCCTTAGCATTCAACAGTTGCTGAGTAACAATTATGTATATGGAAAAAAGATCAAAATGGAAAAAAAAAATGTGAGTAGGGAGCACTCACGTCTTGCTGCAGACATTGTTAATGATGATAGCAGTGGTTAGATAGCCTGTAGGTTCAGTAGATACAGTATATATAAGTTAGCACAATGACGAAACAGGTCCATCACTCACACGTCGAAGTACGAGTACGGTACTCGAACGGTCTAGCTGCACTGTAGTCCTCGCAGAGAGAGATGAGCTATCCTTGCCGTAGATCCTACGTCATTCTTGGCAAATGAGATGGGGAAAATGCTTATTTAACTATCGCAGACATAGAATACCTAGAGCGGGTCCTAGTTACACTAAGGATCGCAAAAGAAAAAACGATTACGCCTGCCCGCTGGTTGAATCAAAACAAAAGCAAAAGGAAAAAGAGTAATATCAGACAAGGGGGCAAAGCATCTGGAAAATGAAGAAAACACGAAAGAGGAGGATAAAGGTAAAATTTAATGAAAAAAAAAAATGAAAAATGAAAAAAAGTGAGAAAAATGAAAACCACGCCTCCCGCCATCTATTTACTGTTGCAGAGAGATCCCCCAATGCAACTATCACTATGGGTACAATCAAGAATATGGTGGGTGCTCATGATCTGGTCCTGAATATCCATCTTTCGGATACTGTCCGTTACCCCATTCATTCGAGCTCCCTCCAGAAGACTTCTCAACAGAAGAGCTGCGTTTAGATCCACCGAGTGAGGTAGGTGTAGGAGGTTGATAAATTTCCGGTTGGAAATGCTCACTCTGGAAGTGAGATGGGTTAAACGGTGAATTGCGGAACGTGGTAGTCTGGAAAGGCAGAGACTGAAGGGGAGAAGGTTGAAAAGCTGGTAAGTTGAACATGGAGGGACGGAAGTTCGATGGGCCAGGCTCCATGGAGAAGGAGTCCATGTTGGAGGAAGGTATGTGGTGGAGTAAGCTGCCTAAGGATGTAGGAAGAAATGTTTGCTCAGGCAAACTCGATAGAAACGAAACCTGAATCGACGGGGGCGATACCTCCGGAATATCTCCCTTCTTGTAGATAATGTCATAATGGCCACTTCTTTCGTTAGGTGGGCTTAACATCCTAATATGATAAGAATGTACTTACGGTCTATAAAGAAGCCTCAGCACTGGCGCGTCAGGAGGCGTTGGAATACCACCATCAGCTCCGAGGTCCGCAAAGCGGTGCACATTAACCTCGTCACCAGCGCTGCGGTCAAGGTAAAAGACCTCAACCGCAAACCCAGCAGGAAGGACCAAACAATCAATCAGAGCCATAAGCCCAACATGCTCAATCTCAATACCATAGGGTTCGATCTGAGCTTCACAAAAATCCTTAACAGGCCGATCCAAAAAAGGCTGATAATACTCCGGGCGAGTTTTCATCCAAGAGCTTGTAAGGAACTGAACACATCTGTTAACTCATGCTCAACCAATATCGTGAGATCAAAATTCTAACCTTAAAATGGGTGATGATTGCATTTGAAATCTCTGGGTTATTGAACCGTTCTGCAATGATGGAAACATCCCACGGGGTATCAATCGCTGGTGGAGAGTTGATAGCTCCAAGCAGCTCGAAGGTGACTTCGGCAAAATCCTCGTAGATGAAGGGTTGGAGACCAGCAAGTATCATGAGGCCGTTCAAAGATGCAATACGAGCATACTGCATTCCAATGTGATTTGTATCCCCAGTTTTCAAAAGAAGCTCAAAGAATCCAAAGGCAACGGCTTCAATATGTTAGCAGGTAACGTGAGTAGTTGGAGCAGCTCCGTAAAATGCAGGTACATACCTCTCCATCCACAGTTACCGTCCCCAAGTATGGTGCGATAAAATGGGTATTTAGGGGAAAGTGCCTATCAGATTAGCAAAATCGATAAACCAGTAAGAACAAACATACCACGGTCTTTCTTACGAAGGCTGGATCAGCGCTGGCATATTCCACCTCCAAAGCCTTGCTAGACTTTACAGCTCCAACAAGTGGACCCTAAAACAATCAACCCAAGCCCACCCAAACTGAAACAAGACGGCAAACCTCAAGATCCGGTTGGTAGTCTCTGGAGAGTTTTTCCATCTCCGAGAAATCCTGCGCTGGAGCTGTTTCCAGTGCAGCCAAACTTGCTTTCACATCTTCGGCCGCAGGAGGGGTGTGTGTTGGTGAGCCTGTTGGTGAGCCGTAGTGCTGTTTCGTCAATTGCTGTTGGGCCTTAATATCCTGGTACTCGACCTGCTGCGTCCATGTATCTAGGTCGTCAAAGTCATTGACTCCATTTATGTTGGAAGAGCCTTCCATAGTGAATTGGTTTGGCAGAAGTATGATGATGGGACGAAATGGGGGGGGGGGGGGTGGGGTGGGGGGAGTTATGCA
>Ga0307507_10005689_pt1 | contig 20194 bp, 25 predicted proteins | sample 7_EM_MG_FD_207223 | JGI IMG/M metagenome (GOLD analysis project Ga0307507, IMG submission 207223) | Populus trichocarpa ectomycorrhiza microbial communities from riparian zone in the Pacific Northwest, United States - 7_EM | ecosystem: Host-associated > Plants > Roots > Unclassified | place...
TTCCTCTTCCCTTGGGGCTTCAATCGCCAAGTACCTGTCAACGCATGGCACTCCTTATGACTACAATTTTCAATTACTGAGTATCGCAGTAACGCTGGTATATGCATACGGACTAGTAGTGCCCATTCTGCTTTGGCTAGCGCTGAGATATATCGGCATCGGGGAATGGAGTATCGTCGAAGCAGTTGCGGTATGGGGTTACGGCCAATTCGTCTGGATACCTGTCGCGGTGGGTGATTGTGTTCTTAGTTTCAGTATATTCTAAGATTGATTCTTTTTTTAAAAATGCAGGTGCTTTGTGTTATCCCTGTGCCGATCGTTCGTTGGGTACTCATCACCATAGCTTTTGGTCTTTCTGGCTGGTTCCTGGCTGCAAATATTTACCCGATACTCGCAACGGTAAGCCTCATACATTCTCGTGACTCCACCCACAAATTCTCAGTGATTGTTAGGCTGAAGCAAAAGCTACCCGCCTGCTCATCATTCTCCTTGCGGTCATCCACCTGGGTATAGCTATCACTTTCAAAGTCCTGTTCTTCAGTTACTACGTAGTTGAGAAGATCGGTGCAGATATTCCCCTTCCTGGAGGGGATGCTGGCACTGGTAATAACACAGTGCGAGGCTTTTAACTAAATAAATAATACCTCGGAGGCGTGGAGATACACAATGCTTTATTCAACATGTCGCAGTTGCTGAAGTGAAAACACTGGGTCTTGGAATCCCCATGGAAGGGTGAAATCTATCCGAAATCTACTTTTAAATGGCGGATATGTACATATTTGCTCTTTCATCATAAAGACGAGTGTCCAAGTAAGTATATTTTTGTTCAGGAGATAAGAATCCAGCTTTGCGGAACGGTGCAGATCGGCACTTGCCGATCAGTCCCTCTTCCCGCTAATATGTCTTTCCTGACAAGTCCTATAGCTGGTGCCCTGTTGGCCGGAGGGGTACGAAATCATTCAATTAGTCGTTTATCCACTGGTCTTCGTGTTGACAAAGTAACAGGTCTATTACGGACTTTCCAATCTCATGAAGACACAGTGAGCATCACCACCAACGTCAATCTGTTAACACCTGACAGAAGCATAGGACTGAGCAGCTTAGAAGAGAGTATGTTCTCAAACATTCAACCTTCCTGACTCTAAGTTAACTTTTTGTATTCATCGACGTAGCTTACACGCGCTGAGTGTTCGAATGGTCGAAACACCTATGATGGTACAAGCACCACCGTCAGCAGCGACAAGGGTCAAACCTCATCCTATTTCAACTGAAATTAAGGCCCAATGGAATAGAGAGGTCGAGGCAATGTATAGAGGTTTCCAAAATCTTGACAAGAGTTTGATTGGATGGGGAAAGAGCCTATTTTATGGACCTTCGGAGGCTACGAAGAAGAGAGAATCAACTCCAACTCCGTAGAAGTCCACTATAGATTGTTTGAATCATCAAAAATTTTCCATATTACGGAAACCCATTGCATGGTATGCCCTCGTAACGACACTAGTTGAGAAAAAACATTATGTTACAATGAAAAATCTACTATATCTATCCTCGTGAGTATCTGTACATACCTCCAGGAGGTGGATGGGGTGGGGGAGATACACCATGGTTTGGTTGAGAAGGATGACTATAATACGATTGTGGAGGGGGTGGCGCAGGCAAACCATAGGCATTGTGCTGAGAGGGTTGTGTTTGTCCATATGACACATTATGCGGGTTCTGATGTGTTGGAGCGGATGACGGCGGAGGTGATGTTGTGGAGGGGCTGAAGAATTCAAGGCTGGCGTAGGGATCAAATGGAGGTGCAGATGGAGGAGGACGGGATGATTGGGTGGGAAGATGAGGTGGTGGTGGTGGAAGGAAGGGTCGATGTAAGGAATGCTGTTGTTGTTGCGGAGGAGGTGGGGAAGAGTGATACGAAGTGGCTTCGTATGGCTTGAACGAATACTGAGATTGTTGTCGTAAGGGTGGCGGGGGTGGAGGGTTGCCAGAGTGGGTATAGCTTTTCTGGGTTGAATTGCCACTTCCGTATGTAGAACCACCATATTGCTGAGGTGGGTCCCTCAAGCTCAAGGCAGATAGAGAGGAATCAATCGACACACTGGAGCGCGTAGGGGGTGGAGGGAGAGGTGGTTTGGCAGCTAGAGGAGGTGGAGACGCAATGGAAGCAGACAGTCTTTTCTCTGTTTCCAATTTCGCGACTAGTGCCTCTCGTTCAGACGTTCGTTCTGTAACAAATGAACGCACACTGGCGCGAAGCTTGGTGGCGAGCTCTGTGAGCTCGGCGTAAAATTGAAGGCCTTTGCTGCAAAGGAGTAGCGTTATCGCTATGAATGGCAATGGAAAAGATGACAACATACGCTAAACCGTCACGAACTTCCATGTACACGTCTCTCGTTTTAGAAAACCTCTTGACGGTCTCCTTCTTCTTCTTTTCTCTTTCTTCCCATTTACGAGCACCTGGGCCGCGTCCAGCAAGGTCTTTCAACCCTTGCCAGAAAGTCGACAATTCCTGTAAGGCAACTTCTTGATGGTGGACAGTCGACACAAGACGCTGCTGGTAAGGACGGAATTTCTCTAATTCTGCAGCAAACAAGGCCGTCTCGACTCCAGGATTCCTGCGATTGAGCAACAGGAGATGGGAGACGTCGTCTGCTTGGATCTGCTAACGAGTCAACATCACGCAGACTGAATTGAATGATACTCAAACCTTGTCCTTCAGGTCTTTCAAAACCTCTCCTCTCTCCTTCGAAATTAGGTGTAATCGGTTTAATCTCTCTTCAATTTCAACAACATATCCTTTCATTTTTCCTCTCTCGCTTGCATCATCAGCTTCATTGCTCAAATCCAGATCAAGCAAATTCTCCGGCTTCGATCCTCCACTTTCCAAGAATAACTGCTCAACCTGCGGACTCAATAGAAGTTGGATATCGAGTTTTACAGCACCCCAGAGGGTCAATACTTGTTGATCCGAGACAGCAGCAGCCTCGAGTGCGCCGAAATGGGATTTGAGATCATGCCTTTGTGATTTCGTCAGAGTGGCCGAAGGTGCCTGAGGCCATAGATGCTCGTATTTGACCCGCATCATCTCGCAGTCCTTGGATTCGACCTCAAGATCGCGAGAGATGTCATTCAGTTCTTTGTTGACACTCGTTTTGAGTTTGTTGAGCTCTTGGATTAGTTTGTCCACCCCTTCACGTTCTTCGGTGACCGTTATGTCTTCTTTCCAGCGTCGAACATCCAAAGGAACCTCTTCTCCACCAGAAACTTCGCCGCCTGCCATAGCTTTGTATCGAGTGAGACCCTCTTTCACCCCGAGGCCATCGATAGCGCTCCTGGCCTCTCCTTCCGCTTGTTCAGCCTTTTCTACCTCTGCACGCACGAGCTTTGCTTTCTCCTCTGAATAGATACTCGCGCTCTGGTGAACGCCGAGAGGAACGAGTTTGACAAAAAAGTCTTGTCCAATCGTCTTCTGGACTTCTGGTGTCCCATACACATCCTGGATAGGAATTGGAGTCGCGACTGCCGTCTTTTCGACGACTGGTAAAACTTCAAAGGACGGACAAACTGCATTATAGATCAGGTCATTCTCGCGTTGCGCTTCGTTCTTCTTGTCAGTGCAGATTAGATGATGGGCTTTTGTATTTTCTTGAATTGTGTAGCCAGCATCTGCAGGAAGGTTTGGAGACATGTTGGTAACAAATGATGCCGAAAAGGACTGAGCAGATCGGTAGGCTTCCTTGGAGAGAGATTCTGCCTGAATGAAGCGGGCAAGCGCATCTCCGTGTTTGCCCGAGGCACTATCCGCGAGACCGCGATAGTACTGAGTAATGGAGGAAAAGAGTTTTGCTTTGATCTTGGAGGTCCTTCAGAAAACGTAGAAATGGAAATATCAGATCCTCACCTGCAAGAGTGTAACCCAGTTACGATCAAAAATCCCTTTTCCCATGAATTCCTTTACATCCTCTGTCAGGGTCGTATACAATGAACCAGCTTGAGAGGCGATCTTCGATACCAAGGTATTGCTCTTCTTCTCATCCGTGCATTTCTCGAAGAAGACTTCAGTTGCCTGCGCGAGTATAATATTGATCAGGAACCTGACGACTTCGCGACTGAGATCCGTTGATGGCGCATGTAGGAAGTTTTCGTTTATGTATGTCAACATCCCAGCGCAAGTTCTGAAATAGTAGAATGCCCGTTTGAGGCCTTCTGGATCAGACCGACTCTGGGATGCAGCGATGGCGGAATGTGTGGCAGCGATCTGAAACAGAACAGAAGCTTTCTCGTATGCAATTGAGGTTTGAGTTATCAATTTATTCGTGAATGCATCTCTCCACGGAAAATTGACCCTGATTTCTGAGAAGCGCAGCTCCAGTAATTCCAATTGACCGAAGTACTTGTAGAGCAGATCCCGGGCTACAACAGGGGTCAATAGTAGTTATGCTTCACAGTCGTCGATTGCCCACCTGTCATGTCACTGCCTGCACCCCTAACAGCGTCCTGGCGACATCGCTGGAGCGATGCACATTCAGTGGCATAGTTATCTGGATTGTCGCCGTAAGATTGTGCAATCAGGTTGCGAATAGGGTTCGTCCAGTCCACCTCGTCCGTGGTTTTCTTAGGTATCGATATCATTGGAGACTGGTGCGCCATGTTTCGCTTCAGCTGCACGGCCCTGCACGATGAGTAAGGTAAGCTTCAGCTTATATTTAGAAATCTGGGTAGTGCCAAACAAGCGAGCGGCAACATCGCCGACAGCAACCATAAACCAATTTCAAGTTCAACACAGTATGCAAAAAGTAGCGTCAAGCGAGGATATCGTAGGTCAAAAGGTGTGTCGGAATTTCCTAATAGCCTTCTATCCTGATTTCCTGTTAGTACGACAGGTGCTGTAAGTTTGTCTTCCTAATTTACACGACAACGCTTGGTGACAAGTCTTCAATGTAGTGGCCGACCTTTTGGTTAAATCGTGAGCCCCACTGCACTCGCATTCGATGTAAATTTGACCCTTGTACACAGAGGAATTGGTTTCGGCGTGGGTGTCATTGCCTCCGTAGTTTTCTTCCGCCGTTCGTGACTTTCATAATATTGAACACCACGACGAAGTCTCTAACAGGATATACTACTTCACAGGTCGGACATGGCCCATTGCATTGGCTACAGGCTTTGGTGCTGGAGCGGCTTATGCAGACTGTGACCGCTCCTTCAATCCCGCACGGATTCCTGGTACCCGCATCATTCCCAAAAGTTCAGAAGCACCGCCCAGTAAATAGAGAAGTCGCAGGGTGTTCAAGAATGCTGGGCCAATAGATGTATTATGGATTCATGAATGTAGAATTCACATCTTTCTTCAAAGCATAAGTGCAAGAGTGAGGTCTACAGTCTGTCCCTATCCGACTCCACTACACGAACATTGATTGTCTGGGAATTTTGACTGTTTGGAAGTTTGCGTTGTTCTTCACCCAAGACAAGGCGTTTATAAAGGACGACTAAAATTTGCGGGTTCACATGAATTCTAAAGAAAGAGGTGGGCACTAACAGGAACAGGCAACCATAATAGGCATAGTGACAATAACAATCCGTAATCGTCGTGCTTCGAGTGGCAGGCCAGGCTTCGTCGCCATAGTCGATGGTGAAAGTCTAAGAGGCCCGGGCCGGCAAAATGGTAATAAAGATACAACTATATAACAATCTTGACTACTCCCCTGTCAGTGCAACCATCATCTTCTTCGGTACATAATCGAAATCCACCGGATTCTGCCTACTTGAAACTGCAATCATCTCGTCAATATCTGGCTTCTCCCTGACCAACAATACCATTCCCTTCTGCTTCCCATCAAGCACCAGAACCTCTTCACCAGAGAACTTAGGTTCCAGAGGTGAAATGAATTTAACAGCGAAACTCCTCTCTTCGTCGGTATCAAAAAACCGGACTCGCGCCGTTTGTTCGAGTGCGTCTGGGGCTTTCTGTGCAGCGACAATACGTCCCGTCTTTCCTTCATAATCACCATTGAGATATTGAGCGTTTTTAGTTCCTCTGATGACGATTTTGATACGGTGTAGATAGTTCGCCAGGATGCTGTCGAATATCCATTTCTCATCAATGGCTAGAGGATAGGTAATTAATTACCGCAGAGGTCAATAGACAAACTGATGCACTGACCATCGTCATCCCAAGATCGAGAATGATCTGGAGGGAGCATAGCACCTCCAGGTGTAGCTGCATTTGTTTCCGCGCTCCAGACACCTATAGGAGTTTGACTGACACCCGGAGTAGCTGGAATATATCCCGGTGTTTGAGCAAGATGAATGCCAGGCGTCGCTGCTACCCCAGGGGTTGGGGCGCCCTGGACAAAAACAATGAGCCATCAATTAGTGAGTAGAAATGAGCATGCAAACCCAATCATCCAGACCCCATCCGCCAGCAGGTACACTCGCACCACCCTCGGGCCTTGTAGGGGATGCATTGCCCCACCCCGCGTTCCTCGCTGGCGTTGTGCCTCCACCAGTAGCATAAGGATTCGGAGTCTTCGAACCGGAATTCCAAGCAGGCGTTCTTCCGCCCCATCCAGGTGTTTTTCCACCATCGGATGATGTATAAGGATTGGGGGTCTTCTCGTTCCAGGTTGGTGTCTTGCCGCCATCTCCATACGGATTTGGTGTACGGGAAGAGGCATTCCATGCAGGAGTCTTACCACCATCGATATATGGATTAGGAGTCCTGCCTGCACCAAAAGGAGTACGACTTCCAATGGGAGGGCCGGAACCACCAGAATTTGCATATGGATTGCTCGTCCCACCCTGTGGGGGACCCATGAAGCCCGGTCCTTTGCCGCGAGGTTTAACCAATGGTTCCAAGCTTCCATCTGGCCTACAGGACGAAGTCTTCAATCACTCAGAGTGAATAGTAACGTCAGAAAGAACTTACTTTCGTAGGTAAAGTTTTTCTTTCTCAATCATGATAACTTTGTTCCCCATCCTGAGCTCAACGCGAGCGACATGCCCGTTGGTGTCCCTGATCGTACCGACATAACCCTTATGTGGGCCTTTCACAACCGTCACAGTAGCACCAATGTCTCGATCTCTTGGTCCGCGCGTCATTGCTCCAGAGCCAACCATCCCACCAGACGGAGTGGCCATGGCCGGGTTCATTTTAGATAAATCAGCGTTGGGATTCTTGAGGACGTTACTTTTAGGAGCAAGAGACGCAAGTGTACGAGTCCGCGTTACGAAAACACCACCATTCTCTGCAATCTCCCGATTATGGAGGAATGCGAAGAACGATTGGTGGGTGTGCAATACCCGTCCTTTTCGGCCCTGGGAGAGGGGCCTTAAGTTTAAACAATGAAACGAAATAAATACCACTCACTGCGCCATCGACTTCTTTAACATTGTCGTTGATACGCAACTCGTGACCCTCTGCATCGGTGGCAACGGCTTTTGAGGAGTCACGACGCATGGAGATTTGGTGTGGTTGTACAAGACGAACTTGACCATTTTGATCAAGAACACGGAAAGAGTCGCGTTCTGTTTTGAAGATGACACCAACCGTTTGAGCACTAAGAGGGATATTGAATTAAACGTAGTACTAAAGTTAGAAGAACTCACTCGAGTTGAACCAAGTCGTGCAATTCATAATTCCCCACAATATTGGAACCTATGCCTACTTCAGCTGCCGTTCGTAGGTCTTTGGCAAAAACCGATATCTAGAAAGAAAGTTGTTCAGCCGAAATATGGAAAGAACGAAAATAATCTTACCTCCTGCATGGTCATATCAGACAAAAAAGTGACCACATTTTCCGCCACTGACACCACGAGACCAGTCTCATCCGCATGCTGGCCGGCCATAACCTTGACATGATCTCCAGGTTTAAACTTTTTTCTGACACTCCTCGCTGGGATCTCCATTTTCTGTCCTTCAATATCCGCTCCCTGCCCGACCATTGTGACTACATCCCCAGAGACCTCTTCCACAACGCCATGTACACCCGCTTGCTCACCCTCAAACACTTCCACATGATCACCTGGTTGCAAAACGCCAATCGCCGCCTTACGTGAAGCCTCAGCTATGGCAGAAAGGTTGACAGAGGCATCTTCTGCTCCATCGTCTCGCCGCGTGAATTGAGTAATTTCGTCGAGTGTCGGATTAATGTCGTCTAAAATAAGCCCACTGACTTTGAAATCCTTCTCCAAGAAACCATCTCGATAGGTGTCACCCTGGAAGACATAAACTTGATTTTTCCTTGTGATTGCTTTGCCATACACCCTCGAAATCTCATCAAAATTGAACAATCGTTGGGGGGGTCTTGTGGTGCCAGTTGCGTTCGGACCCTTCTTCCTCTTCCTCGTCGCCGGGTCGAGCGAAAGTTCGTCACGAGGACTCATGTCGATTCTAGGAATGAGCCGGACACCAACGTCCTCGCCATTCTCTGTCAGATCCATGACTTGGGCAAGATCGCCGGCGTATTTTCCTCTCCGTATCCGTACCCAAGTTCCAGGCTTAATAGATACATCTTGCTTTTTGATCAGCAACAAGCTTGCCATTTCTTCGATTGGAACCAAATGAATGCCACGGCTGAGGTAAACGCCGACGAAGCCTTGACATGCTTGCTGAACTTGTTTTGCACTGCGCGCCTCAACGTAGATCATACCAGGCAATGAATCCCGTTGGAAAGCAGACAAAATGCTGAGTGGTTGATCCGTGAATTCGACATCGATAGCTTTGCGCATTAGACTGAAAACGATATCACGTTCCCGACCCGCCTGTTGCAGCATGAATAGAAGCTAACGGGTTATGAGTCAAAAAGTCGTCACCTTCACTCGAACTTGCCATAGACTCGCGTCATGCACGGATGGCATTAGCAGGCGTTGGGGGATCTCACTCATGTCGCCCGTGTACGGGGCCGGTCTATCTCTGTGGCGACCTACGATAGCGTTTGCAATTTCCTCAGGACTCTTGTCCTCTGCTGCAAAGTTTCTGTTTAGCAGGGCATGGTTCCGTCTTGTGGTTGACTCGTCGTCAGGTTCATCAGCATTGGTAAAGAAGTTGTCTAGTGGGATGACTCAGTTCGAGTCCGTCAAGCATACCAAGTGAAACGTACCAGCCCCTTCTTCTTCTTCGTCCTCCTCCTCTTCGTCTTCATCACTGACTTCAGCTTCAATATCAAGGAATCTGTTTATTGTGCGTTTATGCCGATGCTGAACAAAATAATTTACTTGGATCATATGCGCAGTTCATTTACTAACCTTTACACGCTTCTTTTTCCGTCCGGACTCCTCTCCTTCCTCGTCCTCGTCCTCATCTTCATCTTCATCCTCCCCATGTTCATCTTCCTCCTCCTCCTCCCGTCGGCTATGGGACTTAAATCCTTCGTTATCTACACCACGGTTCTCGTCCTCTTCACCTACATGGTCCTCTTGCATGCTTTGGTCATGGTCTTCGTCCATGGAGAATGTAAACGCTGGGGTCGTGACTTATTTACAGTATATGATGTGACATTGCGTGACGGCAATCGGTCCGATTCCATTTGTGTCACAACCTTTGGTTGAGAAGAACACAATTTATTACAGAAATTCTGCAGTGCATTACACGATATTGTTGGCGATGCAGATCGAATTCAACACTAAAACAAAAAGGACAAAATCTTTCTGACTGAAAGGGACAAAAAAGTTGAACATCAAGGAAACTTAGTGATAATAAATTCCTTTTTGTACACCCAATTCTTAGTATCCAATTCGTTGATGTCTGCGAAGTGGGCTATAACATCGGAGTGACTCAGGATGTTGGTTCCTGTGCCAAGTTCATCTGCTATCGCACTGGTGATGCTAGAAGGGGGTAAATCTCGCCAATTTCTTATAATCCATTCCCTAGAAATAACCATCTTAATCATGTCCGAGTCACGGTATGAAACAAATACCTGGTGAATCGTTCTTGCTCTTCGGCTTCCTTTATCTTGCTTATCCTCCTCAGCATGCGGGCGTAATTGGCCCTAGCCCAGAGTAGATTGTGATCAGGTGGATCAGGACCATTGAATAGATTTGCGAGGCCTTCATTGAAAACAGAGATTGCTCGATTTTCCTCACCTTCAACCCTGCTGAGGGCCACACCCAGATAGAGTGTTGGAGTGATAACCACATTTTGGTTGTTGTACTGTTTGTAGGATTTTTGTAATGTAAGTGAGAAGTGGAATGGCCTCTACAATCCTAGAAGGCATGGAATACTGTTGACTGGATGGGCCACAGCTCTAGAAGGTTCAAAGACAGACGAGCCCTCAGATATTTAGCAAGCTCCCAACCGATTCCATGACACTGTCTCATGCGTGCCTCGTTTTCAGTTCCTTGAGGAAGCTAAGCTTCTGGTAAAAAATAACCATAACCGAAACGAGAATGGATCACACTGACGGCGTAGCAGTCCTGAAGAAAAGCTTCCACTAGTCGAACAGCTTGTTTCTGCAACTTAGAGGAGAACAACGAAAACTCGCCCTCAGTAATGTGTGGAAACTGGGAAACATCGGTGAGCAGAGATTAATTTTGCCCATCAGGGAGAGTCAAAAATGGTATTTTTTGGAATAGGTCCGACTCTGGCATGATTTATGGAGGAGCAGTGACAGTCAGAGACAGTGAGACTCCGCTCTGTGTCAGGCGTGACTTCTTGTGAAGTGTGACATGTGACATTTCCTTGTCTGCACGACTCTGAGTCTGACTCGAGTCTTTCTTTTTACCTCTGGTTCTATATTTTACTTTTCATGATGCTTTGCACTCGAAGCTAGAAATTCTTCTCTACCAAATGTCTACATGTATAGAAAGGGCGATATCGGCTGATCCTAACCACCGCTGCCCTTTCGCCCAGACCGCCGCGAGCTTTTCTCTTCATGCCAATGCAAGTTAGAACATAGCACCGCTAACGTGCAAGGAGTACAGGCACGAGAATAGGTTACATCATCACCCATTCATACAACGTTTCTACAGAAAACCGCATATCTCATAAGTAGTGTCGAAGTTGCGCAGCTGCATGGCAAGTCATGTCCTCCTTTGGAGTTATCAACGTGTACAAAACGCACGGAAATTAAAAAACGGTATGCGGCATGAATTCTTCTTATCGATATGAAAACTCCGAGTTTGACTCAGACATTTGCAGATTCGCGTCTTCGATGAGGATCCACAACTATGGGCAACGTGCATGTTGCATGTATTATAGTTTTGAAAACACCGTAACAGACATAACTGCGTCTCTGAAACCAGACAATCCCAACGACTCCCCTGCTCAGTACCCATACCTGGTAGCAATGTACGTCGTCAAATAATAATATTATTATTCCCTCCAAATAGGAGGCTCAACTCTCTTGTGGATCAGTGTCACATGCATAACATTATCATTTTCGGCGAAGCGGGCGCAGGAAAGAGTTCCCTCGTCAACCTGATCGTCGGCCAAAACGTCGCCAAAGTCTCTGGCTCTGCCGAAGGTTGCACCTTCAGGAATGATGCCTACAAAGCAACGATTGGCAACACCACGTTTAACATCTTCGACACAGCCGGACTCAACGAAGGTGACCAGGGCCGTGTTCCGCATTGGACGGCACTACGAGAGCTCTATACGCTCATCCGACAGCTCGAAGGCGTCAGCTTGCTTATCTATTGCATGCGAGGAAGGGTCAAGGAGAACGCAAAGGCAAACTGGCTTTTGTTCAACAAGATTATATGTGGGGAGAAGGTCCCAATCATCGCGGTCGTGACAGGACTGGAAACGTGCGAAGACCCAGATGACTGGTGGAGGGACAAGGATAACCGGAAGGTGCTTTCCAGGAACCAGATGAAACCCAAGGCCGTTGGGTGTGTCGTTTCGTTTCCGGGGAGACGGAATGAATATGTGGATCTTTACGCCAAGTCGCAAACCAAGCTGCGGGACCTCATCGCTCAGAACTACCTCCCCAACCCATGGAGCGAGGAGAAGGAAAAATGGTTTGCCAACATCTATTCCGAAACCTTCTCCTCTAGGCTCTGTTTTTCCCCCCGAAGCCGATTGGACTACGCCGAGAAGATGCAGGGCATGATTCACGAATTTATCAAGGAGACGGGCATGAAAGAGGAGGATTCCAAGAAGATGAATGCAACACTACTCAATGCGGAGAAGAAGTTGCGGAAGGGTCGTCTATTTTCTTAAAGTAACCTCATCGCTTCCCTTCTGTCATATGCACCCAGTCACCGACCAAATTTTTATCTTTCTGGAATCTGTGGGGCAGAGCTATATCGGGCCGACTGTCACCATGAGTTCTGCGCCCTTTGCCTCAGTCCTTCACAGGTCCATATGTTGGCCAATCCTGGGGTAACTACCTCCGCATATGCTTCAGTGATCCGATAACCTTCCAATCTGTCATGCATCGTGCCTGTAGCGTGTATATGTGAACACACAACTACTGTCTCTGTCCCAAGCTTTCATCCATTTCGCACTTCCTCGTAACAAACGATTCACCGTACGTCTTCAAGTAATTCCAATAGGCTCAAGATTTACATCTGATCTGTTCAAAGTGCCATGCATAACGTCATCCTTTTCGGCGAGGCGGGCGCAGGAAAGAGTTCCCTCGTAAACATGATTGTGGGCCAGGGTGTCGCCACCGTGTCGGGCGCTGCCGATGGTTGCACCTTCAAAAACGATTCCTATGAAGCAACCATTGGAAACACCGACTTTGCCATTTACGATACAGCTGGTCTTAACGAAGGCGACCAAGGCCGTGTTCCACATTGGAAGGCAATTCGGGAGCTGTACACACTCATCCGACAGCTCGATGGCGTTAGCTTGCTTATCTATTGCATGCGGGGAAGGGTCAAGGAGAACGCAAAGGCTAACTGGACTTTGTTCAACAAGATTATATGTGGGGAGAAGGTCCCGATCCTCGCGGTCGTGACAGGACTGGAGACCTACAACAATCCAGACGACTGGTTGAAGGACAAGGACAATCAGAATGTGTTTCGGAGGAACAAGATGAGTCCCAAGGCCGTCGGATGTGTCGTTTCGTTTCCGGGGAGGCGGAATGAATTGGAGGATGTTTATGCCGCTTCGCAAACCAAGCTGCGGAGCCTCATCACGGAAATTCACCTACGAAAGCCATGGAGCGAGGATAAGGATAAATGGTTTGCCAGTATTTATTCGGAAACATTATCCTCTGGGCTCTGCTTCGCTCCCGAAAAGCGACTGGCGTACACCGAGCAGATGCGGGGCATGATTACCGAGTATATCAACGAGACAGGGATGGACAGGGGGGATTCCAAGATGCTTGCTACCACACTGCTGAAGGCGGAGAAGAAGACGCGGAAGGGTAGTATTTTCCAGAGATAGTAGTTTCATCGCTGCAGCGTTACGTTCCCTACATATCTATGTATTTTTTCTCTCTGGAAGAGAATTGTAATCCAAGTTCCTCTGTGCATCTGTCGCCCCAGCCATGCCTCTTTGTGCGAATGGAACACACATGATCCCTCGACGGATGCAGACAGAAATAGGCAGGCAGCTCTCACATTCTTCGAATTTCAAATTTCAGTTCTCATTACCGTTTTACTATAAGAACCTCAAGCTTATGGTCCTTCCCGATGACAGGACCCGTACTAATGGCTCGGATAAACATCGCAATGACTTCAAAGTAAGCATTCACGTATGATCATGAGTGGCAAATGATTGATCCACGGGGTGCACACGTTCTGTGACACGTTGGCGGCATCCACCAAGTATATCCCCCCTCTGAGCCCTCTCCTTTGAGAAGTGTGGGCTGAACGATTCTGGATAACCGTTCAAACGTTCAGGCCCTTTGGCTTCACCCATCTTGAACCCCCGAAACAAAAGGCCCCCATTCAAATTCCGGATTTGGGTAATCTGCAACCCGATCTCCGTAGGTCCTCGTGGTGTAGCTTCCAAGTATACGAAATACAAATTCCCATCGTGCTTGGGGCGTTGTATCCAGCGTCGCTGTCGTATAAACCCTGTCAGTCCCACAGGTTCGTCAGACTCCATCCTCGCCCAATGTCAGGTAAGCATCTTAACATTCGAGTTTTCTTAAAATTTAGCAAATGTTATCCATGTAGATACGCTTAGCCTCGTCCCATACGGACAGATGGGTCCTCGCCCAATGGCAGAGAACTATAGTAAGCATCAGAACATTCGACAAAATTTAGCTAAACTTATCCATGTAGATTCCCGTCACGTCGTCATATTCGGACAGACAGGCGCAGGAAAAAGCTCCGTACTCAACATGTTAGCAGACGAAACGCTCGCCAGTGTGTCTGGCGGCGCAAGTGGCTGTACATCTTCCAATCAACGCTATCCCATCCTGCATAAGGGCACGAACTACACTTTCTGGGACACGGCGGGTCTGAACGAATCCGATGATGGCACTGTACCGTCGCAGCACGCAATCCAGAATCTCCTAGACTTGGTCAAAAACAACGAGGTCAACCTCCTCGTATACTGCGTACGCGACAGACTCCCGAACATAATTCGCGTCAATTATGACTTGTTCTGGGGGATTGTGTGTAAAAAAAAAGTGCCAATTGTCTTGGTTACGACGGGGCTAGAAGGCAGGAACGACATGGATGGTTGGTGGGGCGAGAACCAGAAGGCGATCAAGAAAATGAAGATGTCGTTTGACGGACACGCCTGCATTACAAGCTGGAAGGGAAGGAGGAATGCGTATGATAAGGAATACAGAGAGTCGGCTGAAAAGGTGTGGAAACTAGTGAGGCAGCATTGTAGACAAACCGCTTGGAGTATGCCGCCAGGATGGCCTGATCAAGCGCTAAAGGAGATAGAGGCATACGAGAACGACTACAAGGCGGGGAGCGGGGTGCATAGATTTCTTCAGCGCTTGTTGTCTCCCCGCAGTTGGCATCACCGCGACAGGAATTGATTATGTTCAATATAATTATTTATATAATTTATAAAATAAATACTTAAAAACGTCTCAGTGATGCATCACTCAGGCTACTACTAGTAGATGGGCTGAAATCTCCAACGTGTATTCAGAACTGCGCTTTATCGATATGAAAAACTCGGGCATGAAACAGGGGCAATGTCATTTCCCAACATGAACGTGACGGAATGTTTTCACAAAGTTGGAAGCTCATGCAGTCCTTCACGGACCCACATGTTGTTCAATCATGGCGTGCCAGTGGCCATACTACGTCCACAGATGTTCAGGCCTCAAGTTTCACTGATCCGATTTACCTTCCAACCACGGAACTCTGCCATGCCCTCATCGTGCCTGCAGGCTGTATATGAACTTGTCGGAGGTCTCTGAGCAATTGTCCTAACGATATTCACCGTGTTCATTTCGCATCTCCTGTTTCTCGTTGCAAGGCAAGTAACTTAACCTTTATAGCAGAACGCTCACGACATCTACTCGTTTTAGAGCGCCATGCATAACGTTATCCTCTTCGGCGAATCAGGCTCGGGGAAGAGCTCCCTCGTAAACATGATTGTGGGCAAGGATGTCGCAAAGGTGTCGGGCTCTGCAGACGGTTGCACCTTCAAGACCGAAGCCTTCCCAGCAGCCATCAACGACATCCCCTTTATGATTTACGATACTGCTGGCCTCAACGAAGGCGATCAGGGCCGTGTTCCCCACTGGAACGCAATCGAAGAACTGTACACCCTCATTCGGCAACTCGACAGCGTCAGCTTGCTTATCTATTGCATGCGAGGAAGGGTCAAGGAGAACGCAAAGGCAAACTGGCTTTTGTTCAACAAGATTATATGTGGGGAGAAGGTCCCGATTATTGCGATTGTGACAGGACTGGAAACCTGCGACGATCCAGATGACTGGTGGAAGGACAAGGATAACCGGAAGGTGCTTTCCAAGAACCAGATGAAACCCAAGGACATTGGGTGTGTCGTTTCGTTTCCGGGGAGACAGAATGAATATGTGGATCTTTACGCCAAGTCGCAAACCAAGCTGCGGGACCTCATCACTCAGCATTACCTCCGCAAGCCATGGAGCGAGGAGAAGAAAAAATGGTTTGCCAACATCTACTCCGAATCGATCTCCTCTGGGCTCTGTTTTACTACCCGAAGCCAATTGGACTACACGGAGAAGATGCAAAGCATGGTTAACGACTTAATCACGGAGACGGGCATGAAAGAGGAAGATTCCAAGAGGATGAATGCGACACTGATGAAGGCCGAGAAGAAGTTGCAGAAGGGTGGTGTTAGGAAAGTTCGTTCTTTGTAAATTCATGGTTGCAGCGTTATGTACTGCTTTGTATATTTTGTCTCTGGAAGCCATTGTAATTCAGCAAATTAATTTTCTGTAGACACTCGACAGTCCGCAAATTAGAAAATATGATATACAGAAGGAGGGCTAAAGGTCATGCCAAATACGAATCGTATAGTCGCTCGACCCAGACACTAACCACTTGCCGTCAGGGGAGAAAGCCACAGAGCGGACTCCACCCGTATGTCCCTCCAACACTCCCACTTGTTTGCCCGTCTCGACATCCCAAACCCGAACAGTGTTGTCCGACGAACCTGACGCTAGCCTCTTCCCATTGGGCGAAAACACAACAGACTGTACGACGTCTCCGTGTCTCTGGAACGACTCTCCCTTTGGTGCACCCGTCTGGAAATCGAAGATCCGAATCGTACAATCAGCCGAACCAGAGGCAACAAGATGTGTGCCGTCTTCAGGGGAAAATGCGACAGATATTACCAAATCTTCGTGCTCTTGGAGTGGTTTTATGAGCTGATTCCCTGTCCGCACGTCCCGGATCCAAGTAGTACTATCGTTCGAACCGGATGCGATACAGTTTCCATCAGGGGAGAATGCGACAGACTGTATACTGCCTGTCTGCCCGCGAAACGGAGCATACTCTTGTTCCCTAGTCTCCATATCCCAAATCCTAACAGTCATATCGCGGGAGCCTGAGGCTATTTGCTTGCCATCAGGAGAGACTGCAACCGTCGTGACACAGTCTTCATGTCCTCTTATTGGTTCTCCCACCTGCCTTCCCGTCTCGACATCCCAGACCCAAAGAGTTTTGTCCCACGATCCTGAGACTACATGTCGACTATCAGGGAAGAATGCTACAGCGGAAACCATAAAAAGGTGTCCCGAGAACTCGTGCATCTGCATCCAACTCTCCACATTCCATATACGAACAGTGTCATCATCCGAGGCGGAAGCTATGAACTTTCCATTAAGAGAAAAGGCCACGGAATTGACTTGAGCTTTGTGTCCCTGCAATACATTTACGCAGCCTTCAAGTTCGGATAAGAGTTTAGCCTCAAATGGGTGAAGAAACAAATCTTGGACTCACGATCTGTAAATCGTATAATAAACTCTTTCGTCGTCGTCTGATACTCCTCACTCTCCAAAAGGTCTGACACTACGTGTTGGATTTCACGCAGATGTCTTTTTTTGAATTGTGAATCGCTTCGAGGATTCTCCTGGGCAGCGTCAATTAAGATCCTGAATATTCGGCGTCTTGCTTCTTTGTGAAGAGGTGGATCGTTTTGCTTCAAAATCTCAAAAGCCTTCTCATACAACGCTTGCCGTCCTTCGCCTATAAAATCTTAAGCGTTGGGAAGAATTCGGGAGAAATTGTGCAGGCTTACCCGAAGCTGTTATAATGCGTAGGGTGTGAGAAGCTTTGTCGGGGTCAACAATGAAGACGTCCATGACATCTGCCACATGCTCGTACAAGTCAAACTCGACCCATTTGTGCTTGAACACTTCTTCTTTGCGCAATCTATCCCAGAAATTGACATCGCCTTCCGGAGGACGTGCTTTTGGGGTGTAGACTTTGGTGGATAGCAAAAGGGAACTGTGAATTTTCTGTCCGGGATGGATCTTACGGGTCGAGCCGAGATGAGGTCTTTGATGATTGAGAAAATCATTTTAGTACAAGACGAGGAGACTTACTTATAGCTAAACCGATGCTTTCCGGATTCTTTCCTGCTGAAAGATAGTCGCTTGATGGGGAGGAGTTCGAGAGGCCACCAAGCCCACGACAGGGATTCCTGAACTTCGATCAACTCCTCACGAGAGAGGTCGCGGTTAAATGGCGCCATGCTAAGACCAACAGCCTGTGCCTCGAAGACCATCCACCGTAGAGGCGGTCGACTGCGATCCATTCCTTCGTTCTGGGCGTTTCCGCCCCCACTGAATACGGAATATCGCAAACTGTAACCAACTGTATGAGGTAAAACACTCACATGTCTGAGTGGGTACCTGCAAACCAGACTTCCAGTGTCTGAGGTCGCTGCGGGCCTGACTTCTTGCCGACGCGTGAATCACTGACTGTTCCCGTGTTCGCGGGTTGTGCAGAGGCAGTAATGCTGGGATTCATGAGCTGTGTCGCCTGGTTACCCTCGATATCGCTACCCTGAGTTGCGCCTCCATAAGAGTACTCAGGCAGGAACTTGACCCTCCGCTCATCGAGTGCTAGTGCATGGCGGAAATAGCAGACATGCGCCATGCCATCGACAGTCCGTGGGAGCATCTTTGCGCCACGCACAAGTCCTATAGAAGAGACAGTGTCCCTGTTAAAATCCGTATTCAGCCAAAAGAATCGGGAACAAGGAAAATCTGTGTACCACGCGCCAACGAAATGAACTCTTACGGCTTTGTGTGAAAATGTATTCTTGAACCGCTGAGCCATAGTGATTGTGTCCCTCTCCTGGGATCCAACTGCAGTCGCTGTCAAGGGGTCATCAGTACTGGGGTCAGCATACAGCTCGTATGCGCTGGAGATGATCAATCAGTGTAGGGAGCAACATAAAATTGAACTCACAATGGGATCTGCATCTCGTTCCCTTTGTGGATTAGCCCAACCTGTGGCTTTCATGTTCATTTAAACGCCAAACAACGGTGAAGAATCTCACTTTGTCGATCATGGCAGAGAGTACCCGGACTTGATATGCCCCACGAGAAAAACCTGACAAATCGTTGAGAAATGAGCGTTACATGACTGAATCACTCTGATGCACCGAAGAGGAAGATACTGTCTCCGGCTTTATAATTGTCCGAGAGCCAGCGATACGCTCCCAAAACTGTTCTTTCAAAATCCCTGTAAGAACGAATGAGAGAAGTGTCCAAATGTTGAAACCTGGGCTCACCATGCGACTGCTAAGTCAATCTTGTGGTATAGGACCTTCTTGTAGTATTTGGGTGACTTCCAGGATGGTTGAGCATATGTGCCGATACCACTATTGTACCAGGTTCTTTGCTTGTCAGGGTCTTCCTTCAGGATGAGGTTGTACAATTCTATGACATTAGTATTCTTATCACGCAAGATAACCATTAGTAGAATAGTTGATTTGAAATTAAATATTCTTACCTTCACTCCAAACTGGTTTGAAGTTCCATCGATGCAGACTACAAGGGTTGTGCCATTTAGCTTGTGGGGACAAGTCTGGGGCTCGTTAGGCAAATGAATCCGCTACGACGAACGAACTCAACAAACCTTGCATGGGTCACCCTTCTCCTCCACACTACCAATGGGTTCGGGCTTCTCCACCATCGCGGGAATAATGGGATGTATCCCTCTGCGTCGGTAAGTTTATATATCACCGATGCCTCATTGCTTTGTGCGAGATAACGCGTGTAAGCGCATTCCAAGTTAGCTGTCAATATTCTGTCGCCTATTTCGGACTCAGTCATGTTACACATTGTCGCTCTCTGACTCTGATTCACCTGAGGTCCTAAACACCTGTTCGGACACATTCAGGTAGAAATGGGCAGACCAGCCCAAATAAAGGAAACACTTTACATGATACTCAGGCTAGTCACTTGAAAATCCTTTATCAAAACTAGTCTTCAAAACTTCAGTCCACCGCCATGTCGAAATTTAGATGTCGTTCTATCTAAATCTTCTTCAAGATGACTGTGATGATGGAAGAAATTGAAATCCATCTTTTCACGTGATACTGTCAAATGTTGCACCTGCGAATCAGTCGCAGATTCCTGAGTCTATTTCAACCCTCAACGACAGCTAATTCCGACCCTCCCTCATTGCCACCCACCCTAGGGACACCCGGGAATCTCTACGTAATCGCTGCCAGCCTTGATGATCTTCGTCCTTTCGCAGGCAATACCGTGGATTGGCTAATCATTGTTGCAAGACATATATTCGAGCCACTTGGCTCAAGCTCGCTCTATACATTCACAACTCAATCGCCCGAATGGTGGTTGGATAAGGACTCGGATTCACAGTGGAG
>Ga0307507_10005690_pt1 | contig 20193 bp, 16 predicted proteins | sample 7_EM_MG_FD_207223 | JGI IMG/M metagenome (GOLD analysis project Ga0307507, IMG submission 207223) | Populus trichocarpa ectomycorrhiza microbial communities from riparian zone in the Pacific Northwest, United States - 7_EM | ecosystem: Host-associated > Plants > Roots > Unclassified | place...
TAGGTTAACTGCGTGTTATTTAACTTTTAAAGTTGCTAAGTAGGTTAATTGCGTGTTAAGAAATATATAGTTAGCTTTTAAAGTTGTCAAGTTAGTTAATTGCATGTCAAGTTGGTTGAATTGCGTGTCAAGTTGGTCAATTGCATGTTAAGTTGGTCGAATTGCGTGTCAAGTTGGTCAATTGCGTGTCAAGTTAGTCAATTGCGTGTCGAGTTGGTCAAATTGCATGTCAATTACGCGAAACGCAAAAATCAAAGTCTACTTAAATCTCATCCTGCGAATATTTTCCCGATGGGTGGAGTTCTTATAGCGTGTTAGTTGTAGCTTCGTCCTTATAAGTGGTGCTTACTGGATACGGGGCTGGAACTAGGTGGAGATTAGGGATAGTAACTGGAGGATTAATGCGGTAAACGGCTGCTGGTGTTGGCCGTTTATAATTCGCGTTAGGGCATAGGGACGGAGCAATGGTTAGAGAAGTAGGAGCTACTTCTATACTTAAAATAGAGGCCTAGCTTAATGCGTCGTTCTTATTTAGAGGACCCTAGTGGGGCGTATCCTAGGGTTCCAGTGTTAATATCTATGGCGTTAGGGTGCTTAGGCTGAGATAATAACTTAATAGATATTTGCGGGTTTGTTATATTATATTAAGGAGCGGACTTCGGTGTCAGGCGTAGTATATCATTGTATTGTTTATTAATAACGTTTGCGTAGGCATTAAGAGCTCCTAGTAGGTCTATACCTATTAGGGAGGTTTTTAGTTTGGGGCTTAGGGATTTAATAAGTTTATTAATTAGTGCGGAGTTGTTCCAGCCTGTTTCTTTTACGTAATGGTTAAATTTGGAGAAGTATACTAGGAAGCTTTTTATTCCTTAAGTTATATGGTTTATCTTTCTCTAAGCAGTAGCTTGGCGGTTTAGGTCACTATATATAGCTTTAAGAAGTACAATTAGGCTTAGTACTAAGTTTAGTTAAAGAGGTTTAATAAGGTTAGCTACGTCTCCTCCTAATTAACTTAGGGCGTAGCAGAGTCGGTTAACTTTAGTTAGGTAGCGGTTAGCGTTACCAGTTAGCTTATTTTTAAGCCGGTTTAGGAATAATTAGAGTTCTTATTATTTACTAGTAAATATTAGAGGGTCTAGTAGTCGTTTAGATTATTACAGTGTAGTAGTTGGTTTGGGGTAAGTAACTACTATAGGTTTAGGGCTCTTGTTCCGCGTGTTTATCTCTAGAGATAGTATTTGGTCTTAGGGCCCTAATATAGGCATCTTAAGGGTGCGGATTTCTTCTTAGAGGTCTTTAATTAATTACTAGCACCGCGCTTCTTGTTTAGCTTATTATTAAGTTAAAGTGGTTTAGTTCTATGCAAGGGCGTCTATAAAGGACTTCTATATTTTTGCTAATTATTCTTAAAGTGCGGATATAATGCCAACGGCTGTTATGGGGGCTTTAGGGTTATTCTATATTTTAGAGGGTGGTATATAGGGTTAACGTAATATAGTATTACAGAGTAAGTATAAGCGATAATAATATATAGCGAAGTAGATATTATTAAGCTATGTATATAAACTATATAATAAAGTTAAGACGTTGCGTAAGGAAAGGAAAGTAGGAAATAGGGGAAAAAGGGTATATAATGTTTGCTTAGTTGCTAGGTTAACAGGTACTATGCTACACACAGGCAGGGTAGAGCTTAGGTAGCGGTTCTAGTAGAACTTGGCAGAATTCGGCAGTTAGAGGTCCTTAAAGTTGCCAGTTGGCAACTCCGACAGTAGAGACAGCAGATTGCGGCAAAATACGGCAGATTGCTGTTAGATTGCCGTCTCGTGGTCAGTCTCTGGTTGTTTAGTCAGTGGAAACAGGTGGACGTGTGTAAGGTGTCACGGGGGTGTCCTGTGACATTTAGAAAGTTATAAACCGCTATTAACGCCTATATAATCTTTACCTATGTCTTCTGGGTATAGCCTCTGCGGCCTTTATTAAATATTAAAAAGCGTGCTTTAAGTACACTAAATATACGCTTAATAACATTCCTTAAGGACGCATGGCGTAGGTTAAATAGTTTATACTTATTCTTTGGCCTCTGCCTTATACTAGCCTACTCTTTTAAATAATATCTAACCTTTTAATATAGTACTAGGACTAAAGGATTATTAGCTGCATATCTAGTATCTGCTAAATAGTATTTTTCTAGTAGTGTATAGAAGCCTTAATTCTTTGCAAAATTAAGCACCTAGCTGTTATATGCAGAGCCTTCCCACCTGGTTAAAATATACATAAAGTTTATATTAAAATCGCACGCCGCGAGCATGTTCTGCGATATCTAGCCCTTCCTATTTTACCATGCCGATTACTTAGCTACTGGCACCAAAATAGGCATATGCGAGCTGTTGAGCGCGCCTATACAGTCACTAAAAAAAGGCCATATTTTATCATCAGATTTAATCTATTTGGGTATATAACTAGGCGGTAGTTTAATAATATCTTTATCCTTAAGCGCCCCTCTAGTAAACCCTCAATCAAATCCTCTAACGGCTAAATAAAATCGAAGATAAATAAAACCCCCCCCCCTATAGGCGAACCGCACCTGGGCCGCCATAGCTGCGCTCCTATAGCATAGGGAACCTACCCCCCTAAAAACAACAACCGGGTATATAATCACAATATGACCAAATATAGAAAAGGCAGAGGAACTTAGGGGACAATTAGAAATAGAAGTTCTTACGGAGATTTATAAGGAGGTCTACAACGCCGTCGCAGTCCGATACCTTAGGAGTAGAGACATTAGAGTCACCCTAAAGAACCAACAGGCAAAGGAACGGGCCGTAAGGGTAGGAGACAGGCTAGGAGAGCGTATTGGCATAAAAGTGCTTTATAAAGATTACCCAGTTAAAGTCCTGTCGGTTCCTATAAGCCTTAGGGTAGAAAGGGGACGCTAGGCGGACAATACAGCAACTATATAGGAGATAGTAAAATAAACGGAACGCCTTATACCAGGACTTGTAATTACCTAGATCTAATAGCTTTAATAGGAAAATATAAATTAAGCATATAATAAGAACAATAAGAGGATATAAGGGGCGCTAGAGACTCGCTAGGGAGATAATAGATAAACGCATAGCTCCCTTATTATCAGTGTATATACACTAGGAATACAAAAACTCCTTATCCAAAAAGGAATAATTATAAATAGCCTTATATATAATACAAGGCTCTATAACTATAGACTATGCCTGGAACAATATTATTACTATGTATAATAGGGACACACCCAATCCATATACGCAGTATAGGTATGCTGCGGCCACTATATAGGCCCCTATAATATAAGACAATATATAAATCAAGACCAAATAAAATACGCGAACTGTTACCGAAGCACATATAAGGCATGGGAGAGAGAAGACTGTATTAAATATAGGAGATGGAAGAAAAGGGCTTAATAGCTATAGGAACAACTACACGCTAGGTTATATAAATAGAAACAATAGGCAATAAGCTAGGGGGACGCAGGTGTCTTCCTAGTGTTTCCTACCTTTAATACTAGGGGGCTAAGCCAGCTATCCCAAGCCTTAATGGGCTAAAAGCAACGCCGCGCAATATTACCAGACCGAATAGGGATATAAGGGATATATAGGACATAAGGGAGAGGACGCCTAGTAGGAAGACCCCTATAGACGGCTACGGCAAGTTTAAGGCCGGGACAATTAAGAATTAGATTTAACGCAGTAAATATAACATATGTAGCTGGCTTATAAGGGGCATATAGCTAACTGGTAAGAATGGGGGAAGAACTAGAGGCAATAATAAACTTAAATTTAGAAAGGCTAATAGGAACATAAGATATAAAAATAGAAAGCTCTATATAAAATAAGTAGTGGCCAGGGAGCAAATATAGGAAATAGAAGTTCTAAATATTTTAGAGAAAGTAGAAACGGAAGAAGCGAGGAGTAAAGGAAAGGCAAAGGACCCCTACTAGGGGTCCACCACTTGACCATTATATAGTATAACTGTGGCAATACGAACCACCATCTAGTAAGGCCCCTACTAGACAGTCTAGACCTAGAGAAATATTATATTCTTACTATATAAGAGCCGTATTACAATACCTACATATAATTAATATACTGCCCTTAAGGATTCTAGCTCCTGTATAAACCAAAAGCAGCTATACGCGTATACTTTATAATTAGTAAAAATATCAGCCTTGCCTTATAGTTATAGCAGGCAGTTAACCCAGATATTATAGTTATAACTATCTAGATATATAGGGGACTAGTATAAATTATTAATATCTATAACCCTAGGGTTAAAGGGGTAGCATAAACAGAGAATATTATATCTATAATAAGCTTGCTAGAAACTAAACACACAGAGTCTATCCTACTAGGAGATATAAACCTCTACTACCTATAGTAGGGGGGCATCTATGTTGCTGCTAATTAATAGGCAGAGTGCCTACTAAGAGCTATAGACAATGGGGGCCTTAAGCTAGCTACCCCCCTAGGTGCAATTATATGGCAATGGGGCACTACTAAAAGTATAATTAACCTTATAATTATGGACGAAAACCTATACCAGAGACTTAAAAGGTGCTCCCCTAAAGAAGAATAGGCACTTACCTTAGACTATATCCCTATCCAGATATAACTAGATCTGGACATTAAGGCGCAACTAAATAGCAAAAGATACGTAATAAGGAAGCTTAATATAGATAGCTTCCTTAATATAATTAAATAACAACTCTAAGACCTAGAAGAAATCCACCTAATACTAAATAAGCAAGGCTTATTGGCTACCCCTAAGGAAATTAATTAAAGACTAGAAAGAATCCAGGTAGTAATTAAAAGTAGGCTAAAAGAGCACTGCCTAGTTTTAAAACTAGGCCCCTATACGTAATACGCATGGTCTGTATAGTGCGCGGCCCTTATAGCCGGCTAATAACAAGCAAGGAGGAAATATATAAGCAGCCATAATTCTGAGGATAAGAGATAATATAAAGACACAAGAAACTAGCTAAAGAATACCCTAAGAAAAGAAGTAAGGAATAACTGGAGACGGTTTATAAATAAATACACTACTAACCTAAGTCTCCCCTATAATAAGGGCCTTTAGACTATAGCGAAATGGGTAAAGAAAAAGGTAGGACGCCTAGTAGAAGATCTATACCTACTACCCCTATAAAGAGTAGGCGAACTATAGGCTATAAGCAATAATAACAAGAAGGTAAAGATCCTTATAGAAAGATTTTTCCCTTAACCGGCTCCAGTAGACCTTAGCGATATTACTAGTAAAACACCGGTGACTCGCCTAAGGGTTAACAGCAATATAATAACTAAAGAAATGGCCAGAACTATTAGCCGCCTCTTAAATAATATAGTACTAGAACTAAATAGGATCCTAAACAAAGCCCTAAAGACCTATGGACTACTTATAGCACCTTAGCTTGTAGACGTAGCTAGAGCATGCTTTATAATAGGCTACTACCTATAACTTAGAAGATCCATAACGACAGTTATCTTATAAAAAGAAGGTAAAGTAGACTACTTAATCCCAGAAAGCTACCGCCCTATTGCCTTAGAAAACACCCTAAGCAAGATTTTAAAAAAGGTTATAGCGGACCATATAGCAGATATAGTAGAGAAACACGCCCTACTACTATAAAGCTAAATGGGGGTAAGAAAGAATTGCTTAACACTATTAGCACTTATACTACTCGCTACTACCATTAAAACTGTATAGGCTATGCGAAAGGACTTTATAGTATTAATACTTAGCCTAGATATTAGCGGCGCCTATAATAATATACCCTATAAGCATCTCCTATATATTTTTAGGGCAAAGGGCTTCCTAGAATAGATTATTTAGTTTATTTAAGGATTTATAGGCTAGAAAGAAATGTTACTAGTCTTTAACAGATACCAAAGCCCCCCTATTACAGTTATAATAAGAATACCATAAGGATTACCTCTGTTGCCTATACTCTTCCTCTTCTTTATAAGTAACCTGCTTAATACCTTTAAGGAAGGGGCGACCTAGGGGATAGGCTTTATTAATAATATAAACCTAATTATATATAGGCTAATAGCCGCAGAGAACTATAGGACACTAGAGAAAGCCTATAACACCTATATAGAATAGGCAAGATAATATAGAGTCCAATTCTTACTAGAGAAATACCAGCTAATCTATTTTATAAGAAAACGTAACCAATCTATAGATCTTTAGCATATAATCTATATCTAAGGCTTTAGGGGTCAACCGGTTTAAGGCCTAAGGGTATTAGGAGTATAGGTAGATAGTAAGCTCTAGTAGAGCGTATATACGGCGTAAGCGGCCCGTAAGGGCCAAGTATAGTATATCGCTATGTCCAGGATCGTTAATTCTATATAGGGTTTATACTTCTAGAGGTTACGCCTATTATATATAGCAGTTGTCCGGCTAACCATGATGTATAGATCTAGCATTTAGGCCACTAGAGAAACTAAAAAAGGCCCCCCTAAATTACTCCTTAAACTACTCTAAAAGGTCTAAACAGCCTGCTTTAGGAGTATAATAGGCGGGTATAAGCGAACGGCCACAGCACTGCTTAAGAAGGAAGCCAATATTCCCCCCCTATAACTATATATTGAAGCTGATGCAATGTAAAGAGTATAAAAGGAACGCAACTCTAATGTTATAAAGTATATTAAGACACGCTTAAATAAACTATAGAGGGACCCTAGGGTGCCCTATAGGAGAAGAAACTAATAACCCTAAAGTAGGGAAGATATATTAGGAAAATAGGTGGAGAAAGTAGAAGAAGAATAGTGCGGCGCTAGGGCCTAGGCCTATATAGAGAAAAAAGGGAGATGTGTAAGAGGCTAGCAAAGACAATAGTAAGGAAGAGAAAGGAGCTAAAGTAGAGCATAAAAGAGTACTAGAAAACTATCTACCGTAATATAATACTAGTTGGACCGACGCTGGAGAGATAAATGGGAGTTAAAGGTACAGAGGTAGACTTAGGCAAGGGGAACCTAAGCTATAGTATAGGTAATGCTATAGGGGGTAAATACCTAAGGGCTCTAAGAGGGCCTAACAAAGGCAGAAAATACAATAGCAATACTCTTAAGGACAGGAATAATAGGACTAAAAGATTAGCTTTACTGGGTGGGTGTTCTAGTAGGTAGCCTAAGGTGCGAATATAGCTGGCTAAGACAGACACTAAAACATGTAATACTATTATGCCCCTTACGCACCAGCTAAGAAGTAATGCTCTTAGCAGCTAGTATAGAAAACTATAATACACTGCTCTTAACATAGAAAGGCCTTAAGGCGGCTACCCGGTAGCTTATTAGCTAAAATATGCTAGACCAGTTCTGGGTTGCAAAGGAAATAGCAATAGAAAGCAAAGGGGTGAGTAATAGGCGCCCCCTAATAACTCTACAGGAGTAGAGTACAGTGTGTAATACTAGTGTGTCCATAGGTTTATTACGGCAGTAGTAGTTCCTAAGAAGGTTAAAAAGTAAAGTAGTAAAGCACCACTGGTGACTTATAGGCGACTTATAAGCAAGCCCTAAAAGGTGGGAAGATGGATCACGGGGTTTTCTTAAATAGAGTTTTCTCCCTATATGTATATAAGGAGTAGTCCGCGTGGGCCTAATAGGGATCCGAATCGGATGTTAAGCAATAAATAATAATAATAATAATATCTTTATGCAGCTTATATAGAGCATTAAGAACTTTATAAAAAACGCTTATATAGGTAAGTTCTAGTCCTCTATAACTTTAAATATTAACTACCTATAGGCTAATTATATAAGTTAAATATTAAAACTCCTACCCAACTATCCTTATACTCAGCCCCCCCCTATATAGCGCCATAAATATTATTAGCTTCTACTCCGCCGATATATATTCCTATAGGCGTAATTTGTATTTATTAACTAGCTAATCAAGCAGTAATTTAAACGTCCTTTAGTCTATATAGGTAAGCATTTTAATCGCCTTAGGAGGACCGTATAATAGCTCTACTATTATTGCCTTACCGCGCAGAGGATTAAATATCTGCTAGTGCTTGCTATTTAATATAGGAAGGTTTTTTGCACCTTTAATAAGCATATAGAATAGCGCCAGCAGCATATAGAGGCCTATATATACTGCTTTGGATATATAAGGCTTTATACTTAAGGTTGGTGAGAATTATATAATCCTTTAAAAAAACATTATAATTAAGGTCAGATTAATTGAATAGGTCGCCCAGGTCGCCTAGGTGGATATATAGGACCCCCCCTTTTGAATAGAGGGTGTAGGTGGGATTCCACCTATTTAACGGCCCAGGTGGGTAAATTCGCGCAGTTTATACTACTTTTGGCTATATAATCGCGGGAAGCGCAAGGACGTTAAACAGGCTAGGTGGAATATTAATTTTAGCTGCTAAGACGACTTAATAGGTAGAAATTGAACAGGTGAGGTAAACAAAGCAGCTCCTACCTGTTGGATATTTGATCGACCTGGAAATATCGACCTGTTCGTTCCAGGTGGGTTTTTTGGGCGACGGTGAAAAAAAGTTAGTAAACCAGCCCTGAAAAGGAGGTTTCACCTGGCCAGGTGGAGGCGTTCGCGCCAGCCGCGATTGCGCTCCCAAATCTAGTATAGCAGCGAGTTTTGTCAGCAATTTAAGCCACCTGGGCAGTCCACCTGGGCGAATTCCACCAGGACCTACCGTTTTGAAGGGGGGGTCCTGGTGGGACACCAACACGACCGTGGAACACCAGGTCGATCGATTCTGCCCATTTTTGACCCATTCTCACCATCACGTGATCTAATCCGACGCCAACCATGAAGCCTTATATATTATTAGCCACAGTATTAACAGGCTTTTCTAACGCCCTGGGCGGATTATATAACTATCAGCCTCATCTGGCGACACTCCTTTCTGGCGAATCACCTGTCGAACGAACGCCTTCTACCAGGTGGAAAGCACCCCTGCTTTGGCGTCTAGAAGAGGCGCTTACATCCTAAATATTGCGCCCGGGCGGGCCTTAAAATCGTCGACCTGGCTGCGCCCACCTGGTGGAGTCGACCTGGCCAAAAAAAGTTATCGAACATGGCCTTATAGAGAAGAAGAAGTTTATTAAAGACTAGCAAGATATAAAGGGGTCGCTAAGGCGCTAGTAGTAAGCGAGCCAATAGCGATTTTCCATCCCGGGGATGGGAAATCCTAATTGGTTGGCTCAACGAGTAGTGTCGGCAGAATATGGCAGAATTTGGCAGATTGCCCAGAAAGTAGCAGGTAACGCGCTCCAGCACCGTCACATTTGGGCGCAAAAATTGGGGATCTGCATGCCAAGGATTCTAATGCATTTCGTAAACGATAAATAGTTAAACTTTATTAGCCGCAGAGCGGCAACTGGACCGCCCCTGCCACCATGCCAACTCCTCCATCTTCCAGCTTCGACCTCCATGAGCCATTTCCATCTCCCGAATCGCAAAATGGCCTTGAGAGGCTCCATTGCGACCTTGAGAGGCTCTATTATGATCTCGAAAGACTCTATTGCCGCCTTGAGAAGCTCCAGATGCTTGTCGTGTCTCCGCAATAGAGCCGCGGGTGATGTGCAGCGTCCTATGTCAAAGTGCATTCGTTAATGCGTTAATATATCCCCAAGGTGCCTTATCTGGTGGCTAATTTATTAACACAGGGCTAATCACGGACCCCACTGCTATAACAAGAAACCGAGCGCCTGTTTCCCTACAAACCCGAAGTCTTCGTACTCTCCCAGAGCCTTTACCGAAGAGATCCCGAGTTAGAAAAAGCAGTCTAAGAATCAATGCCAAGAAAATACACCGTTTCGAATCCGGATCTGCCGATTTTCGAGCAGTATTAACGAGAAAAAACCAGGCATACTTCGATCGTACTCGATACATTTCGGTCTTGCATAAAATTAATAAATGTATCCTTTTCTTTCGACCACGCCGGTTTGGAAAATCGTTGACGGTGGGAATGCTCGAACACTTCCATGGCATTCAATATAAGCATCAACATGAGTTACTTTATCAGGTTCGCCAGCATATCTTTAATCAATCTGGTAGCTAAGCTAACTTCTACAGGGTCTCGATGTACAGAAGGATATTAAGAAAAAGACGGTGACACCTGGGCAATACTTCATCCTTACATTTGACCTCTCCACTATCAATCGCGGCCCACATTCAGATCAGTCGCTGAAAAACAACTTTACTCTCGCTTTCAAAAAATTCTATCAGAGTTATTCTATATACGGGAGTAGCGATGTGAGCAAGCTGTATAATCTCATCCACCCTGAGGACCCTGCTCTTAGCCTTCAGGAATGCGCCATGTGGGTTAACACGTTACTTGAAACCGCTCAGAAATCAGGCGACAAGCAATTTGCTGATGTTCAAGGGGTAAGAATAGATTACTTCCGTATTAGTTTGGCTTAATTACTAACGTTAAAACCATCCTTTCTACAGATCTATTTGCTTGTTGATGAATATGACGCTTTTAGCAATGACTACCTTAATCCATATAAGACCTCTACATGGGAGGGCACCGCTGTCGAACAAACTTTCAAATCATTTTGGTCCACGGTAAAGTCATTACTAGGGCGCACCAAAGGGATTTCTCGAGCCTTCATTACCGGTATCTCACCGCTTTCCTTAACCGACATTGGCAGTGGATTTAATGTAGCAAGAAACCTGTCGTTCGACCAAGATGTGTCTGGACTTTGTGGTTTGACCCATACAGATATTGAAGCTGCCTTAAAGAAGGTCTGTGGTTCAGATATCGAAGCCTATAACAACCACCTTGCAATCATGACTAGATACTACAACGGATACCATTTTTGCGACCAAAAAACTGTTGAAACTGTATATAATACAGCGACATGTTTAAGTTATCTACAGGTATGGGCTGCTACTTCGGCGGATTATTTACCCCTTACTATTATCCGTACTTACTGATTGATGGTAGCTTATTCTTGAGAGAAAGGAACCTAGAGTTAAAGACCCTCCAAACTCAGAAGTGTCCGAACAGTTCTTAAAAAAACTTGCGGCTTCAGCCTCGACGATAAAAGACTTTCAAGAAGCCCTGAACCCCAGTAAAGAGGATGTTGAATTCCAACTTTTTCCCTATACGGAGCTAAAGCAAAGTTTTAAGCTTGCTGATCTGGTATGTTAATACTCTTTCTACTTTTCCGAATATAGAAAATATAAATTACCGCTTATGCTTTAGTATGTTTACGCGCTTACCCATCTATTTCTTTAGAGTCGAGATATTGAGAGTAGCCTGCCTGCCTGGCGTTCGTTAATGATATACTTTGGTGGCCTCACGTTCTACGCGGAAGATCCGAAACATTTCCTTAAGATTCCAAACGCAATCGCAGCACGCCGTATCGCCGGATCAGTTCTCGAGAATTACGGATTACTTGAGTCCCTGCCCGCTGCGCTCAATCTTCTTGAAACCGATGGAGATCTTAGATCCCTATTAAGTTGTTATCAAGACCTAATGGTGCAGCGAGATGTGGGCCGCAGTGACTTCGAAAAGCATGAAGATGTTCATCGCGACAGCTTCTACTTTACTCTTATCCAAAACCACTTTCATCGTCCACAGCCGGAGTTCCAAGTAACCAGGTCTAAAGTAACTAGGTCTAAGGGTGAACCCGGTCGCGTTGACCTTATCATCCCACTCCCCAAGCATCTAATAGTTACTGAGTGGAAAGCTGCTCAAATTGACTCTCTAGATATAGATATACCAAGTGGCCAATACGCTAGTCGAGAGAACAAAGCCTCAGTTCTGAGTGAATACACTCTCTCGCAAGTCTTACAACTCAAATTCGGCTCCTGGGACAAGTTTCGACCGGGTCAAACAGTACAGTTCTGGATGGAAAATGATGCTGCTTCGCAGTTGAGAGACTATATTAGGAGTCCACAAGTGGAGGTGCTGTTGAAAGATGGAAATTTGATGCACGCGCATCTGGTTCTCGTTGTCGGGTCACGCCATATCTTGATGTGGGATATGGAACGTAGCGGAAAGTTGGTTGGTACGCCTTACCTTGTTGGGAAGAAGCAAGGGTAAAAAAATTTCAGCCCGTTGTGTGGAGGTTATTTGGGGTGCGGAATGCTAACATGTGTGTGGCCAAGGTAGTCCTCGAATTAACAATATGTATTATACTTCCAAAACATCCTGTAGTTTCCACCATGGCTAGCGTCTATATTGAGTGAACCTTTAGGTCATGTAGTTGGGTTACAAATGGTAAATTACATATTCCTAGTCCCATCAAATGCAGTAATATTACTTACTTTATTAGGAGGGGGTCAAGCAAATCCAGAATGTACGAGCTCGTATGGATGCCGGAAAGCTTGGATCATCCGAACCAACTATATTCTCCGAGCTACTTGATCCAGAGAAGAACTATAGAAAGCCTATTCCTACCATGGAGATCAAAGATGAAGTTCATAGCGGTAATATAGACGGCTTAGAACGCGTAAAGTAAATCTATAAGTAATATATTAACTAAATTAAAGCTCTTTTATTATAAATATTAAGGCAGCGGACTATTAGTAACAGTTAATAGTTTCGTCTTTATAACCACTACTTTAACGATAAGATTTAGGCTAAAAAGTTACAACAACAACTACTATGCCGATTTAATAATTTTTATAGCGTTAGATTCGCCTTATTAAGCTCTTAAACTTTACGTCACCCGATTATCAATAAAAGCGTTAAGTAGTGGTTAATTAAGAAATTAAAATTTAGTATAGCCCGTAGTTTTATATAAGGATTATATACAAATACGCGCGCAGTTCACCCAAAAACCCCGCATAGACTCTAGATGATCATCATCCGAGCTTATGTATTCTACACGTGATGTAGTAAGCGCGTGATGATATCGTCTAGGAACGAGATAAGACATGGTGGGCGCTCTGTTTAGATCGAGGCTGTGGCGACGGACACAAAATATACACTAGTGAAGTATACTCGTTCTCTGATACTGGAACCTGAAATCCTGCAATTCCAATGCAAAATTCTGCGATATGAGTGGGACACAAGCGCCTGCCCTGTAGTTCTTCGTGAGTCTCCAACAATATGAAAGATCATAACCCCTATTATACCACGCTGCATCAAGGATACGCATAACTCTATGGTCCAAAATTTCTCATTCTAAATACTTCCTCCAACCTTCCCGGAAGCAAACTCTTTTACCCTCTTGAGAAACGCCAACAATGAACTTCTCCCATCTCGCATCTTGACCCGCACCGATGACTAATAGGGATTCATTATTAGTCCAACCTATGAGACCTTTAGGAGGCCTCCCACCAGGCACTCCAGGAATCGGCGCATTCCATGTTGGGGATTTGTTGGTGCCACGACCCCCAATGCCCCAACCTAACGGTTCCTCTCCCATTTCAAAATGAGTAGAAGCGAAAGAGTAGGTATCTGAGAAAGTACGTGGTAAAAGAGGAATTTTCGATAAAACTCCCCATTTATGTTGAGAACCAACATCCGGCTCGGATACTGAAGGTGCGGGAGAGTTTCGGTTTTTATCCGAAGAACTTTGTTCGGGGCGTTTTGGATGCGGCAGGTCAAATATATGTAAAGTAGATTTATCCGACGTCACGGCCAGAAGTGTATTATCGGGGGAGATGGCCAGGGAAAATATGGTGGCTGGATCAAGTCCACGCCGCATCTCGCCAAGTTTTGTACAGTTGGCAGTAGACCAAACACGGACCAATGTGCCAGTTTCGCTTGCGGTAGCTAATATCTCTCCATCGCGGCTGAGTTCCAGTGCTCGGAGCGGATTCCCATGAGCTGGTATGATGCTCACATTTCGGGTAGATAGCTCCACAAGCTGTACTTGGCCCGGCGTTCGTCCTGGAAATGCTATGATCTTTTCTCCTAGACAGCAAAGCCCAAAAGGATTGTTTGTAGTTTCGAAAATAGCAATCTTCTGTGGAGGACTCGAGAATTTGTATAGGTTCACGCTATTGAGAAGCACAACCACGATGTAGGATCGTGATAGTCGCACCCGCTGTACTGGCGTTCGGAACTCAAGAGAGAGTGAGGCTGTCTGAGTCGAATCGTTCCATATTATAACCTTATATCTAACGTCAGCTTCTCGACCCACCAGCACCCACTCTCCGTCATCTGACATGCTGACTTTGTTTTGAGGGAACTTTGGCTGCTTTCCTCCTCCGACCAAGGCAATATATTTGGTTGTATTCAGCATCTCAGCACATCCGATGCCGGTCCCGAGATCTAAGCGACTCTATCAGCGACGACACTGACGAGGAAGCGTTTTGGAAAGGCCTCAGCGGGATGAGGGTAAGTTTGGCGGCGTACCTCGCGCTACTTTCATATCGCATGATTTTGTTGAGTAGACTAGGTGGGAGAATGTATCAGTACAGCACGTAGAAGGACTCGCGACACTTACTGCGGAAACCCGTCTCGAGCGCAACGGAAAAGCAACTGTTATCGCCATTGAAGGATGCCGAAAGTGCAGCAGGCCCAGTGGATTCATCTATAACTGGTCGTGTATTCATGGTGAAGGTGAAAGTGTTACGACTAGACAGTAGATACAGTCAAAGAAGCTCTGGCACAGAAATTACGCCAGTAAATCCGGCTGGTATCGTTCTCGGACAAGCCCGGATAGATGAGGTCCTTAGGACAGAGTTTGTGTGGTTTTCACGATGGCTCCATGATGACGATAACACAAAAGACTCTTCATCTGCCCTAAATAGACACAGGCAGCCAGGTGACTCTTTGGTTGTGAGCAACCGTGAAGACTTCATTAAGCTTAAGCTTCACGCTCGGTTGGCGGCCTGCAGGCCTGCTAGTCTACGCATGCTCCAAATAATAATTCATCGTAACATCTGTGTCCAGGGTTGCTTTAACCGTTCTAGCATGTGGAATCTCGCAGTTTGAATAAGTATACTCAAAGCATTTGGAGCAGGCGGTGTGACAGTACTACGCTTGTCACGCAAGCGCTACCTCCATTACAAAATACAATCGAATACTCAACTGTGCCGTTTCCATGGGAGCAATTATAGGGAGCAACTATTCGGACCAGGCGCCAGACCACGGGTGGACGTGCGCAGACAGGGTCCTTAGCGAGCCCCTTTGCATTGAGAAGGAGCATCTGCCAACGTCCCAAATTTCCCCATCAACATCTCCTCGAAGTTCATCATCAACAAAACCCGCATCTATTGGCGATTCCCGCTCTTATCTCAGTCACTGCTATTGTGCTGAGCCCAAATACCTTCGAAAACGTATCACTCGCATATGTCCTCGCCCGCAATGAGCTCTGTACGACCTCCTCAACCCTTCTCAGACTGGCCGCATGCACCTTACCCACCAGTCTCCCCCACGCATACAGACATCAATGGCCATGGCGCATGCGCTGACTTTTCCCTAGATCCTCAAGACCCGCAGGAAGAAGAATGTCAAGAAGGGAATCCAGTTCTGCTTGATGGTGTGTGGCGCCTCAGGAACAGGTACGTGTCACCGAACTGCTTGGCCATCCGAGTTTCCTGCTTAAAGCTAACGGTCTCATCACCCAGGACGAACTACATTCGTAAACACTCTCTGTGGCAAAAAAGTTCTCCAGCACAAAGACTCTGACGACCCAACCACCGCGCATATTGAAGAGGGTGTAAAGATCAAGCCAATCACTGTTGGTAGGTTGTTGAATGAGGCAATAAGCAAGAGTTGGCGCTTGGACAACTGCTGATGCATTTCGATCAGAATTAGAGCTCGACGAGGAAGGCACTCGTATCTCACTGACAATTGTTGACACACCTGGGTTCGGCGACCAGATCGACAACGAGGCCAGGTAATAGAAGGCGCGATCCAAATCAATGCTCCTATGCTCATGGCACGTATAGTTTTTCAGAAATCGTTGGATACCTCGAGAGACAATACGATGACATTCTCGCTGAAGAGTCTCGCATTAAGCGTAATCCTCGGTTCAGGGATAACCGTGTGCACGTCCTCCTTTACTTCATCACTCCTACTGGTCATGGGTAAGTCTTCTAAGCAATTAATATCTAAGAGCATGCTAACCAAATTTCTAGTCTCCGCGAGCTTGACATTGAACTTATGAAGCGCCTCTCACCCCGTGTCAACGTCATTCCAGTCATCGGCAAGGCTGACTCGCTCACGCCTGCAGAACTTGCAGAGTCAAAGAAGCTCGTCATGGAGGACATTGAACATTATCGCATCCCGGTTTACAATTTCCCTTATGATATTGAAGAGGACGATGAAGATACGGTTGAGGAGAATGCCGAGCTTCGCGGGCTCATGCCGTTCGCCATTGTTGGGTCTGAGGAGGTCGTCGAGGTCAACGGCCGGCGGGTGCGTGCTCGGCAATACCCCTGGGGCATTGTTGAGGTGGACAACCCCCGCCACTCAGACTTCTTGGCTGTACGAAGCGCCCTTCTCCACAGCCATCTTGCCGATCTCAAGGAAATCACGCACGACTTCTTGTATGAGAACTACCGAACGGAGAAGCTCAGCAAGAGTGTCGAAGGTGGTGCTGCTGCGTAAGTTACATATTCCCATTACCCAATCCCAGCAAAACATCTCTTGCATGTAAAATGCATATTGACGGCTAAATAGGGATTCGTCAATGAACCCCGAAGACTTGGCCAGCCAATCGGTGCGTCTGAAGGAGGAGCAGCTCCGTCGTGAGGAGGAGAAGCTGCGCGAGATCGAGGTCAAGGTGCAGCGCGAAATCAACGAGAAGAGGCAGGAGCTCCTAGCGCGTGAGAGCCAGCTCAAGGAGATCGAGGCCAGAATGCACCGGGAGCAGAGCGGACAGCCGGCAGACCACGATGCCGAAGAAGCCTAAACAGCTCCAGCAGGGGATCAGAATAATTATGGTGGTGGGGAGAGGGGATAGAGCGCTTACAGTGAAATTCAAGATTCGGTAAGTAGGTGTTTTGTTGCAGCGGGCGTCGGTCGCCGAGGGGGCATGCACTACATTTTCTCAACATCGAGAGAGCGCCTTTTGTTTGTTCTTATGGATAGTCTGCAGACTCAGGAAAAGTCATGGAGCGAGCGAGGTACTCTTCTTACCATGAGGTTTCGCTGACGACAGAGCTATACCTCCTGTCTGTTTTGTCCTGACATGCCTTTTTCATTTGTTTTCTTAACCTTCGATGCTTATTCCCCCTTTTGATTTGCATGTAGGAAAGTAGTAATTCACTTTGGCCCTCCATAATATTACCCTGGTGGTTCTACATCAACTTTCTTCCTACTTCTCCCGATGCACTAAAGGATGGACCACAAGACATGCGTACCATGACGAACCGTGGGAGGATAGTCTGGGATAACATCCAATAATCAAATAACTCACGTAGCGTTTCATATTCTAGCTACGGCAGTAGACGCACTGGATCCTTGAAGCAGCATCTGAAAATCCTACCACGATTCTTTTCACATGCAGCCAAGAAGAGAAGGTCGGGTTCCAGCTCCACCATTCACACACACGAACACACCACTAACCTCCATAGTCTGAATCTAGCCCCACTAGCCTGATCGGCCCTAGCTCAACCTGGCAGGTGGAGGCTTGGGCCCAAACACAAGCCATCCGCAACTTCCCGCGGCGCGACCACAGCATCTCCTTGGCGGGAGTGGCCATCGTACCCGTGTGAGCCACGTTGTTACCCGGTTACAGAATCATGTTCACGGGTCACAAAGAGTTGGCCTTCTACACGTTCATCCACCAACGGCAGCCACCTGCGCGTGTGAGAAAACCTCGTGGCGGGGGGCGCCGAAGTAGTGCACCCAGCAGCGGCAGGTGGCCTCTTTTCAAAACGATTGGGTTCGATGCTGCGTCGTCGAGTCCGGAGCAGTGGCAACCCTTGTGACGGGGAGCAGGTTCCCCGTTTGCCACAAAGCTTTCTCTCGCAAACCGCGCGAGAGGTCGAAACTCGAGGCAGCTAGAGCGGGGACGGCAGCCAGTGGGACTCTGCAGCGGGACGATACCCATGACGGAGGATCCAGCAATGCAGAAAAGGTGGATCGCATTCCGCAAGTGGGCATTTACGAATTGGCGTCTACTCACGAGACTCCGGGTCGCAACAGCAGATTGGACGAAAGACCTTTCAAGCATGATGGCGAACTTGAGTTCGTCGATCCATGGTGATTGGATTCCGAACAGGTCGCGGTTTCCGCGGCTCCAGGACGGATACTGATAGGTATTACAGCATCCAGTCATGGTGTGTGTGGAAGGCAAGCAAAACTCGCTCTGCGGGCTGCCGGTGGCCCTGACATGACTTCCAGCCTTTCCCGTAAAGTTTATGGGCCCTTGCAATAGGTCTGCTCAATATCGACGCTAGAGATTAACGAGCCACACAACTGTGCATAAGGGTTACTCAGTATTATACAGCACCCAGGCGCATCCGGTGGTTAGCGTGTTTCGTTAACTTTCCCTTAAACAGCAAAAATACCAAAACTTCCCCTACAAAAAGACCGTGCAAACGTGGCTGCGCTAACCACCGGAATTGAAGAGACGCTGTAGATGTCCACCAATCACAAGTCGGCTTACATAAGCTTCGATGATGAACGTCTGAGGCGCTGTTTAAATTTTTGTTAGGATTGCCCCGTGATTTTATATGCGATTCTCATACAAGATCGCACCTCTTACAAAAATTTTATTTCCTAATTAACCACCACCCAACGCTTTTATCAACAATCGGGCGACGCAATATTTTAGATCTTTACACGACAAATTAAACGCTGTAAAAATTATTATAATCAGCCTAGTGGATGTTGCTGCATTTTAGCTTAACAAAACACCGATTATCCCTTGCATCGATATCGTCCTTAGAGATTTGGCCCGTGCACGCGATCAAGAACATCAACTTCCTCGCGTTAAGCAGCGACGCGGCAGAATAACTTACCGCGTCGCTGCTTAACGCGAGGAAGTTGATGTTCTTGATCGCGTGCACGGGCCAAATCTCTAAGGACGATATCGATGTAAGGGACAGAGACAAAGCTATTAACCATCGCCAATTTTTACCGTTTGGCCCCCTACCTTAATATTTATAGTAGAAAAGCTATAATCTAGCTAATATATTGCCTATAGGTTAGCTTTACATGTTCCTAACCGTCTAATTGCTCACATATCACCGCTGCCATTCTATTATTTATCTAAATCTCCTCTTATTTATATCTAATAAGTTATAAAGCTCTACTGGAATTTTTGTATCTATGCTAATACAGAATTAACTTATTCGCGATTAGGTGTAAAGCCACGCGAATTTTGACTATTTCCTGATCATGGCTCGTCGCGCTGCAGCAATAATTGGCGTATAGGAGAGAGGGCCATTACTCGATCACGTCGCGCGCGACGATAGTGACGGGATTAAATCGGGCAAATCGAACGACGTAGTCTTCTTCGCCAAGTTTAATTTAGTTATTCTAGCTATCAGTAATAACTTAAGGAGTTATAGGTATTAATATAGGACACTGATAGCCATACACCCCCTAAATGATACGCGTACACCCCCCAATTGATACGCATACACCCCCTACCTCATTTGGTTTAGATGCTTCCTCATTAAGTTAGAATATCACGTGCGTTTGACTTGTTTGCACCTGCATCACGAAAATCAAAGTGCGCGCCATGTAAGTTTTATGACTGCAACATCACGATCAAGTCTTGATTTTAGTTATAGTATAAGTAGCAGAGTCTACATTTGGATCGCACCTGAGTCAATTAATTGGATTGCGCAGTGCTTTGTGAGGCGTCGCGTAAACTAATTTGGGTGCTGCCACCTCTCCTTCGCGCCCGCGCCCGCGCCCGCTAGAACCCAAATCAACGCCTCTGCTTCGCATCCAAGAGCCTGCAATTATAAAGCGTCGCGGCGGTCGGCCAATTAACTCTACAACTAGCTCTACAATTACTAATCGCATCGACAGATCTACTCGTAGAGAGCCCTCAGCATTTGAGCGAAATACTAGCTATACTATGGGCTCGCACTTTGATTTTCGTGATGCAGGCGCAAACAAGTCAAACACACGTGATATTCTAACTTAATGAGGAAGCATCTAAACCAAATGAGGTAGAGGGTGTATGCGTATCAATTGGGGGGTGTATGGCTACAAGGGGTAACCTGAGCGGGCCAACCGCCCTCCCTGCAAGTTTTGGGGGTGTTATAGTCGTATCCATACTATTTTCGTAAGACATTACTATACTG
>Ga0307507_10005691_pt1 | contig 20193 bp, 19 predicted proteins | sample 7_EM_MG_FD_207223 | JGI IMG/M metagenome (GOLD analysis project Ga0307507, IMG submission 207223) | Populus trichocarpa ectomycorrhiza microbial communities from riparian zone in the Pacific Northwest, United States - 7_EM | ecosystem: Host-associated > Plants > Roots > Unclassified | place...
ATGCCTTTTATATACATTTGATTTAATACATATATATTTCTATATTACTTTTTGAATATGTGTTTTCTATTTATTTTTCTTTTTTCTAATTTGTGTTTCCTATATATTTTTTTTTCCTGTTTTTCTAATTATACCATGTTTCCTATATTCCTTTTCCTTTTTGAATTTAGTATCCAATCTCGTGTTTCTATATAACACATTCAATATGCCTTTTTTATAACACCATAAACTTTTTTTCCCGAGCACTTTTGTAGTAGAACCTTTGATTTTAAGCTTGCATCAAAACATCATAGAATCTTTTTTTTTCCTTAATCCATGTTAGGAAAACCCTTTTTTTCTTTATTCACCAAATTTTATGGCTTCCACTTATTAAACAATAAAAAGAAGAATACATTGCTCAGCAGCCTCTCTATAATTTTAAAAAAGGGCTCCTATCATTTCCATAATATTTTTAGCTATTAGAAATAAAAGACTTTGATTTTTTTTTAATTTTTAAGTATTTTAAGCTATGGATGTTATATATTTTTTTAATATTTTGAATATAATTCATTAATATAAAGCAACTCATATAGTAATGTTTAACAAAAATTGAATAATCCATGTGCAAATAGACTTGCCTAAAAACTTGTCTTAAAAAAAGCATAAATTCACTTCCAAGAGCACAAAACTGTAATAAGAAATTGAGATAAGCAATAGTTAAATATTTAAAGGTTTTAATTTCTTGTTTAGAATGCAACCATCAAGGATTGAGGCTTTAAAAATTATGATATCTGAGGAACTTAAAGGAGTGTTTTGGATTGGGTTTTGAAAGCAATGGTTTTAAGTGGCTTGAAATTCCGAACTATGGTTTTTAGAATGACCCATTTGGGATTATGAGCCTGCATTTTAACTTGAAAAACTGAACCACAATCCCTAACATGGACTTGCTAAATTAAGAAATGAGTGTTTAGGAGTGCGTTAGCTTCTGCTTTTGGGTGCGTTTCAAAAGCGTGTTTCACTTGAAAAATCATCAAATTGATGCTTTCTTTTAGTGCTATTTGATGGTTTTGATGTGCTAATGTCAAAAATGAAAAACAAATCTGAAAAAAAAATCATTTTGATGTATTTTCAAGTAAAAAACACTTTTGAAAAGTACCGTGTACCACAGTACAAAACACACGCACGAAGTGTGTTCTTGTCTAGAAATGCCTGCATATATCTCATTTTGGTACATATGAATCTCGCTCTTTTTATTCAATTAACTACGTGTTGGTGGGGTCATGATGCCCTTTATGGAAGAAGACTTGCCTTTTACTCAAACTACAATTTAAGGAGAACAGCCAACAGGTAATGGCAGGTTCATATTATTGGTCATATCTTCAACGGAGATGATAAGAAATTTAGACAAGGTTTAATCTCACATGTGTAGTTTCGGGAGTTCATTTTCAGTGATCAACCTGAGATTGTGTTTTGGTTGTTTTGAGGGACGGTATAATTACCCCATTAGCAGTTCTTCATGAGAACATTCTTTTGCACATCAATCCTTTACAAATTTCTTTATTACAAGCAATTTGTAAGGTTTTTGCTAATCCTTTTATGGTAGTTATTGTTGATCTTTGTGTTTTTGGTTCATAGATTTGGTTTATACTAAACACGAGTTGCCTTTTGACTTTCAGGTTCAGCTGGCGAATAGTAATCAACTAGGTGATCATTATGCCTCCAAACATCCAAAAGAGAAGCCTCCTGCTGAATCGAGCTGATTTATCTTGGTCACTTGTGTAAAAAAACGTTGTTCCAAACTGTCAAAGCATTATGTCAATGAATGTGTGTGACTATTTTGTCATCTGAACTCTAGGAATTGATGATGTTTGTTTGTTGTTTTTTCATGTGCCGAGCGTTAAGTTTATATGGCTTTGGTGTTGATTTTCTCGTCATTGATGTCTGTAACGACCATCAAGAACTGTTTCTTTCAGAATCAGCAAGTATGGCTACATGATTGAAGGACGGAAAATTTTGAAACATGGAGGTGTAGTTTGAAAGTGGGGAATGGAAGTACATCGTTATGGTGGGGGATAATAGGCACCAATTAAGTCCTTTGTGGAAGAATTGTAATGGAATCTGGGCTATCGGATACAGCAATGGTTCTGTCGTTAATATGAGAATATAATGACTTGTGCTATACAATCCCAGATCAGATTAACATGATAAGCGTTCAAGTTGCTCCGTAGGATGATTTGTATTAATTATCTGGATGAAGACACTGTTCATTGGAGATAAAAATGCTCTCATGTAGAAGCCTTTGGGAAAAATACGAGTAGAAAAGGCAGGGTTGATAGAAGTTTAAAGTTTAAACTCGTCTCCGGACACTCGTACATATTCCTAGATGTGGTTTTATTGCTTGGTTGGCAGTAGAGTATGTGACAACCAAAGCAAGACAAAGGAAAATTGATCCTAATTATGTGCTCATCTGGCCTTTTTTCCGTTTGCTCAGGAATGAAAGCAGTGACGGGAAGCAAGTCATTTTGCAGCTTTGATTTTTTTTGTTTAATTTTTTTAATTTATTTTTGATATTAAAATATTAAAACGATCCAAAAATATATAAAAAATAGACAGAAGAAAATCTTAAACTTTTTATAAAATAAATTTTAAAAAAAATATTATTTTGATACATTTCCAAACAAAAACCACTAAAAAAAAACAATCTCTATTACACTTTCATTCAAACTAGAATTCAATCTCTATGATCCTGAGACTGGCATGGTCTAGCTACATATCATAATCTTATTGAAAAAGCGGCATCGTTGTAACCAACAAGAGAATGCTGTTGTGTTATTAATTTGATAGATTGCCCAGGCGGTCCAAATAGAAGCTTTGCAACAATAAAGTTTTAAGAGAAGCAGCTTGAAAAGCAAAATGCTCTGCATTTTTCTTTTTGTAGCCATTGGAACTATCAGTGTTTTTGAGTTGTTCCCAGGAATTTCTTCCTTGTCAAAAAAAACAAGAGTGAAGCATGGAAAGGATCCCGTGCGTGTCAGTATAGTCATGAGATGGGTTAAAAATCTTAACTTTTGATTAAAATATATCTTTTGCTCTTACTGCACACAAGAACTAGAAAGTATTCCAGTGAGATGATTTGTGAAAAAAAAAATAAAGTCTACTTGTTAAAGAAAATTCTATATAAATTAAAGCAAACACTAAAACCTGATATAGCAGAATTAATGATTATATTATAAGCTTTGGCTTTCAGAAAAGTTTTTCTAAAATAACTCTCTATGTAAAGAAAAATAATAATAATATTCTTATCATATCCTTTTATGATGTTGATGACCTTCTAATAACGTGAAGGGATGTACAACAAGTTGAAGAATTCAAACAGAAAATAATGCAAACTTTTTAAATGATTGATCTTGGCCTCATAACATATTTTATTGGAATGGAAATCAAGAAAAGTAAAAATGAAATATTTATTTGCTAGAAGAAGTATGCAAATGAAAATCTGAAGAACTTTTATATGGAGAATTGCAAACCAACAACTACTCCAATAAATCAAAAGAAAAAATTTAGCAAAGATGATGGAACCAATAAATTTGATGAAGAAAAGTTCAAAAGCATGATTGGTTGCCTATGCTACAAGTCTTCTATCCCGTTTCATGCATTGTCCAAGTGAAATATATTTAAAAGCAGCTAAACGAATTCTAAAAACTATTAGCTTTGGTGTTCAGTTTTAGAGTAGTCAAAACTTAAGGTTGCGTTGTTTTTTTTACAGTGATTGGGGGGGTTAAAACGAAGATCACCACTTATTCTTGCAGTCTTTTAATCTCTTCTGATTTCTTTATTTGCTTAAAAACTATCACCTCAGAAGCAACCTGGACACCTATGTTGCTGTGCACCACTCATAATCACAGATGGAGAGAAATGTGAAGAACAATATTGTATTCTAGCTTATTTGCTATTGTTGTTGTATGGTGGACGGTGGACGGTGGTTTTTACAAGAATTATTGATGTAGTTGTATAGGTCTATGATTACAATATTATATATCTATGCTTTGGTCCATTTACACTTCAGCTTTTGAGACTCAAAATTTGACATTAATTATGGTATTATTATTGTTGTTGTTATTTTCAGTTTATATTTGCCAGTGACTCAAGATTACTGAAAGGCAAATGCAATGAAGAAAGAGGAAACAAAAGAAAAGAAAATTAATGATAGAATTGATAATCCAAAGTAAATTCCTGCTTTGATTATGATTGCTACTGAGTTTTTCAGGATATTTTTGTGTTGCCATTGTCCTTTCCCATTGACGACGGAGGCAAGGAGTTCACATTGGTATGGGAGGCACGTCATTACACTTGAAACTTCATGGTCAAGGCCTATCCTGGTTTCTGCTTTATTACCAAAGCACTGTGAACCACATTCCCACTGGGCCATGACAAGCAAGATTGGTCTTATATTTGGGAAAAGCTGGAAGGAACCTGACAGAGACTTGTTTCTTCTAATAAACAAAATGCAAATGCAAATGCAATAGGTGCCGTTGTCGGAACAATCATCGGATGTGTTCTAGGGATTATTACTTTACCATTAAAGGAAAGCTGGGTGACCATCCAAAGGGCCTGCCTAGGCATGTTAACAAATGACAGGCTAATGGAAAAGGTGGAGGAGGTGAATGATCCTTTTGGATATGCCTGAAGCAGAAATAATTTACTTGCTCGAGAAAGAGAAGGCCGAGAAAGAGAGGACGAATCTGAGCACCTAGCTTAACATGCTCATAAGTCCTACTCCTACCTTACATAGAGATCCTTGAGCTCCACGTGAACACTTTGAAGAGCAAATGCATGGGCAAAAATTGAAGGCAAAGTTTCTTGTGTAAATAAAGACTATCTTTCGCTAGTGGCTTCAGCTAGCACCAACATGATTTCTTTGTATATAATTCAAGCTTTTTCATAACAGAGTTTTGCAAGTAGAGTTCCGAAAGACATTTTTAGTTGAATATTTGGTCATAGCAAAGGCTGCGCCTCTGGGCTATGGGATAACTAGAGAAGCCACCATTTAAAGCCTGCTGCTTCAGTTTCTGAAAGACCTAAACCTACGTTTCTTCATCCAGTAAAATAGGAGTGTTGTTTTGTCACAATTCCCGGCTTTTTTGAGGAGTGGAAGTACCTTGTAATCTTTGTGAGCACGTTCCGGGTTCAAGCTCGGTTGTGCAGGATGGTGGGGAGGTGCTCAAGCCACTAGGCTACTTGGGTTTAAAAAGTATCTAGCTTACAAACCTAACCACCCCCATCCAATCCGGGATGCCCATAGTCGAAGGTTAGCGATAAAACTACTTCTATTGAAGAAATGCTGATTTATGTTATAAACCTAGTGCAGTACGTATCAACAGATTGGCTTCCTAGATCCATTTTACCATTCTTTTTCCCAAAAGAAGTTTTGATGCATTATTTAGTTAAAACTTCACAATTTAAATCTGCTGGTTGAATATCTCTGCATCCATCTCTTGTACAAGTAACTAAGAGATTCCTCTCACCTCATACCCATGGGACACTGTGAGAGGTGATTGCTTTGAAACAGGCCTATCTTCAGACCACAGCTCCAGATTTACTGTCCCTGTTCCCCAATGGATGTAACACTTAAAAACCTCATTAATGTTAAACCGATTGACTAAAGCCAAGCCCTGACATTGATCCACCAGCATCCATTCACCTAAAAGAAACGCAATGAATGATATCAAAATTTACAAACATTATTAGGCTCAACATATGCACATACACGCTCTCAATAAACTTTGTTACTTTAGTAGACCCACAGTTCTTGCAAGAATTAATGAAATGTTTAATGACTGGAGCAGTGCTGAGGTTATTGTAATTACACTGACTACTACTTTACACTGTTTCTTGATACTTGCATTAACTAAAATTTTAGCATTGTGATTACGATTATTTTGTAATTATGAAGGATGATCACAGTGATTTCAGCAAACCTCGAGGATTGTTACTTGTTAATGAAATGTTCCCTAGAGCTTCCCATCTCTATTGTTAATTTTGGGATTAACAGCAGGGACTTGAGTCAACTTCAGGACCTCTGCTTTGTAAGCAATAGTCCTTTGCCAACTTTGCTTGATCTCATGGTTTGTTTCCTTTCTTTATCCATTCCAGTTCCATTTACATTCTACATTTTCCGCTACAAAAATTATATAAAAAAAATCCGTATAAACACCATAAAATAGGGTGACAAGGAACTTACCATTAGGCAGAAGATTCTCTTGATAGAACTGATCCCCAGATTCAGGCCATATTTCATGCTTTGATCCATCAATGGAGGTGAATGAGACAAAAGTTTCAGTGGGGTGAAGGAGAGTAAACGCCGGGTGTACTCTCAAGCAAACCAGTCTACAACACAGAAACAACAATAGTTCGGTATTCATAGCTTTATATACATGTTGGCGCATGCTTGTATAATGATTAAAAGAAAAGAATGTGAGCTTACAGCCCTAGCACACATTAAGCATAGGAGAGGACCAAACAGGAAGAAAAAAAGAATATTCAATTGAGTACTTTTTAAGGTCATGTAAAAAGACTGCAATCCTGTAGAGAAACAATGAAGTAGAAAATTGTTTCTGGGAAATTAACGTTTTTGAAGATTATCTCATGTGAAAAGACTGATTTTGTAGAGAAACAAAAACGTAAAATGCAATTTCAGAACCAATTCCAGAATGCATCTTCAGGTAAAAGACTGCAAAACAGCTTGTGCAATGCATGTTGTCACACTTCATAATTCATGTTCTTGTTAATTTGTTTAGCAAAACAAAATGATAGATGGTAACTGTGATGGAAAAACAGTTAAACAATATCTCCATGTGATGGATTGACAATGTCATTATGGGTTGGTGCAAAGAAAGCCTAAAGAGCACAGATCCTCTTAATGGTAGCTGAAAGAAATTAAAATCATCATAGATAAGGAATGTTTCATCTAACCTTGAAAATCCACCAGAACCAGCACCAACGCTGCGGGCTATAATGCCAGAGTCAATCTGGAGAATCTTTGGATTATCTTTGAGTATAGATATCTGCCGTCGAAGAACCAGCCCTCCACCAATATTACCTTCTAAAATAAGAGATTCCTCCTCTTCTGCATGCTCAAGATCCCGCCTACAAGCAACGATTACAGGCATAAACATGGGTATCTAGCAGATACATGAAAAGGCCAGGGACTACAGTTCTTTTCAAGTATGAGAAAACAGAACAAATGCATTAAGGAAAGAAGAGGTCCCCAAAAAGCGCCTCAGTAAGGTCAAACTATCCATATTGAAAATAGGGAAACTCCATAAATTCGATCCACGCGACAAGAATAGAAATTTATCTATTTATTTTTATTTATTTTTTTGATATAGTTGATTGTATGGCGATTGATATTCTGAAAACTAAACAAATTCTCAAGGAAGTTAAGAATTGTTGTTTGATTTATCAGTTATATGAGTTAATAACTCACTCTTTTTCTCTACCCTGCACTACTTGAATATTCAGTCATAAGGAAGAATTGGGCTTTGTATCAGAAAGGAATTACATTGGAATCATTTATGTTCCCAAAGATCAAAAACTACAATGAAATTAGTCAAACAAGTCAGCAACTTACTCAATGACACTATATTCTTCAGAACATCCTGCTGACCGGTACTCGGTACCACTATACTCTTCATATCCATCAATCTCAACCCTGCTATGAAGCCACTGTGTTCCTTCAATCATTGCCAATAAAAGGAGATAGTGAGTTTTTGGATCATATTAGGTGAACCTCTGCTCTCAAGAACTCCAAATTACCTTGGCCAGGTTAAAAAAAAAGAAGAAGAAGAAAGAAAAGTTTTGCTGGGTTGTAAGCATTACCCGAAGGAAGGTGCTCCATGGAAATAATTCTGCCTCCAATCCAGGGAACTACTTTAGCAATCCAATCACCGTTTTTCAATTCAACAGGGACTTTTGAAAGATCCACTACTCCCTTGGGTCCAGAAACCTCTTCCAACTCTGGAATATGCTTGGCACATTCTGCATTTGAGAAGTTATTGAGGACACAAACTGATTTGAAAATAAAAAATAAAGCCTAAAAAATAGCATTTGGAAAGAACTATGTGATGCATTCAAAAGGGTGGAATGACAAGCCTATCCACCTAAAATATATACATTATATTCGTAAAAGACTGCAAGGAAGACAAGAAATGATTTCCATCATTCCTGCATCTCAACCACCATAAAGGAAAAAATTCCACGAACTCTAGCAATAACACATAAAGGCAGAGTTAGAAAACCACAAGCAGCCTCCTCAACTACAATAAACCAATTAGTGTCTATCCTTTTGAAAACCTTTAAACACGCAGAGAGCCCTATCCTTGGAGGGCATCATAGCCATCCAAATATGATTACCAAAGGAACACAACTACAGTTGTGAGAATGAATGAGACATACTAAAACGAAGATGTGCAAGTGAAATTTCAAGAAGAAACAAGAAGAAAGGAGAATATTCTATTCTGGCCCACATATTGAATGCATATGCCCTGAGAAAAGTAAATATTCTCTTCATGAAAATCAAAATGGAGACTAAACTAAAGAAGAAAATGATGAGTTTTTAACCAACAAGAATTATGGGCCTATATGTTTTAAAAATAGTTTATAACTAATGTTTAAAAAATTACAAAAAGGCGGAAAATAGAGGATATTGACAACCAAAAAGAAGTACCAATACCTAACCGGGTCCTGTATTGTTTCTCACTGGTGGACACCAGTGTAGAAACTTCAACTTCTGTGGGCATATTGATTTTCAGGACATCTCCATCTATGCCCCATGAGTCAAGCTGCTCAAGGATAAAAAGATTAATAAATATTTTAAACATATGTTTCACCAGTGGTAGTTTACAGTGAACGCCAAGTATGCCCTAACAATGTTCATTGACAACAGAAGACATACCATTGCACCTCCACCAAGCAATAACTGCACACGCAGACGGCGTCTGGGCCTCTTCCATGATCCTTCCATTTGGGAAACTCTGACAGTAACAGCTGAAGATTGAAGTTCGGCGACATAACGTGTCAACAGATATCCACCTCTGGTGAATTCATACCCATCACCTTCATCTTCAAATAGTAATCCTTCAGCATGCCCTACAAATGCAGAAATGTAATGCAACCAGGTCAAACCAATCCATCAAGATACATTCTCCCACCAATACACGTGCACACATGTAAAGAACCAGAAGGTACCTTTTATCAACCAACGTTTTGCTTCACAAAACAGTAGGACAGGCTTAAAAAAATGTCTCATCAGTTAAAAGTGATTAAGATTGCATTAGTATAATGCGGGTTGTGCGAACACTTAGGGGAAAATGATACTTTCCCCAAACTTACCCAATTCCTAATACTGGCATGCTAATTGCAATTGATACTCTATTTTTTTTTTATTTTTTTTTTTTTTTGGGGGGGGGGCATGTTACTATTCAGAGTATCCAAATTCACCATGCTTAACACCCTATAACTCCATGGCTTGCCATGGTCTAATTTGCAAGCTTGTGAATGGAATTAGGAGTTTATGAGGTCCAATATATCAAACTTCTATCATAAGGGCATATTAAACTTCACATCTTTGAGCAAACAATTCAACACCTGCCCTTTATAAAAACTAACAAGCGTGAGAAATACCATTTTGATCTAAAGCTACAAGGAGTGTCAAGTCATCTGACAGATTTGCTTCACCAACATGCTGATGTGGGGGAGCCAAAGGAATTATTGATCCTCCTTGCAAATATAATGTCGGTAAATCCTGTTACATATAAAGGTAAGTAAGAAGATATAATTAGATGAAGTAGAGCAAGATGAAAATAAAATAATAGATACCGGGTGTGAATCATCAAAATCAAATCTCAACCAGATTCCCTTGGGCAGCACTGGATGCAATCTATCCATTCCCTGATCAGCAATGGTGCTAAAGAAAATAAAAGAGGATTAGTACGAATTGCATAGGGATGCTGCAAGAAAACGCTATCTCAAAGAGCTCTACCAATTATCACCCAAGAGACAAACACAACCAAAAAGAATTACGACAAGTGAAGATGATGACATTGTAATTTTTCCTCAATGCATACAGAACTATTATACTGTATAGGCATATTCTACTTTCTTACAAGAATGTTAGGCATCAAGCAAGCAAATATACAGTATTATATAAATACTCCTACCAACACTGCCCCTCAAAATGGTGCACAACAGCACAGGTGTCTCTCAAGCACATCTTGCAAGAAATAGAGATTTTATCACCAAGACAATTAATAAAGACACTGGCCAACTGATCTCTAAACTGTGTATAATGCATATAAGTTACCCCCTTAATGAATCTTCCCGCTGATAAAATGGCTGTCAATAACACTGTTGCCTCTTATGGCCTTATTAATCTACAATTTGAATTAAAACCTACGACCCAGCTCACATGGTGTGAGAGGAAATCAAGTAAATCAAACACATTTAAGCTAGTATGAATCTTTAAATAAGGAGAATGAGAACCTTGAAAAGACAAGAAGAGGACCCAGCAGGAAGGAATTTTCAGTGGTCCTTAAGCCAGGATCTTTTGGATCTGCATGGGCAATTTACACGGAAACAATAAGTGACCATAATGAATGTAAAAACATTCTGAAGTTCCTTAAATGAAGTAAGATTATTCAACTGCACAAGGACGTACCAGCAAAGAAAGTTGGAGTTGCCACCGGGATACCTGTTGTGTGTGCCAAATAAAACAGAGTGTATATATGTGGTAGAAGTCGATAGCGCCTCTTTAATGCTAGACGGCACACTTCTTCACACTAATGGAACTAAAGTTAGTAAGCAATAAAAATTGATGGTAGAACATAAAAAGTAGCTACATTAACCAGCAACATGGAAAAATTATGGTGGCAACAAAGCTATAAAAACATATGATCTTAACAAGAGGTAATGCGATTCTGGAACATATGTAGAAGGTAAACTTTTAGCAGTTACAACAGATGACAATGTTCTTGCAAATATCAATTGCTCCAGACTGTGCACAAAATGAAACATCCAAGTTCATATCACAAGTAAGAAATAAGTGAGAGGTATCAAATTGCAAGCATGAATCACAAACCTCTTCCCCAAAAGACCATGGCTCATGATCATTTGTGCTCTTTTCAGAATGCCCACGGCAGAAAGGAAACATAGCACCCACACCCATCCACCTTCCAAAAAGTTTGGGTGTTGCATTTCCAGCAAATCCACCAATATCAGGTCCAGAGAGTGGCTGACCACTGAGTCCCTATCCATAGTGTTAAACTTAAATTAGAGAAAATCACCATATTGCAAGAAGAGAAAGTAAAACTTTTAATTTCATTTTGTAAAAGGGAGCACTTTCCCTTTCTGACAACAGTTTCTCTCTCTAAAGAAACAAAACCAAGTAATAAATTTTATAACATATGGTGCAATGGTCAAATCCAAGTGGTTACCATTTACACATGGCCTTTAAGAGAAGCTATTAGGAAATGACTCTTCAGCCTTGGAAGGGAAAAAAATCAAAGCATTACAAAAATGATGATGTGAGGATCTAGGGACACATATGAGATAGATAAAAGCATAACTTATAACATACTAAAAGGCAAAAAACAAAGTCAATTTGCCTACTTCTCATTGGGTAAAAAATAGGCTTACCAATTGAAGTACCATGGAGATAGACATGTGTACGTGCTCCCAGTTTGAAAGGTTATCTCCCGTCCATGTTGCAGCATACCTTTGACTACCAATAAATCCAGCTCTGGTGAGTACAAAAGGACGCTTATTTTCATTAGCTAACTTCATCCCCTCATATGTTGATCTTGCCATAAGCATGCCATATACCTATAAGTGAGAAACCAACAAGAATGACTAGAATTTCAAAAATTATTTTCTTCACAGTGATGAACGCAAACAAACCATCAGAAGAGCAAGCAGTTCATAAATTAGACGAAATAGTTCTTCCAGAGGGTTGCTGGTAAGAATGCATAATACTGAAGAAAATAATAGCACTGGCATCCCATTCTTAGATATCATTATCTTGCCACAGGGGGGAAAAAAAGATTATAGTTTTGGGGGAATACATTGTGATAGTGTGAGTGATTCTGACAACCTCCAATTTCTTCATCTCCTAGATGTAAATTGCTCTCAGGCATCGTCTTTGTAACAGTCTGAAAAGCAAAGTAATGAGACCAAGAAATGACAGCCAGAAATGGAAGGCTTGAGAAAGAAGCATAGAATTACTTTGAAAACAGCTGGCTCATTCATATCATTCCATATGCCATCAACACCATTAGATGTAAAATCTTTAACTAAAAGAGCCCACCAAGCGCGAACTTTTGATTGTGTGAAATCAGGAAAAACACAGGGCCCAGGCCATACCTCCCCTGGACGTGGCAATAAAACCATAACTTGTCAATGTAAATGTAAGAAAATTAAGGGTAATTACTAAAGCATGCTATGTTACATTCATACCAACAAATGGCTCCCCATCTGCTTTCTTGATCCATGCATCATTTTCAGAACCACTGTCATAGATCAAATATCCTTCTTCTTTCTTGATACCAGGGTCAAGCATCCAAATCGCTTTAAATCCATCATCATGGAGATCTTTTACCAAAGATTGTGGATCTCGAAAACGTTCCTGAAAATATTAGTTATAATATGACATTATAATTCAATAAATATTTCCTTTATCTGCCCCTCATTAAACATTGAAACTAAACTGATGTCCTTTCTATTAGTGAAACCCCTTCCCACCCCAAATAAAAATCCAAACCCTCTTCTCAAATACAATGAACTTGTCAACAAAGGATCATTCAAGCAAAGCACATGCCTGGTCAAATGTGAAACAGCGAAAGCCATCCATGTAGTCAATATCCATCCATATAACATCACATGGTATGCCCTTCTCTCGAAAAGTTCTGGCAATCTGCAAATTTAGAAGGCTCAGCAGCCAGAACGGATATACAATGTCAAATAATAAGAATGAAGTAAACAATTTTAAGCAATTGAGGGCCTCTAATATGGGGTGAACAGAACTTTGGGAAGATAACATTGAAAACTGTCTTTCCACAGCTAAGAAGAAGAGATCAGGACAGGGGGCTAGCTTGAAATCCTGTAATAGTTAACATTTTACATGCATGAATCCTAAAAAAGTGCACCTCGCGAACTCTCTCATCTGAATCATAGCTCCACCGGCATTGTTGATAGCCTAACGACCACTTTGGAGGCATAAAAACAGTTCCTGAGGAAAGTGACACAGCATAAACAACTAGCAAACCAGATTTTTTCAAATATAATAAAATAAAATCCTAGTGTCTACTCTGGCTGTTACTGAATGGTTTCTAACCCACAAAGTGGCAAATATAGTCTTAGATGTTCCAAATTTGAGGATAAAAATAAAGGAAAGAAGAAAGCCATCCATTGTGAACTGAAAACCCTTGTCAGTAATGCCAAATTAATTCAAATTCTCATTTTGGCAAAGTTCCATGCCCCCATCATCTTAGGAGCCTGCCCCTAGCAAGATCCCAACTGTTTCATGGCAGTTAAGCCGCCATCATTATGCAGCCCACTCCATCATTTCAACCTTTTATATTCCCTCCTCTTCCCGCACATATTTCTGTTCGTTTTAGCCAATTCAAAAGTCAATTTGCCATTACCCCTCCACTATTATTTGCTAAGGAAGAGGATATTCACTGATTCCCATTTCTCTACTCTCTAATCTCTCCACAAACCTCTCTACAAGCTCATAACAAAAGCCATTATCATATAAGAAACCCCAGATCAAAACATCAGAAACACCAAAACAATTCCAAAACCCAAAAAACAAAGATCAAGTCACCAAAAATCCTCTCTAACTTGTAACAGTAAAGTAAGAGTCCATTTTTTACAATATATTTTTCTTTCCATAAACACACACAATAAGTAAATGGAACAAATGCAATAACAAATGAAATGAGCAGACAATTAACAGGACATGCAAAAAAAGGCAATTGAAGCAGAGAACAGATTCAAGAAGCAAATCAAATCTAAAATTGTTAGGAAGTTACCAATGGCGTGAGACAAAGATTTCAGAACATCTGTGGGAGAAGCAAAAAGACCAAATGTAACAACAGGGTACGATGATGGAGCAATGAACTGAATTATTGATTCCTTCCTCAGATCAATCTGCTTATTGATGGTAAGGGTGAAAGTTAAGATTAGGGAAACATACAAGGGATAAAACAATAAAAAATGTTTTCATTATTGGCACATCACCTCACAGCGTAGCGTGGTGTCTGCAAGAACCCCTAACGCCTCTCCATTTGGAAGAACAGCCAGCACCCAAGGATGTGACTGGTACAATGATGTAGTTCCAGGACCATAACCCCATGCATCCGTGTTCCATGTGAAAACCTACATTAAAAAATCTTCTATATAAAGAACCACATACAAAAAACAAATCAATCACGGCTGTTGCATCAAACAAAAGCACTTACTCTTTTTCCGGTCCTCTCAAGCTGTCCACTAACTTCTCCAGTTCCATAAAAGGTGGTACCATCAGGAAACTAAACCCCCAAACAAATTGTAAGCTGTCAAACTCGGAATAACTCAAAAATATGAACATAAAAGATTTCAAATTTACATTTAGATAGGTACAAATACGGGAAATCTGTAACTACCCACCTCGAATTTAACAATCTGCTTCCCAGAAACACATTCATAAGTAGGGGTATATGAAGGAACACTGTGACTCATGATTGGCGTGTCCCTATCTGAGCTACGGATGAATGAAAGGCTGGGATATGAAGCAGCTCTAGCTTCTGCAGAACAATCAAATCGAAAAATCCCATCCTCCAAGATAGGCTGAAAAATCATATCCCCTGAGACAACATCAGCAGCGACTACCTTAGCTTGATCATGATCAGCCATTTTTGACATCAATCCCCTGCAACTTAACTTCTTATTAAGCCTCCTCTTTCTGCATGCCAAAGTTTGAATAGAAATTCAATCAATCAAACAGTGAAAGAAGCACAATTAAAAAAAAAAGTCATGGACAAATGAAGCTCTGCTTCAGTAATTAAAGGGACTGAAGGATGCTACATGATCTTAGATATCAAAATAATGATTCCTATATCAATAGAATTAATAGGTCAAAAAAATTTCAGAAAGTGGGTACGCTTCCGCATGCATGCATCACATATAAAACTGAACTAACATGAACTTGTTGTTTCAAAACTGCAACCAGCTGATTCACAAATTAATATTTCCTACCTGAACTCAATCAAGAAGCAGAAGTAAAAAAGCCATGGTCGAGTGATGGTCGAGAAAGAAGAACCTGGAAGCGAGTGTAACGGCTGATGTGCAGGTGGTTGTTGAAGTGGGGAAGAGAGAGTGAGGAGGAGGGAGTTTATGATGATGCCTAAGCTTTGAGATTGTCGGTGTTAGTCCACGTTGTTGTCCACTACTGCCCACCAGTACTGTTTCCATGGGAAATGCCAGAATCCTGTCTTATATTATATTACACTAGTGATATTGGGTATTTTGATTGTAAGAACAAAACAAAAATATAAAATAGATTAATTTTAGAATGAGTTTTTGTTTTTTTAAAACAGGAATGCCCATCATTACAATTTACACACATCCCTCCATCCCCACTAAGGTGTTAAATTGTTAATTATTGAAGGGGCGGTTTAATTTGGTAGGCAAAGAGAGGGAGCACGTGGAACTGCCACTTTCTCCTTGCCTCTCTTTTTGGACGTTGCGGCAAAGAATCAGCTTTCGGAAAATACTGGTGATGGACACCGCAGCATACGAGAAAAGGAAGTGGGACGTGAAAGTTGCAATATTTTTCACCCTGAAAAATGATTTACTTGACCAAAGGAGATTTGATCTCTACGAGAGTGGGATTTGAAAACTAAAAATCGACGAGAATCTCTAAGAAATTATATCAACACTCTTGTGCTTCGACCGCATGTGTAAACTTCACGCTTCATTGCCTTGGTTAAACACATCCGGTCGACTCTATGCTGTTTCAAGGCGTTGTCATTCTTGAAAAAATGTTTAGTTTTCAAATGCACCACTCAGGGGTCTAATACACTGTCCTGTTTCACGCGGATCAATGTTCACGAGGCTGCTTCAATGCTTTCTTCTTTGTGAGTAAGCAGCTACACACTGAGTCACTGTGATCTCTTTTACTGCATTGTATACCAACTAGTGTTACAATTGTTTTTATTCTACACACAAGCCATAGAGCCAATATCAGTTTACATTCCAGTCGCCATTACCATTCCAAATGCAATCTGCATTCAGATAACCAATTAGGCAATTATAGCAATTAAACTGGCAATCTAGCTTTTCTAATTTCGTTTTTTCCATTGAAAATGGCTAATGACATGTTGCTTCAGATCTTTAAACCGAGGAAGGTCTCTCCATCTGACTGATCTTAATCCTGTCGCAGAATGTCATGTAACTACATCAAACCAAAAGAGCAATTACAGGACAACTGAAGGCAATAGTTGTGTACAGGAATGGGCAAACTTTGGGACTCCACAATCAAATATCGGAAAAATCTGAACATGCTCCTTCTGTGTAATGCATCAGCACTCATCCTGCAGACATATCAGTGCAAAAGATTGTTAAATCAGAAAGATATGCAGCAATAAAAAAAACTCAGAAATCAAAGCAAGCTTGAGTTCAATATGTTTACTACTTCGAATTACAATAATCGCACCAACAAGAAACACAAGATTCAAAATCTAGCAGCAAACAATATCAGCAAGAGCAACAAATAGATTCCATAATGAAATCAGACCAAAAGTGCGTGGTTAATATACTTACCATTAAAATGGTTTTTATTTATACTCCTGAACACAGAAAATCGAAACCAATAACTGGTTTCAAAATGGTATAAGAGTAGAAATTAATTTTATCATTGAAAACCAAACATGCTAGAGCGAGTTTCACCTCAAACCAAAGATTTCGGGTGCTGCTTTAAGGAGACACGGTGGTGGGGGCTCAAAAGTTGGGATAAGAGAATCGAGAAAGAAAGAGAGCGAGAGAGAGAGAGAGAGAGAGCAAGGATGATGGCACAAAACAGCAAACCAAAATTTTTATAATCATTCATAATGATGGAAGAAACTATCTTTGTTCTACAACCATTTCTGTTTTTCATTTGTTAAAAGGAAACGGATAAAGTTTTTTGAAACATAGCAAGATTCAAATCACAACCAAATTTTGAGTGGCAATTTTCAGCCTTAGCACCTCGTGGATCAGATGATGTACCCTTTTTATTAGACATGACACCACAAACTCCTAGCAATTAATTCCAAAGAGCCAAGAAGGCTAGTATGATAATAGGTTTATCTGTCTTTCATTATTTGATTGTTTTTTTTTTCCATTTAAACTTGATTGTCAAACAGAATCTTAAAGATACAGCCCCTGCTCCCTTCAAGCACCCTTTCAGTGATCAAATGAGTTAGGGGAGCAGGAAGAGGAAAGAAAAAAAGGGAAGCCTGTCAATACTTTCTCCTTTTAGTAAGGTGCAACCCCACTAATCTTATTTCCTATTCCCAATTATTTGCAAAACCCCTAACATCTTGTCTGAAATTCTCCTACAATAACAAGAATTCTCAGTGGCATGACCTATATGATTAGAAGCCTAGAATAACTCTGGAACCTGATTTCATTAGTTTTGCACTAACTTCGGAACTTGAGCAAGAAAAGGCATTTGGCTAAGATTATTAAGTGAAGGCCAATGAAAAAAATAAAAGATGGCCCCAATCAACACTATAAGGATTAAAAACTGGGGCCAGTAATAATTACCAGCTAAGAACTTAAAGATAATTCAAACAGATTAGAACTCACAATCTCGAAGCTTATGCAACTTATGATCTTCAAAATTGAAATTTAAAAGCATTTTAGAATAGCAAGAGTTTGTCAAAAATCAATTTTATTCACATATGATGAAATTTTCATTCGAAGTTCACATTAATCATGCTTCAACATGAACCATCAGCATTTGCATTAGAATCAGTGAAAATAGTGAAACAAGATAGAAAAACGATTTACATCTAAAGTATCTTCTGAAGCAACAATAGCAATTCAAATTTAAAAGCATTTTAGAATAGCAAGAGTTTGTCAAAAAGCAATTTTATTCACCTGTGATGAAATTTTTATTCCAAGTTCACATTAATCATATGCTTCAACATGCATTTGCATTAGAATTAGTGAAAATAGTGAAACAAGATTGAAAAACAATTTATTATCTAAAGTATCTTCTGAAGCAATAGTAGCAATTAAAATAGCATAAGACCCATAAATTCCTCATGGTATCTGAAATTCTGAAAAGATACACATATATCACATAAGCATAAAGACAAAGTATCCCAAAAAACCTATTGATGGAACTGGGATGTCTGCAATACTCACCAAGAGAATCAATAGCCGATGTAGCTAGGATCTCCAACATATTCTGCAATTTGCTCGAGTTTGACATTAAGCAACTCATGGCTACCATAATCCTGCACAACCCCAACCTCTCTGTCCAAGTCCCTTTGAACCAAATTCCCATAAGCTCCCCTATGCTTCCCATAAAGAACAAGAACTGGACCCCCCCGACGTGGCAATGCATTCTCAAGAAGATCCTGATCTACACTTTGCACCAACTCCCTGCTTTCATCCATACTTACATCACACTTGTAAGGCCCAACCACATCCACCACCTCTCCTTTCTTCAAATATAATTTACCCCCTTTCAAGTCCTTACTAATTATCCTAACCCGAATATGACTCCTAAGCCACTGAACTCCTCTCTCTTTAACAATGCCACCATTCCCAATTATCAAACTTTCTCTACTCTCCACGCTCCTCTTATTAACAGGCCGTTGTTCCCTATCCCCATCACTCGATTTCTTCTCTTCTTTGATCTTTAAATCCTTCAATTCCTTCAAACACCTCTCCTCTTCTCCCGACCCCAATTCTGCAACATCAGAAACCCGAACTTTCACACTCTCCCCACTCTTTTCTACCCTCAAAATAATCGAATCCGAACCCAGCCTATCTACAATCGTACCTTTCAAACCCAAATTTTCCTTTTTACCAAAAAACACTCTAACTTCTTTACCCACAGAAAACCCATCTTTATTCTTCTCTGATTCTTTCTCTTTAACACTACCACTACCATCACCATTGCTACTATTTTTATTACTATTTTTTGAATCAAGTGAAGCAGAAAAAAAGCCCAAACCTTCTTTATCAGTTCTTTTAGTGTACTGCTTGATTTTAACATCTTCTTTAGCATTCTTTCCAACACCTCTCCCTTCATGCCAACCATAACCCTTAAGCAACGCTTTGGCAAAATCCTCAACTGGCATTTCTTCAAACTCCTCAAACCCTCGATCCTCTGGCAACCTCTTCAAATCATACCTCAATTTCTCCAACATCTCATCCTCAACTCTAGCTTCTTTGGTCAGAGAAGTGGCGGTGGCGGTGGGCTGACGGAGATTGAGGCCGAAAGACATGGGATCAGGGGGGTCGGGGGAGAGGGTTTGGAGTTCGAAACGGAGGTCTGTGGAGGGGTCAGGGTGGAGAAGGAGATCGATGTTTTTCAATTTTTTGTGGGGTTGGTATTCGTTTTGTATAGGTTGGATAATTGGGGTTCGAGTGCTTTGTAGGGTTTTTGTGGGATCGAATTCGGTGACATATTGTTTGGTGTTGTTATCGTCTGATTGGCCTTCGTCTTTGTCTGAGACTGGTTTTTTTGCCTTCGAATTCGAATTTGATGGAATTGAGAAGGAGAGCTTCATGTTATTTATTGTCTGTCCGAGGCCGTCTGTGTTTCGATATGCTGCTGTTGCTCATGATTCATAATAACGAGGAGGAAAGAAGGATTTGATTGAAAATTCTTTAACAACACCTGGGCAGGGTTCTTTAGCTAATACTAGGAAGTTGAAGGTGCCCGGGCGGCGCTGTCGGGGTCGTGGATAACTTCTCAGCAATGTTATTTAAATTCAGTGAAGCTAAATAAATCATTGTGATGACTCATGACCTGCTCGTTAGATCCGGTCGTGTTTTAAACTTTGAGGTAAACTTTGTCAGAGCTGATTAAAGTGTCGCGTAATTAACTTTTTTAAAAAAAAATCACTTATAAAACAACATTGATTTAACATTTTTATAAAAAAAATGTTGAAATATGATTTT
>Ga0307507_10005692_pt1 | contig 20186 bp, 18 predicted proteins | sample 7_EM_MG_FD_207223 | JGI IMG/M metagenome (GOLD analysis project Ga0307507, IMG submission 207223) | Populus trichocarpa ectomycorrhiza microbial communities from riparian zone in the Pacific Northwest, United States - 7_EM | ecosystem: Host-associated > Plants > Roots > Unclassified | place...
TCCGCACTTCTCAGTATGGCCGTGATGGAAACAAGAGGTTCCGCGTAGATTTACTCCCAATTACTCAAATAAGTTAGTGTTCCAAATTTTAAACAGGACCAGAATGTCTCGACAGGTTATGGGATAGAATCACGCCCTAGTATTTTAAACCTGTTGCCGTCACTTCCTGCTTCGGCTACGCGGGGGGGGGACTCTAAGCCTTTCAATATCATATGGTTCCCCACAACCAAAACCTGCCCTCACGGTCGGCTATTCCAATCATTGATTTTGAACTCACCAATCAGATAAGAATAATATAGAAGCGATTAGAGGTATTTGAAATGGATTCCCTACAAAATTACTAGAGGGATTATTTTTGAAGGCTCTTCACTGCCGATGATTCAGTATACCCTAACCTTCCGAGAGCTTTAGGTAGAGGGCAGATTTGGTTGTCTGGCACTACTAGCGCGGCCGATAGATAAATGGTCACGAGTGTCTGATAAAGTGCTCTTCAGCGAGCGCGTTTACTAAATTTTTCTTATCTGAGCCACGTGACTATTTTATCTATCGGCCGCGTCCGTATACTCAAGGAGCTGGCTCGGTGCTGTACTCCAGAGTCATGAGGAAATAATTAAAAAAATTTTCCCGTCAGGCTTCACCCATTTTGGTTATGGGGGGTGATAAAAAAAAGCACCCCCCCGGAATAGATTCGACCTAGCAATGCTTAGTGTGCATCTCGATTAATTGGACCCCCCAAAGCTAGCAAGGCTCACTTGGCGACCAGGTGTGCGCAGAGGCATACCTTGTACGAAATAACATGGGGCTCACCGGGCCTGAGAAATTAAGGGTATCTCACTCTTGACATGCTGCACCTAGAGAGTGCAGCCTCGTAGATTGTGGTGGTTGGGCTCGATTATGTTCCTTGTTTTATTCATATCGGGATTCGTGGACGAACAATGGGGGGCAAGTTTGATATTACGATGACATCAGTTGAGTGGCAGTCTCATCAACTGCTGTCCCCTATGCTCGCACAACATAGCATCGTACAGCACTGTGTTTTACAGTAATCCGTGAGTCAGAGTCGGGTCCTGGTAGACCGATTGCACCGGCAGCGAGATTGGCACCCACAGCGAGATACTCTGGTAGGTTCGAGACCACCGATCGGCATATCGCAACTGACTTGGCATGGGCCTATTAAGGAGAATCTGTCCGAGGGTGTCAACTCGTTGTAGGTGTGGTCGGTCTAAGCCATGAACATATCCAATGCGTTCTTAGCTCCGTAAAGTGAAAATAATTAGATGTTGGCACAAAATGGAGTGAATAACCCGGCTTCTCTTCAGCTCTGCTGACAAGTTTTGTAAACTCCCTCATTGACCTTCCATATTTTTAGATTATTGTTACACCCAACAATACCCGGGAGAGAGCATCATGGCCGAGATTACACGCACACACGCAGTCACATTTGCCAATTGCGGCAACATAAATAATAGTTTCAACACCATCAACTATAAATCCAACGAGGATGCACAGATCATGCTTTGGCTCTCTCCGCTAGAGCCATGTAAGAGACATGATAGCGTGCGTACCACCCGATTTGAAGGCGTTGGGGCTTGGTTTTTGGAAAAAAACGAGTTTAGAGAATGGAGGGGAAACGAGGCTGGGCCTGACAAGAATGTCTTGTTTTGCTCTGGGAATCCGGGAGTGGGTAAGACATATCTGAGGTAAGTGGTCAGGTCCTTTTAAAGAAGCGAATATCACTAACGGTTAGAAATACTAGCTCACTGGTGATCGACAAGCTATGCGATCAGGCAAGGGAGGAAGATCTGGCTGTTGCGTGGTTGTACTGCGACTACAATGCTCGGCAAGAGCAGACAGCCATCAACGTGATGGGAGCGATTTTGAGGAGGTTGGTAGGCAGGGAGATCCCGGAGGATATACGAGAAGCATTTGAGGAAGGGAGAAGGCCGCTACTTTCCGATCTGATGCGAATATTCAGGATTGCGATTGCTTCTTTACCCCCAGTGTTCATCTGTATTGATGCGCTAGACGAATGCCTCCCGAATGATCTTGCCGAGCTACTTGAGTCACTAAGAGATATTGCTCGAGAGTCTCCTAGCACGAGAATATTCCTGACCGGGAGGCCCCATGTCGAGGAAGCAATTCGAAGATATTTCCCCAACGTGGTTGTTATACCCGTCAGCCCCAACCAGGACGATATCAGGAATTATCTGGAGATGAGGTTTCACAGGGACGACGAGCCAACGGCAATGAACAATGATTTACGAGCAGATATTGTGAGAATAATTCTGGAAAATATGTCGGATATGTGAGTACGATCATTGGGCGCTTCCCCTCTATCAACGATGTATACTTACCAACGACCGTATATAGATTCCTCCTCGTTTCGTTAACCATTGAGGCTATTCTGGGAGAGATAACAATTCGTCGGAGAAGAATGAAGCTTGAGGAAATGGCACAAGGCAACGGTCTGAGTGATGCTTACACGGCAACCCTAATCCGGCTGAAGGCGCAGAATGGAAATAGGGCAAGACTCGGGCTGAAGGCACTGATGTGGGTGTTGTATTCGGAAAGGCCATTAAGGGTCGAGGAACTCTGTCATGCCTTGGGAGTGGAGATAGGATCTGCAGATCTGGATCTGGAAAACATTCCTGAATCGCAGACACTGTTATCGTCTTGTCTAGGCCTTATCACTGTCGATGTATCTTCGTCTACTATCCGCCTGGTTCACTTTACCCTACAGGAGTATCTCTTGCGTGATCCTGCCCTGTTCCACAGCCCCCACTCAACAATTGCTGAAGTTTGCTTGACGTACCTGAATTTTGGACCCGTCAGAGATCTTTCACCAACATGTGACTTAGCGCCCACAACAATGCCCCTTCTAGAATATGCTTCATTATATTGGGGAAAGCATACAAGAATGGAGACGACGGAAAATGTCAAAAACCTTGCACTGAGGCTTCTCAACAGATTTGATGAGCATATATCTGCACAACTACTATTATTGAGCTATGAGAGACACAATTTCTTGCGGCCAGGATTTGACAAGGCGGAAGGACCTGTAGGATTTACAGGGCTTCACGGGGTGGCATATCTTGGGATAATGGAGCTAGTTGCTGCCGTATTGGGGGCGAAGGAATGGGACGTTAATGGGGCCGACTGCACGGGGAGTACGGCTCTCACCTGGGCCGCTCTAAGAGGGCAACAGGAGGTTGTAAGGGTGCTTTTGGAACGAGGGGACGTCAATCCCAACCAAGCAGACACCAAACACGGCCGAACGCCGCTTTCGTGGGCCGCTGGGAATGGACATGAGGGGATAGTGAAGGTGCTTTTGGAACGAAAGGACGTTAATCTCAACCAGGCAGACATCAAACACGGCCGAACGCCGCTCTCGTGGGCGGCTGGGAATGGACATAAGGGGATAGTAAAGGTACTTTTGGAACGAGAGGACGTCAATCCCGACCAGGAAGACACCCGATATCGCCGAGTGCCGCTCGCGTGGGCGGCTGGGAGCGGGCATGAGGAAGTAGTAAAGACGCTCTTGGAGCGAGAGGGCATCGATCCCGACAATGCAGACAGCAAAGATGGTCGGACGCCACTCTCTTTGGCAGCTGGGAGGGGGCGTGAGGGGGTAGTAAAGATTCTTTTGGAACGAAAGGACGTCGATCCTGAGAAGGGGGACATCCGAAATGGCCGAGTGCCGCTCTCGTGGGCCGCTGGATGCGGGCATGAGAGGGTAGTAAAGATACTTTTAGAGCGAGAGGACGTCGATCCCAACCGTGGAGACACCAAATATGGCAGAACGCCACTCTCGTGGGCAGCTGAGAGGGGGCGTGAGAGGGCAGTAAAGGTGCTTTTGGAACAAAAGGACGTCCATCCCGACCATGCAGACACCAAATATGGCCGAACGCCACTCTCGTGGGCAGCTGAGAAGGGGCGTGAGGGGGTAGTAAAGCTACTTTTAGAACGCGAGGACGTCAATCCCGACCAGGCAGACGCCGAATATGGCCGAGTGCCGCTCTCGTGGGCAGCTGGGAAGGGACATCAGAGGGTAGTAAAGATGCTTTTACAACGAGAGGGCGTCAATCCCAACCATGCAGACACGAAATTCCGGACGCCACTCTCGCGTGCAGCTGAGAGAGGTCATGAGGGAGTAGTAAAGCTACTTTTGGAACGCGAGGACGTCAATCCTGACCAGGCTGACACATTATGCGGCCAAACGCCACTCTCGTGGGCGGCTGAGAAAGGGCATGAGGGAGTAGTAAAGCTACTTTTGGAACGAGAGGATGTAAATCCTAACCATACAGACACCAAATATGGCCGAACGCCACTCGAGTGGGCGAGCAGGAACAAGCATGAGGGGATAGTAAAGATGCTGTTGGAACGGGACAATGTCCGCCCATCATCCATGCCAGATAGTGAGAACCAAAGCCTACCACCGTTAGCTCCTTCCGAAGGACATGATGGAGTTGCGAGGGCCTTACCGCAATGGGACGACGTTGATTCCGACAAAGTTAGTCATGGTAGCCAGACTTTTCTCAAGCCCCCTGCTCAGCCTGCCGACGAGTTTGTGGTAGAAATGCACCTCGGATCTCATGATCCTAATCCTGACGTTATAAGCCTTCATGGTCAACCCGACCTCCCACCGGCAGCTCACGATGCTCCGCGGAGGGTACTAGACCCCCAGGACTCTGTTGCCATGTCCGCAGATCCTAGCCCCTCAACCAAATCACCCTGGTGGCCTCAGCCTTTTTCGATCTGGCCCTTAAAGCTCTGCTACCGTCGGAGGAAAACCAAGACCCACCCTAGCAACACCTAATTAATCTTCTCCTTTATCGTTGACTTGTGTTTTATTAATCGCCTCATATTCGTCTTTTCGCTTTACTCTCCACATCCTTCCCCCCCCCCCGCCACTAGATATATTCTTATTCGATAGCCACTTGCCGGCCGTAGGGTTGCCGTAGACGGGATTTACATGTAAATAGGCATTGACGAGGACATTTGTCTAATTTCTTCTAGCTATTTACCATTTACTTGCTTTTTTGATTTTTTCTTTGCTTGTTTCTTCCATTAGAGTTCTGATTAGACTTGGTGCTATCGTTGTGTTCACGCTCTTCGTTCCTATTTTTCTGTTATTCATTAAGTTGGCGTTGTTCGTTAAGTTAAAATTTCTCTTCGGTTTTGTGGATAGTGGTGTATATTAGGGCACTGCCGGTTGTGAGAAATCTAGTAAGAATATATAGAAGATAAGCTTGAGGAAGCCCGTCCTACATTGGTGAGCCCCCGATTTATCTCTGCCCGGTAATTCCTCTCATTTCTACGTGATTATCAGCGGTTCCCAAGACAGACTATTATACTCCAACCCTAGTTCTGTGATATCCCATCACGGAGGTGCCGAAATCATTAAAGTACAACCCTAACCCTAAATGACCTGGTATCTTTTAATACCAGCGAATTGTCTGCTAGCAGCTGGTAAGGCTGAGGGAGAGCTGGTACTCCTTGGTTGTAGCTCGGAGGCATGTGGCTGACTAATATTCTGAGAGGAGTCGATATAAGACCTGCACATAGCCCACGGCCACACATGCATCCTATCAAAAAATCCTTCAAGCAAAGAAGTTCACGGGACATGTGCTCGGGGTAGGTGCGCCCTGCTAGAGCAGTGCTTTGATGCTGCTCGGCATGTTCTGCGTAGGTGCAACCTACACCGTTATCGCACAACAAACCTCCGGATATATGCCTGAGATCGGTGAAGGAGCAATTGGATGTGAGTAGGATACGGAGCTAGGAGAGTCTTTTCTTTGTAACTATTGAAGAGTGGGAGACCGGCATAGATGTGGTAGAATTTCTGGAACAGTATGGACCAGTGTGGTGATTTTTGGAAGAATAGGGCTCTGCGGTTAGGAGAAATGCATTATTGTTTTCCCACTTATAGTCTCTTGCCTTGGCGTTTTGTTTCACCCGGCATCAATAGCCGTCGTTTCGCTTTTTAGCCATACCCGATTTGTAAAATACTATGTACTGGTATCGTGTTGACTATGTACCGGTATCGCGCGGGCTATCGGTGTCTGGTAGATTTCGGGTGGAGTAGTGTGGATTGATATTGCTACAGGTATTTTTCCGGATTCTTCTAACCCCTGCGCTCCCCAGAGTGCTCCCAGGGTTCCCAATGGTCGGGGTAGGACCGGGCTCGACCAGCCAGTACAGTCCAAAGTCGAGTCTGCTCCAATGGTGGAGAATGGACTGACCAGACAGTCATGATTGCTAGTGGAAAATCCCGCCGTACTTGGAGTACCGCACACATGGCAGCCTTAGCGGCATAGTCAGTTCAGCAAATTTCTACTATGATATTATGTGCTTAGCTGCCTCTCTACATGCACTAATCCAAAGTAGAGCTTTCTGATTTCAATCAGGTCATGTGAGCAGTGTAGCGAAACCAAATCTGCCAATTGACAGAGGGCCTGAAAATAAGACCGGATAACCTAGGCAAGATCCGGGGCCCCGTCGAGGGAATGAGTGGGGTTGGACCCCGCACGGGGGTGGGGCGGGGACAACGGGTAAAATACACCCCCGAGGCCTGTGTAACGGCGGCCTCCGAGGGCAAAAGCCGCCCCGCCCGGGAACGATCCCTATAATTGAGTTTTGTCCGGCCATACCCAAAGTCGGAAAGACTGGTTGGAGACTAGTCCGGACCAGTACTGACCAAGCGGCCATGGCTCTAAGACTTGACAGGTCGGACCATTGGGAACCTTGTTTATGGATAATAGAGTTGGAACATTTGTGCGAATGATTGAACGGTTAGCTGCAACGGAGATGTTTTGGGTGCACCCAGGAAAACGCACTAGGGAGTGCTAAAGTTTTCAGACTAAGGTTAGCTGGAAGATGGAACGAACTGTTGTCGCACCATAATGATAGGGAAACAGGCAAAGATATCAGGAATGTTGAGGATGTGAAAACTCTGTAAGTAGTTGAAACCGTGTCAAGGGATTAGGAGATTCAATGTGTCAGAAGGTTGTGGGTGTGGTTTGAAAGGAAAGGGACTGTGATGGAGTGAGGACTGAGAAGAAGGATTTTTCTGTATGGAGGTTTTGTGTATGTATGGGACGCTGCTGACAGCATAGAAAGAATAAGGATCGCAATACTCTCTATCGATCATAGCCTATTTACTTTAGCATTGTTCTAGAAGCTCAGGGTAGGTGACTCTAACGTGTGGGGGATGGTAATCGTGTGGGGAGCAGACGCGAGTATACCAAAAAAATACTGGCTCTAGGGAAAACCAAAAGAAAGAACGCCAGCTATAGCGAGCTAGGCTTGGAGGCAGGAATCGGAGCTGTAGCGAGCTTCGAGGGCTCCAACTCCAGGGGGTTCAATGGTCCCATATGTGCTGATCGCTCCTGGGCCTCCGGGCAAGGACGCGACCCGCTAAACCTATTTTCCACCATCTCCAATCAATACTCGTTCACGCTTTGCCCAATTGGCAATGTGCTGTTCCAACCCGGCATATGTTCGAGCCTAAGGAAAGCACAAAAGAACAAACAAAAGGCGCAATCTTGAATGACTCTAAATGAAAAAGAGGAAGATGGAGGAACAGTGCTCTAGTTCCCGCTCGTACACCACTCTCTAGCACACCACTCTCTAGCTAAGGACGTCTAAACAACAACTGAACACTCCCGAAACTAAACGAACTCTAACGAAACCCATGCGATGGACAAAACCCAATCTCCAGCAATCTAGAATTATACCACAAACTCATGATCCTCTGTGATCCATAAAACCTCTGCCTCAACAATGCGCAAGCTCCCAGATGCCTAATGGCATAGCGTACGAAAGAAATTATAAAATTGATACCCGGTGCTTGCTAGGATAAGGTGTGGGAAGAACAATCCACTGCCTAGTCCCTAACTAGTGTTCGCAACGGGGCAGTTTGTCGTCCCGTCCCGCCATTTTCTAAAGTTGCCCGACAAGTAAGAATACAAGACGAGGACGGACTGCATGCTGTCGTCCCGTCCGGTCTTTTCTGGAACTCGCCCCACACATCCGAGTGAAGGACCGTCCCCCACCGTCTCCCACCGTCCCCTGCCGTCCCCCGCCATCTTCCGTTGTTTTCCGTTGTTTTCCGCTGTTTTCCGCCGTCCCCTGCCATCCCCTGCCATCCCCTACCGTCCCCTACCAGAATATGTCTCAGATCGTGGGGCTTTTCGTCCTTCCTAATGACGGCTGTCCTGGAAATTCAGGGACAAGGGCGGACGGCATTTTGCCGTCCCGTCTCGTCCCGGGCTCTTGGCAGTCCCCCCGCCGGGCCCTACGGGGGCCCCGGACGGCTGCGAACACTGTCCCCAACCGTCGGAAACCACAAAGCCACATGCCCTATACCCGTTTGTCTCTTAGCCGCATAGCCGCAAACCTCCATATCCACCTATCCACGGGTCTGGATAACCCCATGCCCTAAGGACCACTATCAAACACCCACCAACTTGGCGAAGTGTTGTACCCTCATGAGCTCTCACGCGTATTTTCAGGTGTGTTGTATAGCCTCCCACTCGTTATGGGGGGTTGACTCATCAAGTGATTGTCGGAAAACGTTTCATTCTCATGCATTTGTACTAATCGAGCTTGTCCACAGTGTGCCCGGGCTATAAAACGGAATAGTGGAGCAACGGACGTGGGTATAGGATATTATCACCCTTATTTTCTACCACTGCACTTGGGTCTTGGGTAGTGATGATTAGATAGTATAATAGACTCACGGTGATATGCTATTAGACAAGGCGATATCTTGATTGATATGTGACGATTTTCTCAGGTTTTGGATGTGGCCTCAAGGTCAACATGATGTGACATGGAATAATAACTCTGGTATTGATGTGCTACTTCTCAACCCCGCCAGTTTGGCGAAGTTCACCGCAATTCAAATATCATCATGTAATAAAATAAATGGGGTAAGTGCGGGACATAAGAAACAGGGCAAAAGAGAGAGAGAGAGAGAGAGAGAGGAGTTTGTATCACATAATGAACTGGTAAAACCCGACTACTGACCACTTAGGTTTATTTCAAGTATGGTATGATTCCATATCAAAAGAAGAATCCATGCCCTATGAATAGAAGCGCCCTAAGTTGCGATTTTCTTGTCGAAAAACAGAAAGCGTGAGAGTAAAAGGATGAAAAGGAAGAATGAAAGAAGAAAAAATCTAACCAAGGTAGACAACTGCAATAATCCCCCTCCGGACAGCCCTAGCTGCACTAATTATTTATTTTATCGTCTAGTAATGTCTGACTGCTTTCAGTCTAATGATATATTTCCTCCCTCCATCCAAGCGGGCTAGGCCACCGAGCCTGCAATTTCATGAGTGCCACGAGCCCGGCACGCTCATTTTCCGGGTGGTACCTCCCCCACAGCACAATGTGGCGATTATTCCCATGTGCATATCGTGAGAGTATACCGTAGACTATGCCAAGATTACGCCAAACATCCTCCTCATTCAACCCACGGGCTTTGACCTCTCGATGAAGAATTTTCTTGAATTCTTTGAGTTGAATTATTTGGTTGAGGTTGTCCTGTACTCCCGAGCCCTTCGTGATCTTGCCTTGGTCGATGGCTCGCTGGGCAATGCTTTCTGAGTTGAATGTTAGCAGCGGCTTGAGGTACCCGATTATCTTACATACCGATTGCCCCTCGGACATTGAAAGTTGCATTCCACCTCCACCGCTCATGCTTTTCCATCACAAAGTCTGCCTATTTCAAAGTTAGACATCCAATAAGAGAGAGAGTAGACATGATCCTACATATAGATTCCCATTTTCAGCATTCAGTTCCGCAATTTGCCTGTCCAGCTGTCTCTCCCTTGCCCCTAAATCCCTGCGAAATTTATCATTTTCCTGCTGCAATTTCTGGGCCTGCTTTTCTAGGTGTTGAAGCATCATTGTATTATTTGCTTGATGGTGCCGGAAGAATGACGGCCAAGGCTCCTCGCACAGTGCCTTCCCAGTTCCTGGCTTTCCCTGAGCGGGTTCGAATGATGTCTTATTGATATCGATGCGAGTAACACTGTATGCAATCCCGCGATTCTGTAGCACACCTCTCTTTTGTGTATGGTTGGTCGCTAGCTTGCGAGAAGGACCAAATGAGGTACTTACGCGATACCTTTCTTGAAGAACTGCCGCGGTATGGATCTTTGTAGAAAAAGTCGTCAGATCCTTGAAAAAACACTGCATAGTGAAGGAAAATCGATAAAGCATGAGAAAAGTGCAAAAGAAGCACAGGGCAAAGGCGTAATTGCGACAGACTCTAGGCGGAGTGATGGCGGGTGGAGGAACGGTAAACCAGCCTTCTACTCTTTCTCTAGCTACCGACAAGCAGAGATATAGAATATTTCTCTGTCTAGCTTGCAACAACAAAAATACTCCGGAAATACAACGAAGTCCAAAGAAACACACTCCGCTAGCAAAACCCAATCCTCCACGATCTCAAGCAATCTAGAACCATCCTGACATCCTATGATCTTCTGTGATCCCTAAAAGCCTATGCCCTGCCAGTGTGCCAACTCCCGTATCCTAATGTCATAGGGTATGAAAGAAACCATGAAACCTAATACCCTATGGCAAGTGGCATAAACTAAACCGCGAAACCGATATTCTATACTTAGTGGCATCGGATGTGACAACAACCACCCGCTACTGAAAGTCTGATGACTGCAAACGACAAAGCCACAACCTCTATAGCAGTATTCCCCATAGCGGCATACCCGCATACTTGCGTATCCGCACATCTACCTAACCGCATGCCCTATAGGCAATCTAACAAGGATAAACTCCCGGCGGGGGCTATGTCAGTTCGCATGTTATGTCAGGAACGCAGATACGCAGGGAATTATACTTCAATACTCGGTATAGACTCGAATGTCCCGAGTGACGTCAAATGTTAATTCTTGTTCCTACAAACACTGGGTATCTCTCTGCCCGACATTATACAGCAATTTAGCAGCTGCCTTTAACCGGATAAGCCACAAGCCAATTCTCCTTCCCTCCTACAAGCAGTGTTCCCAACCGTCCCGTCCGGACGCCAGGGCCCTGGGGTCCTATAGTCCCGTCCACGGCGTCCGTCTTTTGTAAAGACCGCAGGACTGTAGGTTGACGGGCGGGCCCTGCAGTCTTTTTTGGAAACGGTAACTTCCGGTAGGTACTGCGGGTTGTTTCTTTAGCTAGACTCTCTACTCATACGTTCTTTGTATTTTTACATGCTACTCCGGCAAGTTACATAGTTAGATAGATAGATAGTGATGCCGTATGCGTTGCTACACCGGGGAAGGATTACTAATATGGGATTTGGATCGCGGGATTTAAGTGAGTGAAGGGATGGCAACCGGGGACGGGGGAACATGTGCATAGACTCTCCGCTTCCTTTGTGTTTGCTCGATAGCCATCTACTTCATCACCGGACCGTTTTCTATTATCATCATCGATTAGTTTAATACTATCCTTTGTGTGAGCGGCGAGTGCCCACAATAGGTACTATTACTTTCCCGATTGTGATATCATTTCTGCTCTCTCTCTGCCTTTTTTTCTTCCGGTTTTCTTCTTTTCTCCCGTGAGGAGACTCGCACCTCGGGGCGAAAGTTATCGTTTCAGTACCTACCGTCCTGAGTAGGATGTGCGTCCCTTGTAGGCCCTGGCTGCTACCCGCATCCCCCCATCGCTACCGTCTCGGCCCTGTCGTCACCGATATCGCCTAACCCATCGCCTATAGACTGCGTGGTCGCTCCACAGCTCTGCCTCGGTGAATAAATACAGACCCGAGAGACGAAGATTAACCATTTTGAGAAATCCTAGCGATAAAGCAGAGTCCGAAATTTGATACATAATAGTAGAGCCAAAGCTTCTCTACATTAGAATAAAAATGTTTCACATCTTAATAACACTTACCTAATGCTCATGAAATTCGAAAATGAAACATAAACTAAGACACCTATAGGGCCCGGCCGTCCGTCCCGTCCAAAGATATCAAACTTGGCGTCCGTCCCGTCCTAGGCTAAAGACGGACGGACTGGACGCTTGGGAACACTGGGTCTCCCACTAAGGAACACCCGCGCAGTCGGCGAAGCCCGCACAATATCTTGCAGTGACTCAAGAAGTTCTCGTCGATTCTTTAGAAGACATTCATCTAAACCATCGATACAGATGAACACTTCCGGTAGCGATGCGACCGTCGTTTTCAGCATTTTCACCAAGTCTAAAATTTGTGCAGCCCGTCCGCCAAGCCCCCTTCTCCCCTTGCGAAAAGCCTGCCGGACGGGTCCCAGGGTTCCGTCTCTCTCTAAAAGCTGCTTGAGGATTGCGCCCAACATGTTCGTGGTGGACTGCTCCTCCTGAGCAAGGTAATCACAGTACAGGCCTGCGACACTGACATCTCTATCAGGAACTTGGTCGCACAACCAGTCAATAACTAAGGAGCTAATATCTATAGCCGTCAGCGATGTCTACTTGTTACAGAGAGCTTTCTCGCTCACCTGATATGTGTCTTCCCCACACCGGGATCGCCGTAGCAGAATAAAACATTCTGTTCCGGTACCCCTTGGCTGCTACTCCACTTCCGAAACTCGCTCCTTTCTAAAAGCCAACCTCCCACTCCATCTACCCGGTCGGTTTGCACACTTTGATGTCTGTACCGAGGCTCTAGCGGCGAGAGCCACTGCTTAATCTGGTCGTATTCGTCGTCTGTTTTGTTCAGAGTGGTGGTATTATTGTAACTGTTCGTTACGTTCCCGCAAAGGACATTCCCGTAGCCAAACGATTGCACACTTCTTACTCGTTCCATAGCGCATTTAGCGGATGCTTGGTTTGGCTGTGGATGCGGTTCCGCGATAATTCAGGGGCCCAGCAGGTTTGTGAGTTTGTAGTGCTCAAGAAAGGCAGGATGATTCGGGTTGTTTCTGCGGTAGTGTTGTCTAATAATTTCTCCGATGAAGAAATACCATACTTAAAAGAAGGCAGCCATAGAGTGGCCAAACTCACCATAAGAATCATGGATTGTATGGCAACACTGTATCTCGAGCCTCCGTGTGGCACTGCAATTTCATACTTACCGGTTTGAAAGCGCTGGATATGTGTTATAAGCCTAAAGAAGCAACTCCAGCCATCACCTCGCCTCGCATACAAGCAATAGTACGAGTATTTTGACAGCCCTGAAGAACACCTGCGGGCCAGTCTGACCACTGCAAGATAGAGAGACCAGTTAGCACAAAGCAACGATGACATCTGTACCGCTCCCACCATAACGGAAACTCGCATTCCTCCTATCAGAATTTGATAATTTCACGGTGTGTAACGCGAATAAAAAATTTCACTCAGCCCTCCCATTAATAGAGGCATTTAGCCCCGGGGTCGAAGAAGCCTTTTTTGAGTGCCAAGTTTATAGTTGATCTGCCAGTTTTGCACGCAAAATGGCATTACACACACCGAAGTTTTTTGACTCGAAAAATCTGCTAAAATCGGTTTTCAACCCCGGGGCTGAATGCCTCTAATGATTACGCGAGCAGGATTGAAATGTTGCAATTCTGGTAGCGTTGCCACTTACACGGCACTGGATGCCGAGGGTAGGTGAATGGCGCCTCATCAATTACCGTAAAAACTGGGTGAGACCTGCATTTTCCGGATATTCCTGTTTTGTGCGTGCCAAGTATGCAGATCTTTACCTTTTTCGGAATAATTGAGAAAGTGATACTTGAGCGCAAATTATAACTTGGGATGGAGTGACATTGTTATCTATGTGGCAACCATAGCTCCAGAGTGTCACATTGTCCCAAGATTAAACTTGCCCCCGAGTATTTGTTGAAAGCAAGCAATCTTTGCACAGTCAGCATCATAGCCCATCGTTTGATCAATTATTCTGCAGCTGGTAAAGATCTGCATACTTGGCACGCACAAAACAGGAATATCCGGAAAATGCAGGTCTCACCAGCCCATGGGATAGTACCAGCAAGCCTTAACAGTGACTAATATTGCGATCCTGAGCCAGCCGGAATACGTACGATAGCTGTAGAAGTGTGCAATTACTAGGCCCTTACCCAGAAGAACAACACACACATGCTACCTCTTTATTTTTTCTTTATAAATACCGAGCCTCCCAGTTACCATGTACCCGGACAATTCCATTTGATTGTTTAAACATCCCCCCGCCCCCTCTCCTCTTCACCCACGCACCACTATGAGCCCTGAGCGCTTCTAGCTTTAGACTTGTTTAACGCGACCCCACCGACACCGTTCCCTAATTTTTATTTTCTTTAATACTATTCTACACTCTCACGATGCAAGCTAGGTAACCCAACTTAGCCAACGCACTATAGTGCCAGGTGTTAGAAGGATGTGGCTAGCTTGGAAGTTATGGGAGTGTTGCAGATTATTTGGGAACGTAATGAGTTGTTTTGGTAGTTTACAGAGGTATTCGAGTACTAGGGGGTAGGCAAAAGTCGGGCGCACAACTTCCGTCTCTCTTACACCTTCAGTGAAAGAAATAACAATAGCAGTGAGACGTCACATTTCCAGTTTTGGCCAATAAGTTCCTTGAATTTTATCTCACGATAGACCCAAGTCTTTATGTTCCTTCACGAAGGAAAATAATATTCCATTAGGTTTAAGAGGAAAATCCATCTCTTTTATCTATCTTTTTATCTTTTAAAAGCTTTATTACATTACGGTCTTTCAAAATCATATCGTTAGTGATGGTTAATGCTAAGAAGACTTCGTTTACGGCAACCCAGGTTGCGAAGAACGGCATGGCGATGGGTGCTGGGTTTATGGGCATCCTAGAGGTGGAAAAGGAGGTTTTGAGGCTCCGACATCATGTGTCGGTCTTATCGAAATGGTTGAATGAGAAGAGAGGGGAAAAGAGGGTTGAGGAGAAAGAGGAGGTGACGGAGGTAGTGCTGAGGCTGAGGCTGAGGCTGAAGCAGTGGTTGGGGCTGGGGTTGCGGCTGTTGGGGCGCCACTCATTGCAAGTGGCGTTTACAAAGTTGTGGCTGAGGAAGAGGATGTGGCGGGAGAGATTGTGGCTGGAGTTGAGTTGATGAGTGTCGGCTCGAGGGATGATGAGGATGAGATTGTCGATGGCAGGATAGTTGTTAGACTGCCGGGTGTTGAAAAAGGAGGATAACGGAGGCAGGAGGAGAAGGGAGGGTGGAGGAGAAAAGTTTGGTTAGGGCGATCCCGGTCGGCCCTAGATCAGGTGTACAGGGTGTGGGTGTTGGTAGGAGAGTGCCTAGTGGGCCCTCGGGTATGATTGCGGGTAGAGAGAGAGAAGGTATGGGAAGAGGTTTTGGGTTTGGGTTGGAAGGTTATGGGTATATGGGTAGAGGACGGAGAAGAGGAGGGTACTATTATTAGTGCCGTTACGATCGTTAAGCCTTGCGGGGTTGGGAGATTAAGTCAGACATAGTGTGCTGTCATCTCCCATACCCGAAAGAGGGGTTGGGATTTGGGTTGAGATTGGAACGGAGAAGATGTTTTTTGGGGGATGAGGCCTGGAGCGAATGACCACCTGGACAACATGCATGTTCACGACTTGACAGTACAGCCACCCAACTAGTTAAACCTGCGTATATTGGAGCAATCAAGGGAGGAATCCTGGGGAGTTAAAGAGTTACAAGGGGTTATTTCCGTTTGAACCTTGGGGGGCGAAAGGGTGATCGAAGAGTTTGTTTTGTTTATTTGAGTAACTTTGGGTTACATGACCGGGGCCGGGTGACCAATCTAGTGTACAGGCAGGTCTTAGGTATGGGTATGTTTACTTTGTTCTAACTAGGGTCCGGCTATTGGTTGGGATAAGGGGGATTCCGGTTGATTTGTACCCTGGAGGGAAAGACGGGTTAGAGTGCATGGGTTGGAAGGGGCGAAGCTGGATAGTTAGGGCTGACAGACTAAATGCTACAGAAAACCCCATATGTTTATTAGTTAGCGGTTAGTAGGCTAGTTAATATAATGAAAAGTTTGATAAAAAAAAGGAAAAAAAAAAAAGAAACAAGTCGGGTGCACCCCATACAAGGTAACTACTGTTTTTGCCCATACAAACCCGTTTTGTGGCTTTTTTTTGTATGGCGGGCAAAAGTCGGGCGCACCCCAGAATAGGAAATAAACCTAGAAAAACCGTGGAACAACGCCAGACTTACCCCTGTACCCGTGTACAGCGTGTGAGTTTTGTAGGTTACACAGGGTGTAAGGGTGGTAGTCCTCGTTTGTGGAACCTACAAAACTTACACACTGCACCTCCGTAGTAGTTTACAGAGAGTACGGCGGGTCAAACGTACAGGTACGGCAGTTTGGGCTTTTCTCGACAAGACAACCAATAACGAGCGCAGAAAAGTAAAGGATAATAAATAAAATAAGAAATAAGGTCCTGCAGAGCTTGTCACAAAAATTCCAAAATTTTCACTTTTTTATGCTATTATATTGCTTACTATCTAGACCTAATATTATTTAAATTTTATTCTACTATGCTTGCCACAAAAATGGTAGATAGAGTACAAGTCTTAGAAGTGATATTTTCATACAAGAGTTGTCAAGTGACTGGTAGAATAAGGAGAAAAGAGAGAAAAATACCCAAACATGGGAACACGGTGTATCATGACCTAAGAAATACCAATAAAACACCTTTTTAGCTAAAACGTATTTGAAAAAGAAATAATACTTGTGCTCCTCCAAGGCAAAGGGGATATAAAACTGAAATTGGCTATGAGAAAAGGGAGAGTAAGTTCTGGCCCTAAGATATAGATAGTACTATCACCTTCAGGCAACAAATTCAGCCTCGTTTATTAGGCCAATCATGATTAGTTAAAAGATTCTTTAAGCTACTCTGATGTCCTGATCACACTCCAGACAAATTCCGTCAAAATGAATACTCATAAGTGGCTTGTGGTACTCAAACGTCAAGGGCTTACACAACCATGAAACATGAACATTCTAAAGTATCATAGAAAAGATTAGCCTCTTAGTTAGTACCATAGTCTTATTCTGTCAGGAAATCGCCATTTCCCACCAAGTAAAATCTTGTGTGCCAAAATTCTTACCAGAACTATTTATATAAGAGTTTTTAATCTTTGAACTCCAAGGTACAAGAATCAGTCCTACTGCACCAATTGCTTGCTAAGCTGGCCATAGTGAATGCTAATACTGATGTTCTTGATATTTTACTTCCAATAAATGACTATTATAAATAAGTTGCTCAGACTCATTAATTTCTTACTGTTAAGACTAATGAAATTAAACTTTACGTTGATAGAGCTGTGGATCATTATAAGAAGACTTGTGCAAATAGCTACAAGGCTGTTACTTCTTTTCTATGCATAGTTAGTAAACAATATCAATGTATAGTTGGTTGAGTATTTTTGAGTAGTGATTCAGCTTTTACAGTGGTTGAGTTCTCTTCTATTAATTAAGTATGGGTAACTTGGCAGGTTAGTGAAGAGAATGTACAAGATTGTTTAATACCAAAATTGAAAAAAACTAGAAACAGGTTTACCTTGAGTATATTGTAAGGAATAGTAGTATAAGTGTTACAATCCGCTCTCTCTCTGGGTGATACTTGCAGCAGGTAACCGATAATGTTACAATCCTCTCCTTCCCAGGTGATACTTGCAGCAGGTAACCGATAGTCTTCTGATGATCACTTCTCCTTTACCTGATAGCAGTTGCGATAGCTAAGTCCGTTGGCTCCTATCTAGCAACGTCGATCGCTAGGCTCATATGAGACTGTCGGGTCTTGGTCCGTGGGAGTATAAAGATCTTGTTTGATTGAAAGTATAGTGTATGAAGGAACTTAGATGGTTGCATGAAGAACCCAAATCCTCTGCCCCGAGGGTGCCCTTATAGGGGTTCTTCCCTCAACCGTAACCCTGCGTGACTCATACCCTCGCGTCACGCGACTTATGACTCATAGTGAGTCATAGTGTGAAATCCATCAGCTGACTCGTCCGAGTCAGCTGCGCCCTATCCCGCAATCAATCAAAACTCATAAAACAAGTCATGTGCGCTAACGGGGTCACATGCGTGAAACCCATGACTCATAACTATGAGTCATGTGCAAAATACATAAACCACATGACCACACTCGTGCGTCATGTCAAAACCACATGACCACAATTGTGCGTCATGTCAAAACCACATGACCACAATTGTGCGTCATGTCAAATATCAACCAATAACAATAAACCAATGACACGCAATTGCGTCGTCATGTGAAAACCTATGAGTCAACTGATCTCATAGTGTGAAGGATAACAAACCGATGACTAATGATTATTAGTCATGTGCGATTCTGCCTTGCTTAGTCACTGTTTGTGACATTAGCTCCCTTCCCCCTCTTGCATCGGTCCCCCGATGCTAAACCCCTTCCTTCCACAGCATACCCCCGATGTGGCGCATCCTCTGTTTGTATCGGTTGTAGGCCTGTTGCAGTTTCTCCTTTTCCTTATCGAGTCGTTCGAGGTCGTTGTCCTTTGCCACAATGATTTGGGCAGCGCGATCGAGCTGGCTTCGGAGGTCCGAGATTTTTCCTTCCAGGGCTTCCACATCCGGAATGGTTTTTTCGCTCCCCTCTCCCCCCAGCCGTGTCCCCACGGCTCTTCTCTTTTCGTGTTCCCTTCTGTCATTCTTTGACAGTTCTCCTTTTTCTCCTACTTGGCGGGGGTAGTAGCCGGCGTCCACCTTTTCCCATCGGTGTTCGTTGAAATTGTCGTTGAAACAATGCTCCCTGCTCGTGATTTCGTTATGAGCCCTTCTGGCTCTTCTCCTGCGAGGTTGTTGTGGGGCCCAGTCCTCTCCTGGGTTCGCTTCCATCTCCTGTCGCCAGTCGTGGTCGTGGGCGACACTTGGTTTTCTCGATCTCCTGGTGAATTGTGCGAAGCGGCCGGACCCTTGTTTTTCGCTGAGATGGATTTGGCATCCATCATCGGTGCAGTCCGTCCAGTTCATGGAGGCGTGCGCTAGCTCCCTCTTTGGTGAGCCCGAGTATGCTGGGCTAGGGGGGGTAGTGTTGCGAGCGATGCGCTGGGCGTCGCTCTCTGGCGTGTGTGCGGGTCGTTCTTGTTTGACGATGGGGGGCGGTGCGGAGGACGATCTGTTGATCGTGACGTGTATCAACTCCGGGCTTTCCTGTGTAGCGCAGGTGGAATCGTTAGACTGTGTGTTCTGCATTGTTGAAGTTTTCTGCGGGGTACTAGACTTTATCGTGTTCTCGTGAGTAGCCTTTCCACTTAGCTCGGTATTGGAGTTTGTTGTAGTGGAGTCGAGAGTCGATGATCTCGTCGAGTTCGTATTCGTCTTCCCCTTCTATCTGAATAGGAGGAGGGGTTTCTTTGATTTGTGAGGGGAATCAGTTGTCTTGGTAAGGTTCGAGAAGGGAGATGTGGAATGTGTTGTGTATGGCCATTGAGGGTGGTAAGGCCAGCTTATATGCGCTTGTTCCAACCTTTGCCAAGATTTTAAATGGTCCGATTTTCTTGTAGTCCAGTTTCTTCGATGGTCTTGTGGTCTTGATGTTCCTTGGCAACAACCACACCATATCTCCTGATTGTAGGTTCGGATCGGGTTTTCTGTGTAGATCGTAGTCTTCTTTTTGTCGTAATTGTGCGGCCACCATCTCGTTTCTTAATGACTCATGTAACTGAGTCATGCCTTCCGGTTTCGTTTGCTTTCCTTGGATCAGATGGCCGATCATCTCGTATTCGGGGTTGATTCTGTAATTTGCAAAGAAAGGCGTGTTCTTGATGGTCTCCTGATATCCGTTGTTGTACGCGAATTCTGCGAGTGGTAGGTAACCACACCAGTCGTCCTGTTGATAGTTGATGTATGCTCGGAGGTATTGTTCCAATATGGCATTCGTCCTTTCGGTCTGTCCGTCTGTTTGTGGATGGAAAGCCGTGCTAAGTCTTCGTTCGATTCCTAGTTTCCCCGTAGTTTCCTTCCATAGGTATGAGGTGAATAGTGTCCCCCTGTCGGTGATGATGTCGTGTGGTAGTTCGTGTAGCCTGACTATATCCTTCATGAAGAGATTGGCGAACTGCCGTGCGTCCAGGTCGTTTGAGCATGGTATGAAATGGCTCATTTTGGTCAGCCGATCGATGACCACCAGTATGGTGTCATATCCTTCTGATTTCGGCAGGTCCGTGATGAAGTCCATAGCGATTGATTTCCATGGTCGATCGGGG
>Ga0307507_10005693_pt1 | contig 20171 bp, 16 predicted proteins | sample 7_EM_MG_FD_207223 | JGI IMG/M metagenome (GOLD analysis project Ga0307507, IMG submission 207223) | Populus trichocarpa ectomycorrhiza microbial communities from riparian zone in the Pacific Northwest, United States - 7_EM | ecosystem: Host-associated > Plants > Roots > Unclassified | place...
CTGGTGTTTCGCCCGCCTCTCGCCCCCCGGGGGGGGGGGGGGGGCGCCCGAGTCAGTGAGAGAGTGGGTTTTTGTTACCCTGCTTTTTATAACGAACTCCTTTCCTTTCCTTTCCATTTCCCCGCCCACGCTAAATACTCCCTCCCTCCCTGTTCGTCACCCGCACAATTTGTTTCCGCCAAGGTGAAGACTGTAGTAAGGTTATTGTGTTGTAATGTGTTGTAGTGTGTGACTACATAGTGTGTATAAGTGTGCGGTAATGGCTTTCCACTTCACATCCCTTTCCATGTAACCTTTAGTTCTGTGGGCGGTTTGGTGGCGATATCTATGGTAGCTAGAGTACCGGTACGGTGCTCCATGCATTGCCGCAGGGAAGTAAGTAAGGCGAGCGCGATACGTGCTATGCTGCACAGTAGTTTATACATACGTATCATCCAATAACTGGAGGAAGTATCGTAAATCATCATCATCCATCACATTGCATCGCAGCAGCGCATCTGTCACATCTCCCCGCCCCCTCCCCCCCCTCTTCCTCCCCCAATCTCAAGCAAGCAAGCAAACAAGCAAGCCCTCAGCGACGATCACATATATTCGGAAACCACATGCCTCATTTATGTGTGTGGGGGAGGGAACTAGCTAGCTTATTTCTACTATTGCTGGGATGCTCGTGGGGGGTATCGATCTCTTGAGATTGTGATCAGCGCATCGTGTCTGGTCGCATATATCATAAACTATTTTTTCTTTCTACTCACTTTTGGAGTTTGTATGCGTGCGCGATCTCTGTTACTTTTAATTTCCAAATTGTATTTGTTTATTCACCCGTGGTGGGTGTGAAGGACTACTACTGATACAGTCCCGCCGCGATAAGGTACCGGTAAGTTACCGTAAGTGCCGGAGTCGGGATTGATAGATATCAGACAAAACGGCTTTGCCAAGTTGTTTCCTCCTTCCTTCCCCCCTTTCCCCCAGCCGTTATTTTCTCTTCTTCTTTTCTCTTCTTTTTAGTTTTTTTTTGTGGGGTTGTTGTTCCCCCACGGTAATAAGGCCGTCGTACTGTACTGCTTAGTTTGGGGGAGGGAGGGAGGGAGGGCAATGGAGGGGGCTTCGGACCTGTTTGGCCAATGTAGCTATAGTACTCCACTCGTATAGCGGGCATGAGGTACTCGAAAACAGGAATTCGAAGAATATATGATCAAATATCCCTGCATACCTGAGTGCTCATACAGTACAGATTCACGACCCCTGTTTTCGGGTGCTTCTTGCCTGCTACGAGTATTGGGAAATAAGTAGATGAAGGTTCGGATTGGAGCAAAATTAACAAAGTGACGGAAGTTCGGGGTCGCCGAGGGGTTGTGTTGTGCATGTTCGTGTGATATCGATTCGGATGGTGGATACTCGGATAGATAGGTATGATGCTCGAGCACCTTGGGTATGATAGTGCATGATGGAGTACGTCTTAAGAAGGCTATTTCAAGGTGCATCCAGATAGCTATCGTATAATAGCCCATCACATACGAATATGTATGATAACTTATTAATGTTCTGGGGCTCAAGTAGAGTCGGGCTGGCCCGCCAGCCGAGCCACGGAATCCCAATGATATTGTGCAGCAAAAATATTCGTACGGTACTGTTCCACAAACGGTATTCTCCAGTTTGGTTGGGACATCAAGGACCACGACAGCCTCCTCTCCCATGCCTTGCCATGCCTTACCATGCCTCACTTGTGCCATGTGCAGCACATCTTGGGTTTTCTGAAACACAAACGGCTGAAATGTGCTTTGTACTCTTTTCCATTCATCCGTCTTTGGGAAAATAAAGAAAGAAAAATCCCAATGGTTTTTTTTTTCTTTTCCTTTCTTATTGTTGGTTATTATTTATTTTATTTTTTTGGCTTCGGTTCTATCTTGCGGGGAAGGAGGGGGAGGTTGGGTAACCCCTGAATACTGGTGTTCGGTATGGTGGCATGGTTCGGTGGATCGGGAATCGGGGTCGTGGGAAAAGAAAAGAAAATGAGGTGAAGGAGGTAAGGAAGTAATGAGGAAGGAAGGAAGGGGGCAAGGAAGGGCGGGATAATATGATATACGTTACTAATATCAAGTTTTATATATGGTGCTCGGTTAGGGTGTGATGCGATACGAGAAGTGGGTAGTGGTGGACCATGAGATGAGGGCATTTGATGCGGAATCGTTATTGGAATTATATTTGGAATTGGAGCTGGGACTCGGGCTCGGCTGAGGAAGCCACACCCTACGGGTCGGGCACAATATAGCATAGTACGGGTATCCTAATAATATTATGATAATATTGAATGCAATTTGAGTACAGCACCGACACGCTCCAGTACCTACCGCATACCACTAGAATCCACCCAATGCGCCTACCATATCTTATAAATCTATCATATCTACTACATGCTGAATGAATCACTTAGATCACCTCCCACCTTACCATACTGAGTAAGCGAGATCCTTCCCTACGGCACTTTACATCCTGCCTATAACCAAAAACGGGAACCAAAACTCTAAAACTGCCGGGTTCCGCTTCAAACTTTATTTGCTTACTTACGGTGCTATAACTTACTCCTTTGGAAAAACACTCCCGTACGACCGTGCGGTACTAGCACTCGAGCACTGTGACCATGAGATGATACACATAGGTGGTCATCACAACAGTAAGAACCTACTGGCCGGGCTGGAGCTCGGTAAATGCGTAATGTGAATCGTACCCTTGCTAATTGTGCCTGTACGAGTTGATGTCTATCATCTCACCTGCCGTTACTCTTGACGCGACAGGCGCTGTGGAGGGTCTATGCCAGTATTTTTCGGGATGGGACGGGACAAAATGGGATGGTTCGCCAGGGGTCAAGCTTCTTCGGAAGGGAGAGGTATGGTACCGGTAGGGGCGACACGCGAGCGGGAGGAAGAAAAAAAAGAAAAAAGGCCGGGAAACTGCGATACTGACTGGTTGGATGTCCTCAGGAATGTTCTCGTTTTATCTGATACAGTAGCTGAAATACCAGCTACAGTAGCTAACATTCACTAGCGAGCGATACACCACGCTATCTTATAATTATTCCTTTTTTCCCCCATCGATACTACCGTATGAGGGAAGAAGGAGAAAAAAAGTAAGAAAAAAAACCCAGGGGGCTTTCATTCATTCATTCATTTCTTCTCTTGATACAATTTTTATTTCATTTTTCCTTCTAGATCCTAACTTCGTGCAGTATATTCCAATAGCCACAGTATCTAGCTGCGAACTGACGGAGCTCCTAATTTCCTGTTGATTCGTTCGTTAGATTTGAATCATGCATGATATGCAATAGCTTTTTTGATATTTTACTTTTTCTTTCTTTTCTTCTTCTTCTCCAGCTTTATCCACGCCAGTCGGAGAGCTGGATGTCGAATGCCGATGCGGAAGAGGGTGATGGCTGTCTCTTCTTCTTCTTTTTCTTTTTTCTTTTCCTCTTTTTAATGTTTGATTTTGATTTGTTACTGCTCTTGTCGGAGGAGGCGGGGGAGGGGAGGAAGGGGAAGGGTTCACATTGTTGTGCATGGCGTGGGGAAAACGTGGCGATCCTGGGCCATGCAAGCTGTGGGGTGGATGGATGGATGGTACGGGTCCTGTTGCCAGCCTGGCTGCTTACTTGCTTGCCGGGCTGGGTAGCCTTGTTATCAAGGGGTGCAGCGTGCGAGCTGGTTTTTCTTGTTTTTTCTTGTCTTTTTTTTTTGCTTGGGGCTCTTTCTGATGCCGGTACCATGTACCTTTGCAGGCTCCGTGCAGTGCTCGAGCACAGTGGTAAACTTTCTGCCATGCCGTAGGTATCATAGGAATAATATCTGGGCTTAGTTGGATATAAAATTAGAGTCGGGTTTGGGGAGGATTATCATGTTTATCTTCAGAGACTAACTGGGGTTTTTCCCTCTCTTCTGCGCTAGCATCAGTGCCGTCGCGGATGCTATCCTTCGCTACGCCGGCATGCTATGTAGCAAGGTGCCTTCAATTGTTATTATTATTATTTGTCAAAAGGGCAGTCCTAGGTGTGCTTAGTTTGCTGGTTAGCTTCCCTTTTAACATTGCCAGTATTGTCATTTCTTCTTCCCCCTGTCCCAGCGGACGGGTTATTCCATGCAGCACTCTATTCCTTCCTTCTCAGGACCTTCTGTGCCAGTGCTGCACAGTACCATTGTCTCACAGTAACCGCGGCTGAGTTAAGTCAAAAATGCTCTAGCGCTACAGCAGCCTTCATGTTTCTCCCCCGCCCACCCAGGTCCCTTACATTTGCCGAACATAAGTATAGATACTTTACTGATTAGATTGCGGCAGTATTGGTCCAGCGCATGAATCGGATATCAGATAAATAAAATAAAAATAAGAAATAAAATAAAAAAGGTACCACAAGTTAGCTTCCTCGGTGCCGCATCATTATCTCTAGCTGTGATAGTCATCCCTCCCTGCCGTGGACAAGGCGGAGTAGATGAGCTCAGCTCAGCGCGGGTGAGACTTTATTAGAGAGATCGAGTGATTGTCGACGATGAAGAGGGAAAAATGCCGAGACTTTCTTAAGAGATCAGTAATCAAGTCACTGGAGGAGACTGTTGGGGGAGCTTCCTCCCTTATCATTGCTAAAAAGGGTCTATAAGCGTAGCGCGGGGGCCTATTGGCCGCATCGGGAAAGCTGTTGACGCAATGAGTCGTTCTGTACCAGCAGGCCTTGTACCAGTACATGTTCCAAAGCATTTGCACCATGAGCATCAAAGTTCCTATCTTTTTTCTTTTCCTGTTTTGAACGTACGTTTGTCAAGACGTTGCATTAGTACAATATAGTATGTAGGGTAGGGCAATTACCCAAGCCAATGATGCATGATTGTGAGGAGTTTTTTTCTTTTTCTTTCTTTTTTTTCTTTTTTTTCTTTTACAGCGTAGCACTAGATACCCCGAGGACTGAGGGATGGGTATTCAGTGTGCAATAGAAGGACTGGAGATGAAGGAGCCCCCCGACCGCGTTGTGCATATTGTACCTGAGTACACTACAACTGAGTTCACATAAATCTGTATAGGTCTAATAAACTTAGAGTCTCAGATTCTATTCCGCTGCCTCTGGGGCTGAAACAGGGTTCTTGGGGTGGGGCGCCGTAAAAAGTTGAATAAACGACCGGTGTGCTATGATATGTAGTCGGAAATTCCCTTCTCTGGAAAGTGGGCCAAAAACACAGCCCCTTTCCCCTTCCGAGACAGAAAAAAACAAAATTTTCCAGACCTTACTGAGAAAGGAAAGCCCAACGACAGAGCACACTGTTCAATTATCCAAGTTTTTGCGGTACAATAAGTGCTACCCCGGAAGGAGCTTGTTACCGAAGCGGAGCTCGCCAGTACACCAGAATAGGGATGCGTTTACCTGACTGCACAGGAGAGGTGCGTGTAGCACGATAGAATATCCTGAGAGAGAAAAGGCCCCAGACACTTTGAAAAGAGGAAGATATATAGTATCTCGGTGTCTCACCCTGTTCGGCATGCATAAAGGAGTTATATTACAAGTACAAGCTACTAGGCACAATATACACATGGACTGCTTGGTGAGGGAGGGGAGAACTATCGCTTGGAGGGATTGCTTAGGCTGTTGTGATGCTCGGAGGTTTTTGGCGGTGTGGAAATGTTCGAGCGTTTGGAAGTTGGTTTTTGATAGGGGCTGATTTCGTGATGCACTGTGGTCGAGCGCAAGTGTGGCCAAGGGATGTATGGTATTTGAATACCAATCTTTTTTGATCTACACAGGACTGGAAGGCGTGACCATGACATGTTAACATATGAGTTACAGGAACGTGGAATATGCCTCCTAGCTGAGTACAACGGGGTCTGGGCTGGTCGCTGCTACGATACGGTAACCGCCAAAGGTTGCTGTAGAGTGAGGCAGGCTATTATATCAAGTACTAGGGGTAGGGGGGAAGTATTGGGACAAGCAGGGGTAGCAAAGGCCTGTGCATATACCTTAATAGGAGTGTGAAAGAATCAAAAGAGTAGGATAACTACTAATTCGAGTAGTTCAACTACCCCCCTGCATGTCCCAATATTTTCCCCCTCACCCGAGTATATATCCATTGATGAAATTGGGTTTAGGGGTCGGCCGGAATACTGCACGGTACCATAGTAATTCGCAGGGCGGCAAACAACATTTTAATTCTTGTCTATAGTAAGGGTTGAAATTAAAAGTCCACTAAGCAGGTTTCCCTTAAGCTAAATAAATTAAATTATTGGAAGTTCGTTCGTTCGGTGCCAAGCATTGTAAACTCGCCCATCGAGACATATTTAAAAAGTTATGTGCCGTCTCCTACAGTGTGAGCCGCCCACCTACCGGAATCGATTCCAAGTCTCCTGTTGGCGGGAGAACAACCTCCAATAAGATTCGCTGTGCCCTCCTTCATTCTCGGTTTTGGATTATTATTATTTTTTGACTCCCTTATGAGAAAAGGAAAAGGGAGATTACTATGAGAGCATAATAATATTCAATATCTTCAGGTCTTCTAGCCTTTGTCAGTCCAGAGGGCCCTAATCTCCCGATTCCTTTGCCTATTTTTTATTTTTATTTTCCTTTTTGGGATATGTTCTCCCGACCTTAGGCGCAACTCTGTGCGGCTTAACCTCCGTGTATGCGAGTCTGACTGCTCGAAGGGTTTAGTTTTCTCTTATTCCTACCCTTGTTGAACTCTTAGAGGCCATAGATTCAAGTATTGATAGGGTTAAATAGATTAAACCAATTGCCTTCTGGTTCATGGATACGAGCATGCGCCGAGTTTCATCCTACTCAAGCAGAGGCTCAATTAGTCCCAATTATATGTTCATGCGAGATAGATAGGGTGGTGTGAGAGGTGGCGATCGTCGGCGAGCATGTTCTCACTTCTGTTGCAAACCGTGCGGGACAGAGATTTTCGGGGGATTTTCTTTAGGGAAGTCTCGCAATTACTCGCTCTTGCTTTGTTTGAGCATGGCCGTCTTCCTGTACTCGAGTGCCGTCCCTCAGGATTGCCTCTGCTGTACGAGCACATTGCCGGTACTCCGATCGTCACACAAATTGCCGGTTGGGTTTAACAGCGGCACGTGGGGGTAATCATTTTCGAGACTATCAAATCTACACCACAAAATAAATCGATAAAAACGAATACCATAAAGTACAAATTGTTTTCTTCTCGTATCATGATAGCCTCGGGAGGGCACCATTATTTAATCATTACGGGACAAGGTTGAAAAATATGCGCTCTTATTGGACTCATGTTATGGAACCTTGTATGATATGCGCGAAACCATTCTGGTTTTCCGAATACAGTATTTACTTTTTCTATTTCCCATCACTCTAGTTTAGTAACATTGAGGGGAAATGGACGGCTATCACTGGTACGTGTGCCAAGTTTGACGGATTTCTGGGCTGCTTACAATAAACTATCAGCTGCTTATCACGCAAGATACGGTATATCTGTATGTCTAGCTCAGCGAGGCGTCTCTAGTCGTCCCTAAGAGAGATCTGGTCTTATTAATTTGCCAATTGTGCTTTTTAGGGGCTTCTAGGCTAGACGCAAGGAGGAAATGCGAGAAACCTGTTCCTCCCTGGGCCCGCATGCATGCATGGCTCGTGGGACGAAGGCGGAAGATCGAGCCATGTCTATCGTGAGTTTGTTTTATTTTTTACTCTTGCCCTGTTTTCTTCATATTTTGCCCTGAGAGTCTAGAGTAAAAAAAAAACTCCATATTTATTACTTATGGATCACTTCTGTAGTTGAATGAAACTTCATAAGGAGGGGGTATCTGCGGGATCGAGTTCTCTAGCCCTGAGGCTTGCTTTCTCAATTGGCCGTTTCAAACGATGGCTGATGCACGAGCACGAAAGCAGGAAGAGCAACATAATAGCATTGAGTGTGGCATCCGCTCCCCCCTTCTCCAGTACCGTTTCCCCATGATACGGTAAGTGTACCTCGGCCGCGGTTCAAAAAAATATTGGTTAATTCCTATTTCTTCGTAGCTTTAGCTCAATCGTCGATTGCGACTGACTCTCCCCGCTTTTTCCCCCTGCCCCTGGTGATGATGAAATCACGGCTGGCCTATGAGTCCATCCCATCGCCAAACGTAAGAGAACCCTTCTGTCATAGTTTTGATATATCACTCCCTGGCCAACCGGCTGGCATTTTTATTCGAGAGGCTGCTCACTCCGTGCTACGATACATGACCTAAGTGATGCCTGAGGTTACCATGGTGGAAAATCGTATCGCAGCTGTTGATGTGATAATGTCGGATTATTATTATAAGACCTAACGGCTAATTAATTTTGAGGGTGATATATATTGCACGGCTGGCATATATCAAAGTACCGGTATAGTAAACAAAGGGTTTAGCCTTTGGCTGGATAGGTTCTTGACACTTCGTACAGCTGAGATCATCTTTGCAGTACTCGAGTAACAGGAAGTGCCAGTTATGGTGACATCGAGGGAGAACTTTCAATATTTCCTTTTTCCCTTTTTTCTCATTCCTTTTCACTAGCGCGTTTTTTTTCTTCCGCTTTGCTTTGTTTCCCTTTCTTGCTTCTCTCCACCCTCCCCCTCTCCCCGTCCCGTTATTGGTCCCGATTTGAATGAATGCTGTCCCTACTTGGCGGGAAAGAGATAACCACACACTGCTTCGGCTTCCGTACGGTATTCTGACCAAAAAAGGTTGGTCGCTGCCCTTTGATAGGGGCATTTTCTACTCGAGTAAAGAGATTTTAGGTTTCAGTCGCGGCATCCCTACCTATGCGCGCGGATGGGTCGAAAGAAACTGCATTCTCAAGAGCCCCCCACATTTATCGACGGCACATCAGCATTTGGCTAAAGGCGTTACGACAGGGTCGGCCTTTACTGTACGAACCCGCTGGGGTCAGAGGGGTATGGGGAAGAAAAAAAGAGCGATCCTCGGATGGTCGGCCAAATCCCTTTTTTCTTTGCAATTTTCACATTGCATGACGGAAAGATTGTTGGGATGGGTTTTCGAAAATGGGGAAGTGTGGCGAATGGAAGAGCAGTTGAGGACAATGCTGTTTGAATGTGGTCGTCGTCACAAATTTGGAAATTACCGGCAATTTACCGAGGATGAAGGATCGAAATATGCATCGTGAGTGATGTAAAGTGGAGGGTGGATGGGAAATCCTGAAATTGTCACTCATCTTCTAGAGTACACAAGTTGTTTGGGACATCCCAATTGGCCAGAGTGTGTGACTCGGGGAGAGTAGGGTATGAGGAGTTCATCCCTTTACTTCTCCAGGCTCATCTTTTTTCCTTCCTCTGGCGGAGCAAGCGAAGCAGGGCGGCGCGACCCGGTACCAAGACTCCACATTAGAGAGATTTAGCACGCTGAACGTCAAAAGGATGTGCGATGAATAGCTCCGGATGAAGTCCGGTATGCCTCTTCAATACGTACCCCACTGGATCAACATTTCGGGGTTTAGATATGATGTGATTTTTTTATTACTTTCCACTCCACCTGGATAAAAAAAAGAAAAGATACCCTTCCGCTATGTTCACCGGGAGTTGCGATGAGAGGCACCCAAGCCATGATTTGCCTCGAAGCAGGGCCTCAGACCCAGTCCCAAGGCAGAAGCCCTGAATCCAGGTGCGACGAGTATGCACAAGCAACATACGTCTCACACTTTAATCCACGGTGCACAAACACAATTGGGCTCACGCGGCAAACAGCTTCCACTTTTCCGCAAACACCAGTCATCAACCTTACCTCTACGGCCAGATGCGCAGTGCTATGGGTTAATATCGGCGCTTGAAGATCCCGCTTTTGGCCTCGCCAGAACTAGACAGCGCCGTCAGGGTGTCTCGCGACTTTCCCCAACCTCAATGCCTTACGACGACGCCTCTGTATCATGTAATATTGCGGGCATTGAAGACTCAGAGGCGGGGGTGTCCCCGCTTCCAATGTGGCCAGGTACTTGTCTGGAATTAATTCCGTATCTAACAATTCCGCAACTTCCGTGTCAGGCGCTCATAGGAATATGGGGGGATGACTAGCACCGGGATTGTTGAGAGCTTGAGTTCGATGAGCGATAATAGGCCCAGGGATCCACCTCTCAATCCCACGGTACTGCTGTCCGGTTAGCGGCCAAGGTTTCAGCAGTAGTTGGAGCGGCAGCTAGTGAGCTCGGCTCACTACAGGGCAATTTAGGCGGGGATTCCAAAGGCCTTAACCCTGTTACGGCTAACCAGAACAAGTGGACATTCAACCCCAGGACCAGATATGGCAACCTCCGCTATCTTGTAACCTTACACATCCTGAGACTAGGTGAGCGTTTGCTGGTAACAAAATTAGGAAGTGGCGAAAAAGTCATTACTAAGAGGCCCCTTTGTCTCTACATTCGTCCCCGTCGGAAACGCCGCAGCCCAGCTCGATGCACCTTAACAGTACGGCGCCTTCGTGTTTCAGTGCGTGTCACGCGGATGCTGTGTCATCTCTGCAATGCGAAGGGTAGAAACGTGGTCTTTGCCGTCACATCTATCAATACAATCACAATTTATCACTCGACAAGTAGACTAGGAACTACGAGAGAAAGAAGGTTGGGGAAGTCGCTCTTCCCGCGCTTCCCAAAATATGGGTAAATTTCTCAAGCAGCACTTATCTTTTTGCATGCCGCTTATCATTGCAGATCATCTTTCAGTGTAACGCCCCTCATTGCCAAACCGCCTCCAATTTGCTTCAAGGCCATGAGGCATTTCACCGAACTGCCGTTTGTAGGCGATTAGAGATGCTATGCTCGGCACAAACTTTCAGCATCGAAAGAGGCTCAAGTGACCCACTACCGAGGGCTGTGAACTGACAGGCGAAGGAGGGATAGAAAAGCCCAGACTGCAATGTCAGGGAGCGGAAAACCGGCCTTATGGATACAATGTACGAGTACTAGTACATGAACCCTCGGGAAGCAATCCTCGGTTGTACTGGATGCAGTTATCTACAGCTAAATTAATCTGTAATATTAGGTATATACATGGTCTGGCAAGGTGCGCGCTGACAAATTTCTAACCAGGTGACCAATTCAAGATGGCTCTGTACCCTTGAAGGCCGCCACGTACCTCCCACCCTCTCTTCCCCGCCCCTAAATTATAGCACAGTCCCTGCAAGGAGAGTAGTTTATCTCTAAATCCAAGCTTTCGCCTATTGTAGTAGATTTTGTAGGACGCGATCAATGCACCCTGCCACTTGCAGAAGGGACCAATCGCCAATCGCCAATCAAAAAAAAAGGGAAACTGGGGTAAGGCAGTAACCCTTTCCAAAACTGATCACAGAATAACTGATCTAAGGGTGTCGTACTTTACGAGCCTCGCTAAAGCGACTTAGATGACGCCGGTGTTCCGGGGGAGACGCTGAACTCGTATGTTCGGGATAAATCCAAGTTACTCCCGGGGTGCTGCGCCATCCTGCGCTGTGCGAGCCCAAGTCCCATAGAATCTCGTATAATCCACTCCACTAGCCCTCGTGTTTAGACAAAAACACCAAAAAAGGGTTAGTGTTTTCCTCACACGGTAGAGCCTGAGCGTGCTGAGTGTGTTGGATTTTATTAACTAGTATTTTTTGCTCTGTTAACCCGTCAAAGCAAACCTATCGTGGGCTGATGCAGGGATTGATGGAGATAGTGGATCATAACGGGATTTTACGGTGCTTATATTCCACTCGGGCACTAGTACCTATGACACTGGTACCTATATGAAAGATGTTGCCAAAACAGTTATGTCTGAGGTGACGCTTGTTGCTAGGATATAGCTGTCAGAGCTTAGAGTGAATCCGGTGAGTTAAATGTCGGAAAGTGGGGATATTTTTATGTCCATCTTTGGTCTTGAGCCTCTTTTATACTTATCAAGCCCAGGCGGAGGGCTTCCGATTGCGACTGCATGTCAGCAATTGCTATATCGTGTCCAGCATAGGCTTAGAAAGAAAGAAAAAAAGGAAAACTAGAAACAGAGACTCCTTCAAACTGGTAATTTCGGGAGATTCAGGAAAAAGGGTTTTCCAATAAATCTCCGTATGAGCACGCTAAATCGGCGAGGAAAAGAAAAAAGAAAACAAAGTCCATACGGTAGCGTGTACTGGTGCAAGCAGAAGACAGATATTCTCCTAAGAAGCGAAGAAAAGTCCGCTGGGGTTGATGTGATGGCCTTTTTTTTTTGCCACAGGACGGAAAAATGAAATAAAGGCCGGGGAGGCCGGAATAAGCTCTTCAGCGGCGTCAAAAAGCAGAAGGTGAAGGTAGTTGCGAAGGGGACCATCTCCCAGGGGCACCCTCGAGGGAAGAAAAAAAGAAAAAACAAATTTTTGAAGGACGTGAGACCCCTGGTGTAACGCTCCTGCTAAGCTTCTTCCCGCCCCACGGGCCCTATCATAACAACGGTAGCGAGAAATTTGTTCTGCCGCGCTTTGCCTGTTAAAGCTTTCCAGGGGGTGGTCGATCACGAAAAAAAAGGAACCTCCTCGCTGCTCTGAATACCTACCGGGGTTTTGAAACACCATATACGGTCTCGGTTACGGTGTGAAGGGTCTAGGCTCAGAACAACACCCGTGTCTCGGGTGCAGAAAGAAACAAAAGCCATGGAAACCAATCATGTCTAATCACTCGGATGCATCGGCCCCACATTTTGACTTGCACTTCAGATGTCTCGGGAGATTTGGAAAGGCTTAGTTCTTATGGTTGATTATTCATTTTTTGTTTTGTTTGTATCTCCTGTTCGCTTTTCGGTTCTACCTATGCGCAAGAGATGGGAGGGAAAGCATTTCATAATTGGGCTTTGGCCTCCGGGCGTTGAAGAGCCGGCCAAGCTCCAAGACATCCATGAAACAAATCATGAGCACTCTCAACATTTGGCCGCTTTTCACCCCCCGAATCGGCGAATAAGTTAGGGTGGCCGTCGACACCGAGTTCCGAAACTGGTAACCCGTGCTCGGGTAGTAGGCGGGACGCATTCGATATCAAGGGTGTAAATTTGTATGGCCGCTCAGATACGCACGGATTTTTTTGCCATATATTTTGTGAATCCCTGTTATCGGGTACTTCTTGCTCACTACTACTGCATCATAGTATTGTACTCTAGTGCTCTCTAGCCTTGAGTAAGCTCCTGGTATCTTATATGTACGATGGGGAATAATCATCCGTTTCATCGGAAAATCCCGCAAGACACGTAAAATAGCAGACAGGTACTTTTCCCAAGCTGCGAAGTATCCGGAAACAGGAGGTCGCAAAATATATGGCCAAAATCCATGCGTATCACAAACCCACCACTCGTATTTCGAGATACTTGCCTGGGACAAGTGCCGGTAAGGACCTGTCATTTTATGCAGAGACGACATGGGAATCGAAGCTCAATGGGCCAGTAGATATGCTCGACGTAAATGGTATACTTCCCAATATTAGGCTCCTAATATGGCAAAAGCCGCCCTCATAATTTGTGGAAGCATAATGCATAACACGATTCCCTCTGCAACCTGACTGGCACAACACCACAGCATGGGCTATATTGTTGATCAGGCCAAGCCAAACCTATCGGCCGATGCACAGGGCGCAGCTCTTGATACTCTGGTGGCCATCATTTCTGCTTATCACTTGTGTGCATGGTGTACTACGCGGCGCAGAAGACCAGTGGAGCGGGGGAAAAATTATAATTTAAATTGTCTCTTTTATTTGGTTGAAGCCACTAGGGGTCTTGAGCACTAATTTTAGTACTCTAGGCGTTTGACATGGCTTCTCTATGGAAGACTGGGCGGGTTGAAGGCGCCCCTAACGTGGTTATATATTCCCACCCTGTAGCAAGCCCAAGAAATACGATAACAACACCCGATTGAATGCTCTGGACTATTGAATGTGCTAAGGATGTGCTGACAAGGGAACACCGGAGCGATCAATCATTGGGAAGGAGGGAAAAGAGGAGAGGGGGGAGAGGAGGAGAGTGGGGGAAGAGGAAAAGGGGAACGTTACTGATATCATTCTAGATAAAAATTCTCGTGCTGAGATTGGTCCTTTCAAGACTTTGAATCTTTAATCAGTGCTAGCTGGCGGTTTAGACATTAGAGACTAGGGGATATTTTTTGGCATGCTGGGTCACTAGGAGGAGTGGCATATGTTTGGTTAGGCCAGAGGGGCGGAAGGGGAGGATTTTCTCACAACTAGGGGCCTAGGTCTAGGGAGTATCCCACGCTGTGCGTTGATAACATACGGTAGTTAGCCAGCATGTTAGGAATGTGGGCTTAGGTTGAACACACACACCACACCGGTGCACACATGTGGCTGCTTGGTTCGTTGACTTACCCACATATTCAGGAATGCTAGTTTGCGAATCGAGCCAACACGCTTGCTTGCTGCTCAACCATCTGCATGCTTCGTGGCTGCCATCCCAACATGTATGGAACGGCAAGTTCCCGTTACCGTGCAACCTTGAGATCTTTGTCTCTTCAAACCCAGCCCCGAAGCGATTGTACGGCTTTATGGCATTAGTACTGCAGTTTATCCAGCCTCCGAAGAGGGGGGAGGGAAGAAAGAAAAAAAAGCACAAGAAAAAGTTGGGGAAAAAACGATATTACAAGTAGAAAAGTTGAGACAAGAATGGGATCACGATTGGTGTCAGTAGAGGGGTGGGTTATCTCCAATATTTGAGACAGAATGGTATTGGTTGGTTGGAAAATAAACCTGTAAATTAAATAATAAAAGCTTATCGAGCAGGCTCATGATGTCAATTGTCCCAAGTGCAAGCTGATCGGTTCGTCGCGGTGCGGTGTTTGCTGAATGCTTGTGGCTTCCTCTAGGAGGTATCTCTTGATCGCCTACCAACGCTCGTTATTTTTGCAGATAGGAAACTTGAGGAAAGATACTGTTGATCTTTGGAGCTGCGGAGTTTGACGTGGTTAGAGAGAACTTGTGATCTGCTGTAACGCCGGGGGGATGGTAGATCTCTTGTGCTTGTGCGCGTTTTGCCGAAACATTGTCACTTACCATACACCACTGTGACTGATATACCGATACTATGATCGGCCAGAACTCCTGAACTGAAGACCCAATATTCGCCTTCTGGATCTTGGGCCCGGGTAGGCTATCTTTCGGGAGCGTGTTCAACTCCCGGAACACATGTTAGAACTTGGGACTCCTTATTTAAATTACTCTCTCTAGGCTTTCTGACAACAATTATCAATCGGAGAAATCTTTCTCCCTCTCACTGTAGGCAGGCAGGCTAAAGCCTTGATTTTAGGAAGGCTTTTTAGGATGTGGAGGCAATCTCCATAGCGATCCACCCCGCCGGTCTCTTCAATTGGTGTAGCTGGCCCTGTGTTCGAAGACTTAGGCGAGGAATCTACCGGCAGATGAAACCTTTCTCCGGGGCCACACAAGGCGCGAAGTATTGGCATTAGAGATCTACAAGCAACAGTAATCGATCGTTGCATCGCAACAACGCCCTTGGTGGACGTGAGTGGCCATGTTTGACTCCGAGGCTGAACAGTGGAACCTCCACTTTGCCCAATTGACGCCGCGGGCAAGAACCGAGGCACATCTGCAAGGGTATCTAGCAGCCGTACTGTCTACTCCACTTTATCCTTTAGCTGGATGTTAGGTGTTTCAGGGGGCGCGAGTGAGAGCTAGTGATCCAAGTAGCACCACTCTACAAGTAATGGGGGAAAGTTAAGTTTGGCCTGGTATCAGCTGTAGGTAAGCTACACGAGTTTCTCAATTGGGAAAAATAACCCCTGCGGCGGTAGGAGCGGAATAACGTCGAAAGATGGAGATGTCATGCTGGATTGGGGCTGTCCGGGGAGAACTCCGAAGTTTATAGCTTGTAGTTACTAATTCTTGGAACCATCACGAGACTCTGAAAATGCCGCATTTCAGTTGGGGAGGCTATAATACATCACTAACACTGGATATCAGCCCTTGGCTTTTGGCTGGAATACCATTCCGGGGACGGGGGGACAAGCTCTCGGAAAAGGCATCCGAAAACAGGGCTTGACTCGGTTTGAAGCATACTGGTTGATTTCGGACCCTATTCTGCCCCCAGGGCTATTGTTTGAGCAGAACAATAGCCTCAGTTAGTCGTAAAACTAAAGACCATGGGCTGAATAGTTAGCGGGCTGTGTTAGGGCGCAGGAGCACCTGCTCTAGAGTCTCAAAAGAGGTCTAGGGATTGGAGCACAGGCTAGTCCCATTGAAGGGAAAAAAAAGAGGGTGCATCCAGGCTGCGTTATTTTGTTTGTCAGTTTAGACCAACAAGTGTAAGTTATTGCACTGGAGTTGTGACACAAAACATAAGGCACCGGAAGTCAGACTATATATATATTGGTTATGTAGTTGGATTTTATACATCATGCGGTGTCACATCGTGAGATGTCATCCACTGGATTTCCCCACCCCTTAATATGTGTGTAACTTTCCCAGCCTTTAGCCCTGTGAATGGCCTTAGGTTAGCCTAGGATATTTGCCAGAGGCAGCTCTGTGCTGCTAGGAAGCTCTTGCTGTGGTGTGACCACGATTTCCACACTGCAACTATTCCCAATCTTGGAATATTCCAAGGAGCTACTTGCTGCCAGATTAGGCTGTGATCTAGGAGAGCGAGAATTTGTGGGATTTAGCTAAAAGAATGCTCTTTTAACTGCGAACTCTATGGCTGTGGGTACCCTCAGCGGCCTAAGGGATAGGGTATAGGGACAATTAAACACTGCGGACTAATCACGAAATTTAGAACTTTGGTATATCCATATTTACCAGCGCTTTGGGGCGCCTCACAATTTTAATCTCTCCGTGAGCAAAAAGCGACAACTACAGACGAAGGGGTAGGGTTAGAATAAAAATCAATCACCCCTTGGCATAGGTCATCCTCGATGTCTCCAGGAGTCACTGTTGCTCTTCTAGTAACTGCTATACTAGTACTTGCTCCAGTGATAAAATCCTGGTACTTATTATATTATAAAAGGAGAAAGCTAGAATAGCGTTATTTTCGTGGAGCAACTAAGTTTGTTTTTTTCTCTACTTTTGGCAACTGGTCATAAGATATTCTTGAACTGGGGGAGTCACTCGGTGTCACTCGCATGTGCCTTAGAAAATATGTTGGTATAAGGTTTCTTTCTCCTCTCAAATGTTTCTTTCAGCTCTCTATATTATTGTATTCAAGCCGGGTACCATTTTGGACTTCTTTATACGTTCCTTTATTTCTTTTGTTCCTATGCACCTTCTTTGAATGTCTTTGTTCCCAGTTGCGGAGACCTGGTGGTACTGGCAGAATCGAATCACTTCTCTATATAGCGGGGCTGTATCTCTCTTATTATTCTAGTAGGAGTTCGCTCAATCAATGATTTTTACTGCTCGTTATTATCACTACTCTCTTGAAACGATCACGCATTGTACAGAATATGTGATCGCTTGGATGAAGAAGTGGTAATAGATAACAGTTAAGATTATTGATTGGGGAACCAGATGCTCATATGAATAATAAGAAGGATGTAGCTCAGCTATATAGTGAAGTGGTTCGCTCCTGCCGTTACCACCGGGGTTCCTTAATACCTACAGGAAGGAATCAAGAAAACAAAGATCCTCAAAGAAGCCATATAGGAATAACAAAAGGAACAACAAGAGACAACGCATGCTAGTCCAAAATAAGGCCTGGCTTAAAAGAAGGTGGAGATCTGAAAGAAGCATTTGAGAGGGGAGAGAAACCATATACGAACAAATATTGTTGAAAATAATGAAATGGGAGGTAATGATCGGAGAGAAGGTTTTTTTTTCAAAGCTTGAGTGCCCCACGGGTGCATACGTGCACTGCTACCAACAAGCGCGGGCATTTCCAACAAATATATGCTCCATTCTGCTGGCTAGGAAATTCGTGGGTCGAGTTATGGTTTGATGATTGAAATAACTTTATCGTTTGTTTTTGGCATTGGGGACATTTAGGGTTTATTTTTAAATTTTTTAGTAGGGTTTCTAGGCTATCCTTTTAGGATTCTTGCTATAGATTTTCCTATAATAATAATTATTATTATTATTTAATTTTTACAAATAAATTCAAAGGCTCAACAACAACAAAAAAAAGCATTCTGAAATTCACTTGGCCAAGCAGCTCACCCCCTTCGCGGAGTAGGCCATTTTACAGCTAGGATGCTTCGGTAGTCAAGAGTGATTCATGATATCCCGATCACCAAGCGGCGTTTTTTCATTCTATTTAACTGCCCACTGTTATTCATAATCCCGTGGAGTATGAGAACAAGAACAGATGCAGCTTGGTGCCCCTAGAAAACGCCGCCCCAGAATGTGCCAGATATGCTCGGTGTCCCATTGGCACCTTATCGTACTACTACTTCCTAGAATTGTATCCTGTGTGACTATAAATTGGCTATGGAGAGGATTGTACTCGTGTCTCCACGCCAAGAATAGGCACCTGTTTTGGAATAGCCATCGCGGGCCCGTACGGAGAATAGAGTTGAGGCCGCTTTTCTGGAGAAGCACTATGTGTCTATATATCAGCCTTAGAATGAGAGGAGAAGAGTAAGGGAAGAAAAATCAAAGGACAAATGAATGAGAAAGAAAAACTAATGCCACTGGGGATTGACTTGGGTGATCATATTTCTCACATCCAAGCAGTTACCCCCCCCTAACACACATGAAAAACAGCCAATATAGTACCACATAATAGAAGTACAACTCGCCGAGCTTTTAAGCACGTTGAACCTTATTTGGCTTGCCTTCCACGAAAGTTAGAGAAAAAATGTGGTTGCTGGGGGTAAGGAATGGGTATTTTCCATCCGTACGTTTTCCTCCAATAGCTTCTCTTGGGCCAGGTTACATCTTAACTTGTGCTTCCGCAGTTAAAAGATCCAAAATCCTACAGTCTTCACCAGTACCATCGATGTCTGCCTTCTCAACTTGAGCCTAAGTGAACCTGATTCGGTACGGTATTGTACTTGCCCTTGCCACGTTACTTATATCGTGTCGTTAGCAATAATATTCATGGGAATGGACTTCTACATGTAGTGTCTTTGCTGTAGTTAACATATTCTTGAACAGGAGTTTTTCGAAATGTGGGTCTGATTAATATGGCTATATTTTCTTGGGTTCCTCTGACCGCGTGTCATAGGGGAAAGCTCCGTAGACTACCACCAGCGGGAGGTTTAATCACACGATTTGGGAGCGATTAAGATGGAAGGGAGTAGCGGTGAGGTTACCCGCGAGATGGCGGTGCGGTAGTGATAGGCCAGGCGCATTCAAAGAGCTTCGACGGGTTGTGCTGATAATGGATATGTAAAGCAGAGGCAATGTTAGAAGGCTTAGGGAGGGGATAGAATACATGAGCAGAGAAGAAGAAAAGTAAACAAAATTTAACGCTGGGATCATGGTAAGATAAGAGCTGCAACGCTTGATATTACTATCAGAATTCTTTTTCAGATTTCCTGTTTAGGGAAGACCATGCTTAAAATTCGAAAGGGAGGGATTATTTTCGACCAGTTCCAATGGTCTAACGGCTAAGGAACTGGTCCGCATTGATCCGAAACAACAACCAGCGCGAGTTCGAACCCCCCGGTGAGAACGAGTAGATATAGTCGAGCATTGAAAAATGCTCGGCGAACTACTTTTGTTGCGGGTGAGGGTAGAGGGTGGTAAATGCCCTAACGTCTACGGGTAGGTTATCCCATCAGAAAATAGGACCAATGACCAGTTCGAGTATTGTAATGCATCGCATACTATTCTGATGGTAAAATTAAGCTGCTAGCGTTGTCGGATTCTAGTTGCTTTTTGGTTGGAATCACCTTCAAATACTAAAAGAGACAACTGTAATCTGACGCTTGAGTATCGTAGACGCTCAAATAGTTGAACATTGTGCTATGTGGCTCAGGTTGCCTCCTCCTGTAAGGTGCGGTATCTTGCTCTTCTTTTTGTCTTTTAGAGGGCTGAAGGAGCACTTTTTCCTCTATTTCTCGTCCCTTTTCTAGAGAAGGAAATTTTGGGCTACTTGCTACAGGGTCTAATTATTTAGGATTCTGCGATACTTTCCCATCGCTCACCAACAACTGCCGTTTACCCGCGCTTGGTTGAATTTCTTCACTTTGACATTCAGAGCACTGGGCAGAAATCACATTGCGTCAACACCACTTTCTGGCCATCGCAATGCTATGTTTTAATTAGACAGTCAGATTCC
>Ga0307507_10005694_pt1 | contig 20166 bp, 24 predicted proteins | sample 7_EM_MG_FD_207223 | JGI IMG/M metagenome (GOLD analysis project Ga0307507, IMG submission 207223) | Populus trichocarpa ectomycorrhiza microbial communities from riparian zone in the Pacific Northwest, United States - 7_EM | ecosystem: Host-associated > Plants > Roots > Unclassified | place...
GCCAATTATGCTTGAAAGGGGAATAATGCTCAACCTTAATTGGGGAATTGGAGCTAATAGATAGGTTCTTCGTGACCAAATGGTTTAGACAACACTTACGGGTGATGATAGCTAGATCGGACTTTTCGGGTTCTGAGTGGACAGATTGCTATCATGACCAGACGGAGTCTACTTGTAGACTGTGAATATATACTCGGATCTTGAGATCAAACATTCAGCTCGCACCGATACCGATATATCGGAGATGGGATTTCCAACTGTGATTAGAGATTTTTTGAGAGAGAGCTTAATTGATCTCTTTTTTTTCTTTTTCTTTTAGACCACCGGTACTGGAGTAAGTATTATGGCATTGTGGGAACTTGATGAATGACCCAGAATACCTCCCGAGTCTTTTCTTCGGAGAGTGACTGGTAGTTTGGGCTCTGGACCGGGGGTTCGGTTGGTTCCCAAAAGCCTTGTCTGGTGCTATATCAGGGCTGGTTTCAGTTTCGGAATTCAATTCGCCTTTAGTGTTGTATCTGGGATGTGATTGAAGGAAACGTTTTAGGACCTGCAGCTGACGCCGATACCAGTATGTATAGACAGCAAACCATGGATTGGACGTGATCAATGATATTCCGCATCCAATGGCTATGGAATATCGTATAGCCCGTTCCCGGCATCGAGAAACGGGATCGGGGCCATTGCCCCGGACTGCCTTCCGGCATATTCCATGATATATTGCGGGTTGCACGGTTGCAGCCCATTCCATTTTGTTCTCTTGGTGCTGTGGCTCGGCACGAGCACAAAAGTAGATGCAGAGGGATTAATGATGTGTATCCGAGCCTGGGAATGGGTTCCATGGCCGGCGACACACACATGGGCTGTGTTCGCCCATCTAGCCAAACAAATTGAAAGCTGAGTTCGTATTACTCTACACTTTTGGAAGGCAAAGTATCATGAGAACAATGAACGTGTTCTTTATTGCAGCCACCTCCGAAGGCGCCGGGGGGATTAAAATCGGAAATGAGTAAGTAAGGCTTAAGTATTATGAGTGTTGGGAGCATTCGCTGGCAATGCTGTGTAAAGTTCATGCGTCGAAGGCAACCTAATGGCGCGCAAGGTAAATCGAGTAGGGTATCAGGAGTATTCTGCTCCTGAATGGGACCACTGGTGGAAGTGTGTGTAAAGTGAAGCACTGATAGACATTGTTGATGACTGCGAATGATGGGTTTTCTCGGAGAAAATATGCCAAGACTTCCTGAGGGCGGTGGGCGGCGACCCCACCGTCAGGGGTGTAGTCCAGTAGGGCTATGATTCTTTTAGTATTGTAAGATATAGGCCGATTCAACTAAAACACAGGTACAAGCACACCCTGAGCACTATCACCACTTCAACGCTGGAGTACCGGGACGGGGAGTAAGTCTGTCGAACCTCCCCTGGCTCGAGGGCCTTCTTGACCACTTAGATGACGGTGTTTGCTCCAATCAATGCGCCAAGAGCTCAACAGACTTTTTTTTCCTTCGCCAAAAATGAGTGGAACTAGCCTATTGGGTTGCATAATCCGCGTCACATACATGTAATTTCCATCAGAGCTTGACAGACTTAAGGACACACCCTAAGTACACTTATAAAACACTATTACCACGGGGGGGGGGGGCGGAGTAGGACATGTAACTGCGGTAGTTCTAGTGGTGTTATGAATCGTTGGTGGTTGCTAATAAGTACAACAGCCATGGAGACACCTGCTCAAGATCGAAGAAATACTCATATCCGATGAAGCTGTGTGCAAAAAAAAAAAAGAGAAAAAAAACTAAGGAGGAGGGGTGTAGGAATGAAATGATAAGGCTCGAATAGTATTATTGTTAAATTACCACGACAACGTTGGTTCCACTCGAGGACTTTCTAAACGGCTGTGACACGAATCACGTTACCCTCGTTGAAGAAGATAAAAATAAATAAAAAACATCGATCTTCAGAGTATTTCTTGATGAGAGTAAATTCTTCCTCTTGCTCTACCTGGCCTCGACGTCAGAGTGTTTCTGGTGGTAAAACTACCGTTATAAGGTTAGCTATCACACGGGGGCGGGCTTTTTACAAGTGTACGAAATGATGGGTGGGGGAGAGAAAGGGGGGGGGGAGGAGAGTAGTCGTGGGCCGGATAAACCCCGCGTGGGTTCCCCGCACGTAAGCAGTTGTGAGTAGTAATGAGTGGCTGAACGAGTGATTGAGTGGTTTGGAGAGTGAGTGAGTGAGTGAGTGAGTGAGTGAGTGAGTGAGTAAGGGAGTGAAGGGAGTGAAGGGAGTGAAGGGAAGAGGAAAGGAATGAGTGTGATACCAATACCCTGCGATATGCGACCGGTGATAACCTAGTCCCTAATATCACGGTAGAGCTATCACTCTATTGGTGGAAGGAGACAAAGGCATGTTGCGCAGAGCCAGAGAACCCCGCCAAAGCATTGTTTATCTGTTATCACCCCGCCAATGTCCGGCTCCCCAGAACTGGTCAGTTTGGTCTTACTTTATGCGAATACCTTACCGGTACAGCTCTCTCTCTCTCTCTCTCTCTCTCTCTCTCTCTCTCTCTCCCTCTCTCTCTCTCCCTCTCTCTCTCTCTCCCTCTTCAAGTAAATAGAGATTCCATAATTCAGGAGGCTGACATTTTTCAATGTTCAAACTCGGAAGCTATTGTGCTCCAAAGGCGAGCGCTATGATAGGCTAACACGTCGGTTTGTTGACTGTTGATTGTTGACCCTTTAGGGAGTACTGTACTGCAGGGCACAAATACAAATAAAGCTTCCTTTGCTACAGAAAGCCCTGTGATCTTTGACAACAGAATTTCTCAATCATCAGTTGGCAGGATCGTCGGTAACAGACTTTTCCTCCCTTGTAAGTACGGTACAGGCGTTTACAGGCTATTTTTTCTTTCTTTCCCTCTTCCTTTCTACCTCTCCCCCACCCCCTCACTCTCTCATCATTCTCCTTCTCCTCAACATCATCGCCACCGTTAGTTGGCCCGGCAAACTGTAACCCCGGAGAAAAGAAGCCAACACAGGTACCACGTGTGTAAGTGCTCTTGAGGGCAAAGAACTGCGTACCTTCGTCATATGTCAGGCGAAGTGGGAGGAGGAGAGACTCCGAGAGAGTGCTTTTATTTTCTTCTTCTCTGAAAAGGTAAACGAATACTACCGTACTGGTATTTGCACTTGTCCAATCGACACCACTGTTGTTCCTTCCTACCTGGTAACACCCGTACAGTTTAGTTCAGGGTCCCATCCACCCCATTACTGGTGGTTGTGAAAGGCTGCTTGTTCCATTCATGGGCCTCTCTGGCTTGACCATCCATCCTATTTTTCTACCGGTATCATACTCTAGGTTTCACCTCTTCCTCCTTAGTTACCCACTGTAGTTCGACATCGCCGACATCTCAAACTTTCAGGCACAGTTGGAACGAGAAGATTGATAAGAAAAAAAATAAAAAAATAAAAAACGAGTCATCAGCACCACCACCACCACCACCACCACCATCATCATCGTCATCATCATCATCACCATCATCCTATTTCTTCGAAAAGGACAGGGAGAAAAGAAAGAAAGAAAAGGAATTTCCACCCTTTCAGCATCCACTCATCTCCTTTCCATCCCTTTCTATCTCTCTTTTCTTTCCCTTCCTTAACTTTCCCTTCCCACCCCCTCCTTCTCCCTCCCTCCCCGCTTCGACGTGGCACATCACACAGATCATCTCTCCACCGGCGCGAATAAAAAGAGCAGACAAGCACAGCAACTCTTCAACAACCCCTCATCAACCCACCTTTTTTTCCCCCACCTGTCTTCAGAATAACTCATCCCTATCCTACTCCTCTTTCTCAACAACAACAACAACGACAACGACAACGACATCGCCCTTTACTCCTTCTATTCCTCTTCGCTTTAATTTTATTGCTGTTGACGCGGAGCCGTGGTCTTGCTTGATCTATTATCGTTTTATCTTTCAAATTCCTTGTGACACATAGCCGAGCTCTTCTTTTTTTCATTCTTCTTTTCATTTTTTCATTTTCTCTTCGCCCTTTTTTTCAACCCTCGCCGATAAACTAGCCCCACCATGGATCATCGTCGACAACAGTCTCCGCACAGGAATAGAAGAAAGCTCCGTGATGACCCTCACCGCATGTCCACAGGTTCGTTGCCGGGTGGCGCAGAGGGTTATTATGGTGGGCCGCCCGTTCCTCCGGCACCCGCTCCTCCTTACAATAACGCCTACTCTGTTCCCCACTCTCCCATTTCTAGTAATGAGAGCATAGGGATGTACCCCGCATCATCTCGGCCAGGACATATGCACCACCCTCCTCCACATCAAGGTTATCCATCTACCCCGGCTCCTCCTCCTCCGGGGATTAGGGGTGGTGATGCTGGTCATATGTACAATGGAGGTCGCCCTAGAAACATGCAGGCTGGGAATAGACAAAATGTTATTCACCAGCAACCCCCACAGCACATGCAGGATTATGACCCACATTCAGAATTTGACTACAGAAACCACCCACATCGAGCACCTCCGGCGGCTCAACAGGGATCACGATCTTCTTCTCGCACCAGGGATACTAGGGACCTGTCTCCTCCTGGCTCTGCCGGTGGTACGTTATACCTTGCCTGACATAATGTAACCAGCTATAGTAACGCATATCTTCTCTAGGGAGCAGCAATTTTTCTGGTGGAAGCTTCGACCCCCTAGATCGTCTTAAGAGTTATATAGTTCCCTCTAATAGCCGACAACCGAATAGAGAATACCGTCTCGATGGACCTCTACCTGGCGAGCGCGACCTTAGAGGGGCTGGAGGCACAGTATATAACCCAGCTCATGGCAACAGACCTGTCCTTGGCGGGGAGCGGCGACGTGAAAGGAGCAGGTCTCGGGGCCCGCAAGGGTTAGGCCTTAGCAGTGTAAGTGGAGACGGCCTGTCGGATGACCAATACTTTGATGAACATCATGCGTTTGACCCACGACCAGGTGGAAGAAGAATGGTTAGTTCCGGGATCGCTGGTTCGAATGCGGGTGCCCTGGTAAGGTCCCGATCACGGTCAGCTCCTCCCGAATCACGGGCAATGATTCCCCAACATGCCCCAGCTTCCGAATCCGATGGAAGCAGTAGCTCATCATCTTCTGGCACCGCTCCCCAACCCGGGACGGGAATTCGACTGGAATATGCCGGGAATTCTGTAGATATCACATACACAGGTAGCGGAGGGAAACCAGTGAGCATTGGGAGCATCACTATCAATACTACTGCTCGGACCACTGCTATCCCAATATCACCGACGACTCAGGCGATCACTGCACCTCCAATGCAAGCAATCGCTGCGCCCCCATCCGCTCCAGCTCCAGCTGCCCTGCCTGCACCTCCGCCTCCACCAGTGCAGCCGGTCATGATTCCACCACCTCCTGCCCCAGCCGCCGTTCCACCTCCTGGAATCGAACCACTCATGCTTCCACCCCCACCAGCGCCTGCGATACCCGGGTCCATGCCCGGCCCTATGCCCGGATCCATGCCTGGCCCTATGCCTAGGCAGGACATGGGTATCTATGGTGATGATGAACGGGGAATGCGGGATCATATGTTCCGCGGTATGGAAGCTCTTGCATTGGAGCCCCGTTACGACGACCGCGGGCGTGGCCGGGAAATCATGCCTCCTGGAGGAATGAGAGCTCTATCTCGCCGACGGCGCTCACAAAGCCGTAGCCGGAAGTCTGCCGATGACGAACTTCGATGGACGAAAATTAGCCGTGATATTGTTGCTCGCCGAGCGGTTGAGGTTAAAGGATACGACTTTGAAGAGCAGCCCGACTCTATTGTGGTGTTCCAAGTGTTGAATGAAGATGAGATTGATGAACTCATCGATCTTTCTGAGCGCATCCGCAGCGGTGAGGTCCGGGTGATTCGGCGTGACGACTCGGGCAGGGAGCATAAGCGTCATCGCCGTCGGCACTCCCAACGCCGCCAGAGGTCCCATAGCCGCTCGCAGTCAATGCACGGGTACCCGAGCACTGGCGGGCCCGGCCCTTCTGCCAACCGCCCACCACCGGCAAAACCAGCCATTGTGATACCTGCTCCGGACCCGCCTCCAACCGAAGCACCCGCCCCACCACCCCAGCCACTCGTTGAACCATCTGGCGCTCGGGGTGGGAGACCCACTGAGGATCCGAACAGGCCGGGAACGTACATTGGATACAGTCGTAACCCGCCGAGAAGCGCTGCAGGGTCAGGCCCATACTAGTATGTTCCCTAGTTCCATTCTCTCAAGATAGGATATTAATCTGTTTATAGCCAACATGCCAAAAGGAACGGTTAGAGCGACATGGCTTTATATTTTATTCTCGTCTAGTATTATTATCACGACTCGATCTATGTTTTGCCTTTTCCCAAACAAAAGTTGGTGTGCTGCTACGCGATCATGTATTTCATTGTGACATGGTATCTGCTGAGTGGGAATCCGGTCTGAAGGGGGAGGGTGAGAAGAGAAGAAAAAAAACTTATGTTGAACGAATTTCTTTGGGTCGGTTTTTTGTAAACGTTTATATCCGGGATGGGAATAGTGTTTCTTTGGAGTTGGCTTCTATTTTTATTCACGTTTTGGACTTGTAGGGTAGCTGCGTTGGAACGGAATGGGGGTGAGTGGGGGACTAAGATGTCTGTTTGCCTACGAGTGAGTGGTGAGTTGGTGTCATGAGTACTCCCTCGGTTTCTTATGTAACTATTTGCTTGATTGGTGGCTGAGGATGTTGATATTTTATGATATCCTTTGTCTGCTTGCTTGCCCGTCCTCCTTTTGATTTCCGGCCTTGTGGCCTATGTGTCTTGCATGGTAGAGTGGTTGCGAATTGGTCAACCGTGAGGTTTCTCTTATTTGTTCGCTATTTTGTACAATGCAGCTTATTACTTCTGGGGAACTACTCTACTCTATTATGCTCTACCATATCTCACTCTCCACAAAACACTAGGTGTAGCCACCTCGTCCGGCCGAGAAAGTGCAAGCAAAAAAGATCAAGGCGGGTGGGAGACTGGTTGCTGGTCATAATATTGTTTGAGCAGTTTTATTATGGGATCAGATGAGGTGGGTTAGGTAATGAATGGATGAGAATTGCATTGATGGGTTGCGCATGGGATGCCGTAGCGATTGCATCTGTTTGCTTGTTTGCCTGTTTGGTTGTACTCGAGTATAGTTAACTTACCTGACATCTGTAGCATCATTATGATATTACGTGGAGTCAGGTCGTGCTACGTGTTATATATGAAAATTTGGCCGACGGCAGGGTAACCGTAGCTCTGCAACGTCGCATTTAAACAAACCAAGAAAACTTGAAACTCAAACCTTTATTCTTCTTCCCAACACCACAAGATTAAGGTTTGTCGGACACGTATGCATCTTTCATTCATTTTATAAGGCTAATAAAGCAACAAGAATAGGTCCAAGCACAAACACAATGTCTGCCTTTACGAAAATATGGGCTACAATGAAAACATTTGGCAGTGGGTTTTCGTTCCAGATATTTGTGGAAAGTGGGCCGCGGACTAACCGAACCTCGTGTTCCCTAGAGTGGGCTCAAAAGAACCCAATCCTTACCGCAAGTTTCGGTGGTACAGGATTGATCATTGCCAATTCACGGTACGAGCGCTGGGAGATCAAAACTAATATCAAAAATGAATTCAAAAATGAGCTTCATCGCGAGTTCGCCGCTCTTCGTACCCATGTTGATGGCAAGTTTGCCGTTATTGATGGCAAGTTCGCCGCTATTGATGGCAAGTTCGCCGCTGTTGATAGCAAACTTGCCGATCTTCAGGCCAAGCAGGAGTTTACGCAGGGACTCGTGTTGAGCACCGCAATCAGGATGATGGAGGCTACCGATGGCGATAAGACGGAAATGAGGGAGTTTGTTAAAGATGCGGAGAAGCCATTGAGATGTATTGAACTTGGTGAAGACTGCCAGGAGGTTGATAATTGTGATGAGACGGAAATGGGGGGAGTTTGTTAAAGATGCGGAGAAGTTATGGGAGGGGCTATTTGGCGTGACAACTTTGTGAAGTTTGGTTAGTTAAAAACTATGGTTAAAAGAACCCTGTAAGTTACCCAATTAAACAAAACTCTCCTCTCAGAATACCCTCCCAGATAGCAACCAGAGCCTAACCTGCACCACATGGCTAGAATACCATCTTCGGCATGTTTGCTGGAGTATAATACCCTAGCATAACACAGCAACCACCCACCATCCACCCTACCCGGCTACCGGTAATCCAATTTTGAGAGAAGAGGCGACCTCTGGAGGACTAATGCTACTACTCACCAGATCGAATACCGTAAAAACTGGAATAATTGGACCTCACGCTAAGACGTCTGGAATTCTCTCCTTTGGATTAGGGGGGGGGGGAACACAGCAAAAAAACTCACTTTCAGCCCCCACTGAGACAAATAAAAAGAAAAAAAACAACAGGCCTTACTAGGAGAGGCGACTCCAACGTTCCAGCGTGAGGTCCAATTATTACAGTCTTTACGGCACCAGTAGCCCGTCCCGGACCTTAGCCGACACAGAACCAACAGTTACATCGCATCTTGTGTTGGAAATGACACATGCTGCTCGGCATGCTCAGGTACTCACGATGTTATTCCATTGTTCGGATATGCTTTGGATTAACGCATACATGTGAGGAAATTATATATCTGTCAGAAGTAGTACAGGGAGGTCAAAAGGACTGCGCATAGCGGAGGTTACGAACAGTAGAAGTCTTTATGAAGCTTGTCTTTCCTTTGTTAGCACGGGGAGTATTCAAGGCAAAGGGAAACATGTGTGGAAGAGAATGGATATGTGTGGTGATCGATGGAAGGATAGATAGGAGGATGACTTCGTGATGATTTATACTCCTCCTGCCTTTACCGTTTAGTTAGTTGAGTAGAGCAAGCGGAGTGATGGTTGAATGAGAATAAACTTCCCCACTTACCTCCGCTTATCCCAAAGTCGTGCGATCGGAGTCGTATTCTGTTGCCATAATTCTTGGCGTTCAAGTTCAGTCCATCGCCGGGTGTTGCATTGGGTTCATTTCGTGCGCGATATGGTATCCAGGACTATCTTGGTGAATTCCCGGCTCTATCGAGATTATTGCGGGCGTTAGCGATGTCCCCCTAGAGTACGCTTTACATACAGGAGGTGTAGTATATCCGCGGTTACAGGTATTACGCTACTGGCCTTAGGGCTGAATACAAGCGCTATGTGTGATGCTATATTATCCGTAGCTACCGAGAGGCAGTATAGGTTTCCCCGTTTCATTGGAGTCTATGAATGATTGCCCCTAGCCCCAGCCGTTAATCTTTCGAATAATACTGTATCATACCGACTCCATACAACAAATTATAGCTACAAGGCACAACTTTTATCTCACACTACAAGATTTGATGTCTGGTAATGGTGCCTTAGGCCATAAGAGTTTTGTAGCAAAGAGGAAAGTACCTCGGATAAATTAAGATCCGTTCATATCAACAAGTGGATACTACAGAGAGTAAAGAACGGTTAGATAAAAGACCTAGAGGTGAGGATTTGGTTAGCATAAGAGGAGGATTTTATGCGGGTGCGTGCTACGATGGAAACGTCGAGTCAGATCAATTAACATTCTTACCCGCAGCGCCGGGGGCTCAATCGTGTATTTAAAATCATGTATCGATTCTCTCTTCCTCCTATATGCCATATCTAAACCCGATTTTTGCTCTGGCTATACGATTACCCTGTGTAAACTTACCTTTCAAGCCCATAGCCATTCGAGTGACAGGAGGTGCAATAACTCTCCCATAAGCCACTACCGTACTATGATACTGGTGTGCCAGTATTCATCAATTACCCATAGTTTTCGGGGCGATTACGTGATCTAATCCCGTACTATACCTCTAGGACCCAGGAGGAGCGTCATGACATATCACCCACCCACCCAACTAATCACTAAAAAAAAATATTAAAAAAAAAACCATGACAATTGTTGTTTTACACGATTCCAAACCAAACCATATCATACCAAACTCAACCAGAAGGAACCCCAACCCGACTAACTGAAACCAAGCCTTAAGTTACCCCCCATTCTCACATCCCGCCCCTCAACTTATATTTAAGTTGCTCAACCTTTACGTAAAACGTACTGTAAGCCAGTCATTTTCCTTAACAAGGAAGCCCCCCCTACCCCCCTACCCCCACCCAGCCCTACCTATCCCGAAAAAAACAAAGATTGCACTTTTTTGTTCCCTATGCATTTGGGAAGGGGGGTATCATGTACTGTAATTGCTGGTTCGCGGGTTTAAGCTTAAGCTTAATAGTGATCTGGGGGATCCCAGCATAGGATGGTGTGTATATAATTTCTCCGCGCAGTTTAGAGTAATTAGGCGTTTTCTATATGCTTAGAAGAAATACGACCCTGGCGATAGATCATACCGAGGAGCTTTTTTTCTAGTGTGGTGATTGAAGAGTGGGGGGCAGGGGGGTGCGGTTGATTCCCAGGTTACTCAAGACTTAGAGGTACAAGTTAGTACTCTGACTAACTTACTCTGGAACATGGGGTAGATCTGCACCCTGCATAGTTTCATTTTCACGGCCATAATGTCTAAGATCATGCTGTAGTAGTGGTAGTGAAATACATGTACAGCTCTAGCCTTACAGGCTTACACAATTAATACTAACTTACAGAGCTCAAGCTAAGAAATGCTCTATGCAATCCTGCCAGCATATGTCTAGCTATTACGAACGGGGCTTACCTACCCAAAGGAGAGATCTTCCTGCAATCAGCCTCCAGCCAAGGAAATTCGCTTGCCGATAGGCCTTAGGAACGACTACTCATCTTGTAGCCATGGATTCCTGCTATTGAAGTTGTATCCCAGTTTCTATAGAAACTTGTGATATCAGCGGGCCCCAGCGGATAGGAAGGTAGAAAGAGAGAGCGCCCGTTTCTCTTCTCCAAGTTAATCTCTAATATACTGTAATACCAAGAGTGAGTGTGCGTGCATGCTTGGACGATCTAGCGTAAGGCTTATCCCGCAGTTATCCGGTTTAGCCAGTCGGGGGTGTTCATAGAAAGGATGGTCGCGGAGTTTCGTCTCAATTCGCTTCATGTCCGCAGGAGCAGTGCATGTTAGACACATATACCACTCCTGGAATCACGCTCTGAGAGTATATGAGACGAAAGAGTTCTGATGGAAAAATAAAAGGAATATTCAATGCATAATCTAAGTGGTCCCCATGTTTGACATAGCGAAAGCAGGCTTTTTTTCACAGATCATTTTGCATGATATATTATGATCCAATGATTCCTACCAAAGCTCCTATGAGGGCATGTCCGACACTCCCTCCCGGAAGGTTAACTTTAATCTAACGTAACTTTAGCCATTCGAGTAATAGAAGGCAAGAAGGAAGGAGGTTTGAGAAGCGATATTGTTTGTGCGACACTGTATGTTATGTGTATGGACAATCTAACTTAACCCCTCCCTTCCTTCCTTCCTCCCTCCCTTTGCGAAACAAGCCCGGCGCCGCAATACACCTGAAAGCCCTAGTATGCAATTTCAATTTCTCCTCTAATAAATCCCATGCATTCAGAAGGCATATATCATAATATTCCCCCACAATAGAGGCATAACTCTCCACCCGACGGCATATATACTCCCCACCCATCACTCAAATTTCACGTGAATGCCCATGACACCGAATCCAAACATGTGTTGTAGCACATACGGTGCCAGTGCTAGTATCCCGCCCACACACACACACCCCAAAAAGCCGGGTATAACGTACGCAATGGAATGGACCGGGACGCAAGAAATGTTTCATCCGGGAACTCAGATGATCAACCGTTGAAGAGTTTGGGTGGATAGATCGATGGGCAGAGTTATGGTGGCGAAGGTCGACGGGTAGGGTATTGGTGATCTGAATGTTCGTGAATGTTGTTCAAAAATGAACTAGATCACCCCTATCGGAACAAAAGCAATAAACATCGCTTATCGCGACAGCATGTCGCGTCAACTGCCGCCAACTCCTTTCACTCAATCCATCCCCGCAAGCCCACATAGTACAAACCACGGCTCCCGCTCCCGGGCGCATTAAACCCAAAACGGTGATGACCCCCCCTAAATATTCCAACCGTCGAGCCCCGGGATAAGTTGAGCCAAATTAAATTACGCGACAACAGAGCACCATCACAACTCCTCACTCTGGCAACCCGCCACAGACCGGGGCATGACCAGAGCTCACATGTCCATGGGCCATACCGAGCTCACCCAAGCCCTACCAACCACCGACCGAATAGTTTCTCACATAATCCGTATCATACCCCTCCCCCTCCCCCCAAACACGAGCCTCCTCCCTCCCTTCTGAGTTATGATACGTAACTTATAATATCCATCCCCTCATCGGAAATCATTGCCTGGGCGACACTCCACCCAATTGGCCGTAACAAAGTTAGGCTGCCTCCACAATTAAGCCCCTATGCGTACGCATTCGGCAGCCGGCCGGTCCGCGCATGCATACATCGCGATTACCGTATCGTATCGCATCTCATCGCTAGGCGGAGAGGTTTGTTGGTTGTGGCTGTCTTTGTATTCATGTGTGACGTAATGGTTTCCGAAGGCATTGGAATGCCGGTGATAAGAGTTGACAGCGGTATCGATGAGTTTGATCCGAAGAAAGAAAGAAAAAAGAAAAAAACACAATCTAACCGCCGATGAGGCGTTGTTATTTTGAGATTATGCGATTGATTGATGCGATTGGATTGGGTTACCCTTCTGTGATGGGTGGATGGATTCAGGGTGCGTGAATTTTTTGTCTATTGTCCGTCTCTGTTGGTGGAGGTTGTTGAATACCGGTGCAATAGTAAGCAGGATGTTGCTACTACTACTACCTACTACTACTTCTAGTAGAAGCTCCCCCACGTGGCCCGTTGGAAAGTTTATTTGTTGGATGTGGCGCCGCAGCGCAGTACCTAAAAGAGTTAGGAATTTGTAGTCAGCTGTGTTGTAACTGTTGTAATAGTAACAATATTAGATATCAATGACGCATTATTCAAGCAGTTACCCGTTGTTAGAACCAAGGGTTGAATCCGATCAGCCTTAAGGATCATAACCGCACATACCTTAAGTTGCTCCCCTCCACAGTACTCGTAAGAATAGCTCTTTTGTGCACAATCGCACAGCAGCCCCTCGTCCGGCTCAAGGATATGCCATCGGTCGTGAATATTGCGCAGGAGCCCTCAGCAAACAAGCAGCTCCCAGACCCTCTGTGCTCCTGTAACCCCGTGTTGGTGATGGAAAGGGCAGATAGAACATGCGGTTCCGAGACCAACCCTATTCCATAAACACTAGGAGGCTACCCGTGAAGCTTAATAACACGGGTTCCTTTGCCGGATAGATTCGATCGTAATACTATATGATACGTGCATGATGATGCCGCCAAAGCCACGGGTTCCAAGTCATCACCTGCTCCCAACCCAGGCCTTATCCAGAGAAAAAGTCCGCGAGGTACTATCTATACTCACTCCATTCATCAGCTTAGTAAAGCCTCATTTATCTCAACCAAAAGACTAAGAAACACTCGATAGAAGTTCATAAATACACAATCAGTGAGAAGAAGAAAAAAAGTTCGTAGTAACGTCCAGTGAGACACAAACCCTAACGTCAACGAACTCAACCTATCATTTCCATCAAGTAGCTCACTGTCCACCCATCAACAAAAACCGCCCCATCTATCCACCAAGGTCAAAGGGCAAACCTAAAGCAAGTGGCCGACTCATGGTAATTCAGTTCCCCGGAGTTCGTAACAAATCCAGTCCAGCCCGAGCCCCCGTAGAAATCATTACCAGGCCCACACCGCAACCCCAAACCACCAAACCACCATCCTTCCTCGTCAACAACCATCGCCATCATCACCACTATCACCAAAGTGTCTCCAAATATCATGCCTCGTACACTTGCCATACCCGTCGTCAGTAATAACAGCTCACGAGTGTAGTTATCGCTTCTCAAACGCCGCCTTTCTGCTCCCCCTCCTCTCCTTCACTTTGCCACGAATCTCCCCAGCCCAAGCCATAGCAATCGAAAGTGCAATCCGCAGGTGAGCGGAGTGAGTAGAAGAGTGAAATGAGAAGTTCACAGTCCACAGGAGGCCTTCCAGAGAGAGCTTAAGTCACCAGTGGGCGAAGGTTGTGCTATGCGCGTGGTAGATGGGTAAATGGAGAGGAAAACACTGTAGTGGAATTTTGGTCAAAACTAGTAGCTGAAATAGCTGGGCACCATGACGAGCTTTAGAGAAGGCGTGAGAAAAAAAAGTGCAAAGCAAAGGGAAGCGGGGAATCTCGCATCCCCCCCTCTTCCTTCCTTCCTTCCTTGCCTCAGAACCCTTCTTTCCTTCCTCTTTTCCACCTTTGCAACGACCTAACCTTCATCAGAGGGATAGAAAGACCCATCGAGAGATCTCATGCTAAAGGATGATGCTTCCATCTCAACCTTGACAATAACTTGAAAAACAATCGTCGAAAAAAAAAAAGAGGAGGATCTATCTCAGCTCAGCCAAAAGCTCCACTTCATCACCACAACCATGCAATAAAGCCCAGTAGCGATGAACCCCCATCTCCTGCCAGCGCAGTAATTTATGATTCCAAGGAATCTTTGCCCAGGAACCCTTGACACACGCACACACATACATACACAAATACCATACCTATAGTAAAGCAAGTAAATAAGTGAGAAGACTGGATTACATTACATTACATGGCATGACATGACATGACAGGAACGTCCATACACCCAGCATGCTCCCCGCCGTCTGCCAACTCTACGATAGGAACTGTCAGAACTTAACTGAGGTATGATAACAAACTAGCTGAACCATCACAACGAACAGATAGACAAGAATGAACACAAAACCCAGGCCAGACAGGACCATCTAATAAAACACGATACGATACATTACACGACAGAACCGATTTGCACCACGAATCCACGACAGCACGACATCGCGCTTAGGAGCAGCAGGAGAAGGAGGAGGAGGAGGAGGAGCAGCAGCAGCAGCAGTAGGGCGACCGAGTGAGCAAACCAGACCAAAGCAAAAAGACCTCATACCTCCTTCATGCCCTCCTTCTCCCTCCCCCCCTCCCCCCTTCTTCCTCCTAACCTAGATTACCGCTGCCGTTGCTGCATCCACCCATCCATCCATCAATCAAGAGGAACGACGAATACCCACAAATATCAGCCAACTTCCCTAAACAAATAAATAAATAAATAAAATTAAATAAAATTAAAAAAAGATAAAAAAGGGAGATAAAAAATAAACACTTACTCACACAGCCTTCCCATTCATCATCAGCACAACCCGACAGGAGAAGAGAGTTAAAAAAAAAAAAGGAAAAGAAAAAAGAAAAAAAGAAAAGAAAAGGCACCCACCACCTCGCCACACACACACACCCACTCAGCACCCCCCAATACGTGTCCCATACCAGTTCATAACACGGCAGGGTAGTAGGGCACACTCGACCTTTCGACCTTTCGATCACCACCACCACCATAACCACAATCACAACCTAACAAGCATATCCCTCCTCGCCCGTTTCACCCGGGGCAAATCCTTCCCCCCCCCGCCCCCTATCCTGGACACACCCATGCCCCCCTTACCTACCCGAGTGAGAATGTGTGACTTCTCCGTGTTTCACTGAGTATCACAACGTAGCGGGAGGGTGGATGGAGGGTTCATGACCCCACTGTATCTGGCTGTGGTGTCGTACTATCCAGCTAGTTACTTGTGATATATACCTCTGCTGCGCTTGTTTCCCCCACCCACCGCGCTGGTCCGCTATAGAAGAGGAATTCTTGATTGAGAATGTTCGTTGAGCGTTCATTTTGTTTGTTGGTTAGCCGGCCGCTAAAGTGTTATACTCGAACTCTTAGTTCAAAGATAGATACCATACTTCAACAATTGACGGATAGCACTGACTAGTTGATTGGTTAAGTTTATTTAGAGGCAATTCTAGCAAAGTTAGTTACCTCAGTTACATAACTACCTACACCCCAGCAAGCACACAGGATATATAGTACGAATGAAATGAAGAAAAAAAGCACACTGCAAGATATAAAAATAATAAAAAATGGCAGAGGAAAAAAATGGCTAAGGAATACGTACAATGTACCCTACAAACAGATACCCGCCAACAAATGAGATACAAGAAGGTTGGGAAAGAAATACATGGTAAGAAAAAAACGGCAAGAACAAAAGACAAAAAAGCAAGCTAGAGGAAGGGGGCGGGTAAGTAAGCACGGCTGCAGTACCCGGATTTGATTCGGAAAAAAGGTAGGAGAGAAAAGAGGTGGTGGGGAGGGGATATCGAGAAGCAAAGACTATGAGAAGTTCTGGTATAGTCGTAACGGTCGTAACGGTCGTTAAAAATCATTAATGCAGGGGAATAAGTCAGCAGAGGGGTAGGAAGACAAAAAAGGCCCGCAGTGATGAGCGTCAAGATGACAAGATAGGCCATCGCAAGAGGGCAAGGGGAAAACGCTCAGCGTACTCCTCTACCGCAAGAGAGACGAGAAATGAAAAGCAATAAAAACGACAAAAAGCCCACCGCCCCCATCCATTTCAACCCTTCGCTGTAAAGAAAAATTCCGTCCTCCTTTTTTTGATTTTTTTGAAACAAAAGCAAAAAAATGTTCCGATTTATCCCAAACAAAAAAATGCGTGCCACCCTATTTCCTTTTTGCTCCATATTCCTTATACACTTCCAGACAGAACAGAAATCTAATATCAATTGCCGCGTTTTTTATATCATTGGTCTTTTTTTTGTAATTTTCCGAGTTTAGGATGAGGATCCGGAGGGTTTCGAACGACGGCTCCTCTCCAACCACCTGCGCTTCCCAGCTCTGGTTTCAAGGTGCGGTGCTGTTGAGGTGACATCTGTGCCTGCTGCCATCATACTACTCCTCATCTTGTTGCGATACGCGTCCACTGTAACCCATATTAATGTTAGATGCATTTCAAATAATCGTGAAGGAGCATTATGACCTACGAGCTCGTTGCAGGAACATTGTCCTCCCTGCAAAGACCCTAGATTGACTCCACGACATTCTGTAGCCGAGCTCATTCAAGTCCATTTCCTTCTTGCGTTTGAGTCCAGATGGTGGGGGAGGAGCAATAGTCATGCTAGTTCCATCGAGCATGGGAACTATCACTTGTGTTTGTACCTCTGTCTGTGAATCGTCCTCCATCTGAGATGCCATGTAAGAACGGGGATACACAGAGTTGGACTTGCGGTAAGAATCAGGGATCTCCTGCATGTGGACTTGGTCAAGCATTACACGAACCCGAACGCGGGAGCCACGATGCGGGTCGTCGACGAGAATGAACTTTCGGCGTTTGTGATCGGGAATGTCACCGAATAGCGAAGTGTTGGTGTTATTCGGGGGAGTAGACGCGGTTACTGCCGTAGGAGTGTTAGAAGAAGGTCCCATTTGTTCCATTCCATCGTGCATCGAGGGGGGCATGGAAGCACCTCCAACATTTTCTGCCGGATATGCAGCGGGGTATCCATGAAATACTTGTCTCGGTCTTATCTCATTTCCACTGGTTGGTGCCTGATGGTGGTGGTGGTGGCTAGCATGCCCGTTGCTAAATTCCTCTCCACTTGCGGCTGGTGAAAGGTGCCCAGAGGTAGATCTAGAAGTGTTTGCTGAGGGCATTTGCCCCTGAACCCCTCCAAATTGAGGGGTGTGGTGATGATGCAACATGGCCCCCATATCCTCTTCTCCATTCTGAGCTGACGAAGACTCATTCGTGCCAGGATGGTGGTGATGGTGAAGTTGTGGTTGCGAGCCCGGAACAAGCCCTGGACCCTTCAACCCTAGACCTGCGCCTGCCGAGGGCACACCATGAGGAGACCCTGCACCAAGATGGGTTTGTGCAGCCTGTGCATTTGCCTTGCGATTGTTAATTTTTGCCATCCTTCGAACCCTCCTACTTCGCAACCTGGGGTCTTGGTTAGAGTTTCTCCAGCTGTCTACAGCTCGTTGGATCAACCCCCGCTTCCCCCGTAAGCATGGATTCAATTCTGCCAAAGCCCAGCCCACGGTATTACACTCGGTTTCGTATACCAGTCGGTTACCACGATACTGGTCTTTAGAGCAGCAGGCACGAGGATATACGCAGTTTTCTGTCTTAAAATCGTGAGAAAGGTTATCAACGGTGACCGATTCCACATCGCAACGGATGGTATATTCCATCTTAACTCTGTCTCGGGAGTACTCGAAAGCTATCCACTGTACACCATTATTGTCTTGTCTCACAACCAGCGGAGTAGTAGCCGGGATAGGCCCGGGGGCGGCATTGGGGTTGATCGAAGCACCCCCCGGTCCAGGTTTTGTACCCGAAGAGGGGGTGGAAGGCGAAGCTCTATGTAGTGGTGTTTGGGCAATCTTTGCAGTCGATGAAGTGTTTGGGGCTACATGCTGGTGGTGAGGCTGCGGGGGAGTCATGGTTTGTCCTGAAGTTTGTGACATCAGGAGTGGTCCATTGTTCAAACCGTGATGCTGAGTTTGGTTCGAGTAGGAGGGAGGGCCTGCTGGAATCGGAGGGTATTGCTGTGGATAGCCGTACATCGGGGTTTGCATGGGCTGTGTAGTGTAAACAGACCGGTGATCCGGCGCCGTGGGAGACGCGACAGATGCCGGTGAATTAGACTGAGGAGTATGGTAAATAGGGGGATACTGCGGACGATTCATTGTGTGCGTTGCCATAAGATCTGTTCCCTCTGCTAATGCAATCAATGGTAAGCCAAAAATGCCTGAAACCTGGTGAACTTGCTAGCGAGAAGCAGACAACGATGTGTTCCCAGGAGTAAAAAGAAAAAGAAAAAAGAGCACAACGCGGAGGAAAGAAACAAGCAAGATTTACGCACCTTGAGATGGGTAAGAAGGGCCACTACCGCCTGGGGTGCCGTAGGGGGAGGGATGGGTATAATAGGGGATGTCTTGCGGATGAGGATGCTGAGATCCGGGCAGACTAGGTGACTGAGCAAAAGGTGATTGATTTGGAGGAGGATGTGGTGACGGGAAGGTAGTTGACGAAGGAGTGGGTTGTCCTGAATGTTGCTGTTGCTGCTGATGAGGTAGGCTAGGTCGGGGATGCTGGCTCTGCTGCTGCTGCTGTTGCTGTTGCTGCTGTTGTTGTTGGGGATGCCGGGTTGACGCAGATGACGGTGGCGGTGGGTGCTGCTGGGAGTGACCTGGGTGGGCATCCGGTTCAGTGGCCGGCTCCTCCTTATACCCTCCCACTGATTGATGTGACATTGGGCCAATGTGGGACTTGGTATGATAGGCCCAGTCTTGCTGCGAGGGAAGGGATGGGATGGCTGCGATAGAAAAGCAACGGACAGGAGAAGAGAGGCGACTACCTGCTCGAATATGACGGCGGTGATGCTTGCTTGCCGTAAGATCTGTTTCTCCCGTGTAGTTGGGGCGTGGCACAGCACCTGAGCCCAATGTTCTGGGAATACGTTCTTTTTTTGCTAGCTTGATGCTTGACAGGATTCAATCCTTCTTCTTCCTCTTCTCCCCCTTCTTCTTCTTCTGGGTAATCTCTTTTAGGCTTCTCTGGTTAGTCTAGTCTCTTGAGCTGTAGGTAACTATGTGCGTATGTATGCAAATGTACTGTACGTTGACAAGCCAGCACCACTCGAGTAGGCAGACTCGAGGTAGAAAACACACAAAAAAAAAAAGCAAGCAAGCAAAGTTGGCAGAGAGGGGAAAAAAAAAGAGAAGGAAAAAAAAAGAAAAAAAGAAAACGCTGAAAAAGGAAAGAAAGATGGGAGGAAGGGGAAGGAAAAAAAACCACAGAACGGCAATGTGTGAAAAGATGAGCGCACGATGCAGAAAACGGTCTTTGGCTTGCTCGAAAGTGGAAGTCTCAATACCGTACTAGTTTTAATGGATCAAGGAATCAAAAGATTCTCGAGACCAGGAAGTGCCGGGGGCCCGATTCGAAGAAGGGGAAAAATGAATGACCGCTCTCAAGTAAAAATAAAATTCAGGAAGAAAAACAAATAAAAAAAGAATGATGTAAGGCAGGGAACAGGATAATTGAGTGGTGATTCTTAGTGGTGGGAGGTGTGGGATGAGGATTAGGGGGGTGGGATG
>Ga0307507_10005695_pt1 | contig 20164 bp, 17 predicted proteins | sample 7_EM_MG_FD_207223 | JGI IMG/M metagenome (GOLD analysis project Ga0307507, IMG submission 207223) | Populus trichocarpa ectomycorrhiza microbial communities from riparian zone in the Pacific Northwest, United States - 7_EM | ecosystem: Host-associated > Plants > Roots > Unclassified | place...
GTCCCTTCAATGTACACAACCAGTCACCACTTCGTGCATCTAAAATGCATAAATTGTGATCTAAAGAGCCCGAGATAATCCATCGGCCATCGGGAGAGAAGGATAAGGCAGTAATATATCCCTGTTTAATACGTCAATACCCTATGCTTAAACTTGGAAGCGAGAGACGAACGAACTTTATGCCCTTTGAATTCCCATACTTTGTTCACCTGTCTTGTGTTGTCGTCCTGTACCCTGTGGCACGGTAAACGATCGTCTACCAGCCAACTCACATCCCAAAAATGCAGCGTTCGGGTTCCGCCCGCAATTCCTTTCCCATCTGACGTGAATATCACAGATTTCAGATCCGTATCACCAACTTCACCGTTAGCCACCAGCCGACCAGTGCGGGAATCCCATATGCAAAGAGAACGCTGCTTATTTGCAGCTACTACATACCGCCTATCTGGACTGAATGTGCCTGAGGATTCGTGCCAGGAGGTTCTCATTGAGCCGTCGCGAATCCGCCATATGCAAGGGGATTTATCAAAAGGGTTGAAAATAAGGAAGCGGCCATCTGGAGAGAAATCGAGAGATTTGACAAGACCCTTCTGCTTGAAGATGGCACGTAATCGTCTCCGACCAATTTCCCATAGCTGAGATGTTTTATTGAGAATGGTCACATTCCAACGAGAAAGAAACTCAGCTACATTTATTTGACCTTTGTTGTCCCCAGTGACTATAAACTTGTTGTTCGGACTAATCTTTACAGCCCAGATCTGAGATGGAGCTTTCACAGCTTCAGTGTAAAAGACTCTGGTAGAGTATTCTGCCAGGATGCTAATCATAAAGCTCTAATCAGTCAAAACGATGAAGCATATATAAAAAGAAATGACATCGTAGATTTTTTCATCATGTCGTAGACATGTGTCTCGCCATTACTGAGTCCCACGGCGAGATATTTCCCGTCACGACTGAACTGGGTACATAACACATTTGAAGTATACGTGAAGGTATTGGCTACATGCAGACTGAGGGTCTGCTTGACCTCGGGGTTGTGTTCCACAGACCAGTCAGACTTAGGAACTCCGATCATTGCGCCTTTGGGAGTGGATAGAGGTGGTAGCTCGGAGTCGGATACATCAGGCGTCATGACGGTGAGGAGGCCAGCCACAGTGGGTTGTGGAGTAGAGGTCATCAGGCGGTTGGTGTTGAGGTTAGAAGGACCAGGCGAATGCACGGGTTGAGATTGATCATGGGTATCCGATGTAGAGTCGAGGTGAAAAGATGTGACCTGGACACCCGATGTTGTACGAGGTAGCTCTGTCGGATCTGCGGGACCAACAATGGTGTTTCTACAAGGTACAGATGGAAATGACGGAGCAGTGGTGATAGGTTGGGAAGCGGACTCAGTAAATCCCGTTGGAATTGATGGAGAGGTTGCGGTAAGATTGGCGCGGAGTAAGGTCACCCTGCAGGTATGACATACGATAGTTTGATATCTTTGCAGTTCAGCGTATAGAGATGCGACTATTGCAAATTCAATGATAAGCAGACTCGGTTGACAGAATGCGGAGAACCCACTTAATTGTGAATATTCTATTATTTTCTTTTCCGCTGTATCGAGCCTTTGCGAGAGTTCTGGGACATCCTGATGTAGCGAATTTAAAAAAGGTCGGGTATTTGGCTGCCAGAATGGTCGGAAAGGGTAGGGAACGAATGTCGAGGTGCTGTCAGATGAGTTGGCCATTGCAATTAGAGGTAGCAACGATGACCGGGCCGGCATTCCGAGCATTTAAGCGACGATCATCTACCAAATGCGGATCACCATCATCCACACCTCTGATTTTATTTCTTTTGCCAGTGCCAAACTCGACGAATCTTTCGTGTAAGTTCCAGTCGTGGTCGGGCAATGCTCTTTGGGCCACAAAATTATTTCGGTTGCATGCGAATTCAATTGCCCACTTATACGTGGCCATTTACCCATCTACTAAGTACATCCCCCTTTCCCCTGCACATTCTTGCTGGTGGTGTTGCTTCAGTGCGTGGACTGCTTGGGAGCAGATCGCATGAGTCAGATAGTATGGTCCCACAATCTCACTTCATTTTTGGCCTGGTGACAGATCCAATATTATATATGAGGCATCACAAGTTCGGTTTACACAGCCCGCCAGCAACGGCATGGGTTTATCAGTTGTTTCTTATCGCGGACGACCTTTTTACGATTCTTAAGAACAAGTGTGGGATTCTGCTTCCATTTTCCCTCCAATCCCTCCTTTCATGATTTCAGGCGACGTTCACGGTCCTGTTACCAATGTGGGGAATTACAACTCTGGCGTGATCGCCAGCACCGTCACAATTGGAACGCTGGTTCAGTCCAACAAAAGTGAGTGACACGCAGGCGGCAGAATTGCAGAATCTCATAGCTGACTTTACCCGCTTCAAGGCACGCAGGAATCACTTTCTGTATGTGTCTCACTGACCTCAAGCAAGCGATTTTCTAACTCTGACTCTGACTACAGCAACGGTACCTCGAGTCCAAATGGCCTCGTTCTCTAAAGGCGGCTTATAACGCCAATCTCGAAGGGACTGTTAGCCGTGAACCGTGCACCCCTGGGACCCGTGTTGACATATTGCAGCGTATCTACGATTGGGCAGAAGATCTCTCATCGAACAGTCCATCGGTCTTCTGGTTAACCGGCGATGCGGGATCCGGCAAGTCGACAATCGCATACAGCGTAGCGCGCCACTTCGACGGGCAGGGAGCATATGAAGGGGACGAGGACGAGGGGGATAAGGTACAGGAAATGCCGAGTATCTTGGGGGCAAACTTCTTCTGCTCGCGGCAATTTGAAGAGACAAGACAAAGGAAGGACATCATCCCGACCATCGTCGACCAGCTCGCTCTCCATTCCCAACCGTATGCCACTGCCTTGCTTAAGGCGAACAAATTCAACTCTGTTAATATCACGTCCAAACAAATGAAGGACCTCCTCGTTGACCCCTGGATGCAGTCTATGAGCGAGCACCATGCAGAATTCCGTCCTTTCCTCGTCGTTGTGGATGCGCTGGACGAGATTGAGGATAGGGGAGGGTCGGCTTTCTTGGAAGAGCTACTGAGGATGACCGATAAATATCGCCTGTGCGGCCTCAAGTTTTTAATCACCAGCCGGCCAGACCCAGATCTAGTGAATCTCTGTTCATCTTTCACCTCCGACGCCATCTGTGCTCTGTACGACGTACCTACAGACACTGTCAAGGCCGACATCGCGACTTACTTGCAGACAAAGCTCCCAAAACTTCAGGGCACGCCTGTGATAGACGAACTGATGCACCAGGCAGATGGCCTATTCATATTCGCAGCCACCGCTGTAAGATATATCACACCCCGTCCCAAGATGTTGAAACGTGAACAGATCAGGCTCCTAGGCGAGCTGGGCATCCATCCACATGGATCGAGTGGGTTGCGGAATGCTAATGCGACACTGATCGATGGATTATACAAACAAGTGATGTTCACTGCTTTCGGAGGCCTCGACGATAACCTGCTTCAGGATCGTTTGTATGCTCTTCATACGCTCCTCTGCACCCAGGAACGTGTATCGACCTCGGTTGCTGGGGAACTCTGTTCTGACGATCCAGAAATGACAGAACTGGTCGAGCTGGTTGTCGATGAGCTTCATGCAGTTCTCTATGTCAAAGGGGATCGGGTGCTTTGGTACCATGCATCCTTTCCCGACTTCATCTTCTCTCAGGCGCGATCAGGCAGTGTTCTTCTGAGCCCCGACTCCCGCATCGTTGATATGCATTGTGACGCGGCCGCCCATCATGCACACCTCGCCCGTTCTTGCTTCAGAATTATGAAAACCCACCTTCGATTCAACATTTGCGAACTACCATCGTCATTTCTCCTTGATTCGGAGGTGCCGAATCTCAACGATCGAATCCAGGCGAAGATTGGCGAAAGTCTCAGGTATTCCTGTATGCGTTGGTCGCAACACTTGGCCCAAACTTCATCTGGTGTCGGACGGAGGGAAATCGATGATTTCCTTCAGTTGAAGGTTTTATTCTGGATTGAGGCAATGAACCTACTTGATTCACGAGCTCGGTGTACTCCGATACTTCAACAAGCTCGCGAGTGTATCTTGAAGGTGAGAATGTTGTGTTAGTTTGTGGACTGCTAATGAATTAATCAGGGTGATGGTGGCCGTGTTTCGGATCTTGGTAGGGAAGTTGCGGAAGCTGGGAACTTTGCGACATACTTTGGTGGGAGCCCAGCATCAAAATCAACACCACACCTCTATATTTCGTCATTGGCAACATGGTCGCGGGATTCTCATTTATCCCGAATGTGGAAAAAGCAATTCTCTCATGTCCCTGCCTTCGAACAAACTGGGGGCGAGGGCTGCTTGCCGCTCCTGACGATCCGGGACAGACGTTTTTATTCTGCCGCATTTTCAAGCGATGACACTCGCATTGTCTCTGGATCAGAGAACCGGTCTGTGCAGGTGTGGGATGCCTCAACCGGTGAAGAGCTGAGGAGACTGGACGGCCACTCCCATATTGTTCAATCTGTTGCATATTCGAGCAATGGCTCCCGCATTGTCTCTGGTTCAGAGGACAGGTCTGTGCGGGTATGGGATGCCTCGACAGGCACAGAGCTGAGGAAATTGGACGGCCACTCCGACATTGTTTTCTCTGTTGCATTTTCAAGCGATGACACCCGCATTGTCTCTGGTTCAAAGGATAATTCTGTGCGGGTATGGGATGCCTCAACAGGTGCAGAGCTGAGGAGACTGAACGGTCACTCGGATTCGGTTCGATCTGTAACATTTTCGAACGATGACACCCGCATTGTCTCTGGTTCAGAGGACAAGTCTGTGCGGGTATGGGATGTCTCAACGGGTGCAAAGCTGAGAATACTGAACGGCCACTCCGACATAGTTAGGTCTGTTGCGTTTTCGAGTGATGACACCCGCATTGTCTCCGGTTCATGCGACAAGTCTGTGCGGATATGGGATGCCTCGAGTGGCGCAGAGCTGAGGAGACTGGACGGCCACTCGCAGTGGGTTCGATCTGTCGCATTTTCGAAAGATGGCACCCGAATTGTGTCTGGATCAGAGGACAAGTCTGTGAGGATATGGGATGCCTCAACAGGCGCAGAGCTGGGGACACTGATCGGCCACTCCGACTATGTTCGATCTGTTTCATTTTCGAGCGATGGAACCCGCATTATCTCTGCTTCAGAGGACCGGTCTGTGCGGGTATGGGTTGCCTCGACAAGCACAACACAGAGGACACATAACGGCCATTCCGCCATTATTTACTCTGTTGCATTTTCGAGCGATAGCACCCGCATTGCTTCAGGATCAGATGATGGGTCTGTCCGGATATGGGACGCCTTAACAGGAACAGAGCTAAGGAAATTGGTTGGCCACTCCAAATTTGTTTACTCTGTTGCATTTTCAATCGATGGTAGCCGCATTGCCTCTGGTTCAAGGGACAAGTCTGTTCGGGTATGGGATGCCTCAACAGGCGAAGAGTTGAGGAGAATGAATGGTCACTCCAATTACGTTCGATCTGTTGCATTTTCGAGCGATGGGACCCGTATAGTTTCTGGTTCAGATGACAAGTCTGTGCGGGTATGGGATGCCTCAACAGGCACGGAGATGAGGAGACTGAATGGTCACTCCGACATTGTTTACTCTGCAACATTTTCGAGCGATGGCACCCGCATTGTGTCTAGTTCATGCGACAAGTCTGTGCGGGTATGGGATTCCTCAACAGGTACAGAATTGAGGAGACTGAGCGGTCACACCTCCATCGTTTACTCTGTTTCATTTTCGGGCGATGGCACCCGCATTGTGTCTGGTTCAAGGGACAAGTCTGTGCGGGTATGGGATGCTTCGTCTGGCGCAGAGTTGAGGAGGCTGGACGGCCACTCCAAATTTGTTTACTCTGTTGCATTTTCAATCGATGGTACCCGCATTGCATCTGGTTCAAGGGACAAGTCTGTGCGGGTATGGGATGCCTTGACAGGCACTGAGCTGAGGAGATTAAATGGCCACTCCGACTATGTTCTATCTGTTGCACTTTCGAGTGACGGCAGCCGCGTTGTCTCTGGTTCAGGCGACAACTCAATGCGGGTATGGGATGTGGTCGCCCTCAGCAATCTTTGGGAATTTTCAAGTCATGGTTGGATCATATCAGTACCTCATCGTCGACGCCTCATGTGGGTGCCACAAGAACTTATGAAGATGCTAAATCTACGAAATGTACTAATTATTTCGTCGGAGCCACCTGCCAAAGTGGACTTTACCAATTCCCGGATAGGGTCTGCTTGGGCAGAATGTTATACACCATCATAGATATTCTATTGTGTGTTCGTAGTACTTCCTTTGAACAATTTTTCATTAAGCATTATCTTTACGTCTCCTAATTGAAGATATCGTTGCATTGGATAGTGTTCCGCCACGGGCATAGCCGTCGCGGAGTTGAAATTTCAACTTTGACAAAGTTCCTCCTCAGATAATATGCGAATCTCAAGCTCGTTCTTTCCATCAGCCTGTGAATTTTAGCGCCTGTCGCTTATGTAGTTTGAAATCATCGTGGATAAACTTGAAAGTTGAAAGGAGTGGTTCCACGAAGTTTGTCCGTGTTCTCATCCTATCCCTCAATCATTTCACCAGTTTGTTTTTACCCTGGTTTGACAGACGAACCCCAAGCTTGATTTTTATATGCCAGAAAAAGACTGAGGTGCGTATTTCTTCTCGCTGTAACTTCGGTGACAATCAACGATTACATTTAACAGGAATATATTTTGTGGATCAAATGAAGGAACAGACAGTGGATGGTGTCTGGATACATTTATTATATGATGCTTGGATTCCTAAAACGCGAATTATTTACGAGGTCTTCGTGGAACACATGGGTCTGACCATATCGAGAGGCCGGTGGAAGCTTGTGAGTTTCATGTCACCTTTATCAGGACGCAAGCCAACCACTGTAATTTCGACACAGCATTGTGAAATAGGTGTATTCTATGCAGGAAGCTTCCTTGCTTTGTCACATTCCATACAACCTGTGCACGCAAAGGAAAGCTACCGATATATCTTGACGACCTATTGCGAAAACCAACGTCTCTCGTCGTTTCTTACACTAATGAAAATACCATTTAACCAGAACAGCAAGAAATTCGAGTTGAAAAACTAGAAGTTGAGGAATAAAATTACTGACGACCGCAAAATCCGCCCGTGCCTACGTATATGTTATTGACTTTAATTTCTTTCATACGTCCCAGTAAGGGCCGGGGACAAGTCAAGCCTGAGTCTTTTATCCGTTGGTATTTGCTGGACAATAATTGACCGACATTTACGTGTTAGAAAATAAAGTACCGCACATTGTACAATCGAGGCGAGTGGCACATCATCAAAGCTCAAACGGTAAACATCAGACATATCTCAGAATTTTCTATACGAATTTTCCTCAAGTTCAAGCTCTTGCGACTCTTGAGTGAGTTCGCAAGGAATGCAACAGAATGCAATCCAGAAGTCGTTGCATGGTCCTCCTTCAATGTGATATCGCTCCCTGATGTTTGCGCGAAGCAAGAACTTGGAGACGATAGTTTAGCCTGTATCAACATGGGCGTAAAACCTAGCAACTGACCTGCATGACGACACCAAGGCCGCAGCGAGAGAGGATACCGTACATAATGCAGTCAGGGCTGACGCAGCCTCCGTGCTCAGGGTCTGGAGTTCCTTCCGTTTCCAGGTGTTCATAACGGCGCTTAACTTGACCATAGGTAATACAAGGGCACCAGCAGGAGAGACAATCTGAAGCGGGATGTTTGCAATCCCCATACGCCTGTGAAGATAAACGTACAAGTGCCCCAAGAACCGGATTTGCTACATAAACCATTACTCCACTTACGCCCATCAGGTCCGACAGGGAGATTCTTTACGTTGCGATTTCCAGTAACAGTCATAGCAGGAGTGGGTTGGGGCTGAGTGTTGGTCATGGTTGCGAACACAAGAGGGTAAGCCAGCTAAGTCTGAGATCGGAGAGGAATCTCAGACATCTGATATCCGCTCCACGAGACACCACCGAAGGTTTCAAAATTTCAGGCCTCAGGCATTCAAGCTAAAGGGAACAAGATGCCTATGACCAAAGGCGAATTTTTTCCGTTCAGAGTCGAGAAAGTGAACAGAGCAAATAACGTTGGTTCTGACTTCGGCCTTTGGTGAATGGAAGATTCCTCTTCGGTCACAAGCTGAAGCAAGTTACAAAAGCGACTGAGTGCAATCTATTGGACCTTCTGCAGTTCTGTCTTATCAGCATGCAGAATTATTTTTTTGATGCCGAGATGTTGATAAGGAAGTTTGATCCGCCATCCCGAATTTCTTTCCTCCCTGCCAGTGACACTGATCCTCTCAGAAACTCCAAGGGTATCCGAGTCTGTGCTTGTCGGAACACATTCCAGGTGTCCTAAGAAAACGGTCTATTTGCTATCCAGCATTAGAATTCTCGTTTTAACCAATTTTTGCCGACAATCAGTATCGATGACGAAGCGCCAGGCTGAACTAAATTCCTTTCCAGCATAAGACACCCCTACCAAATGTCTGTTGTCTTCTATACGGACCGGTCACCGATAGCAGGGCACGTGGTTTTTCAGGCTGCTAATTTAAACTTAGACTTGTGCTTGCGAAAAAGTGTTTCTCATTGCCCACGACGATGTTTGCCTTGCTTCTCGCCGCCTTTGTGCAACGCCATCTACATGCACATCCAACGTCACTGCGCCATCTCCACTTCCACCGAATCCGTACCCACAAGATTTGAATCCAGAGGCTTACGACCACTGTTTGCAGACTCAGGTCGAGGCTGGCGATGATGCTGAGCTTCTAATGTATGCTCGCTGCCTCGGCTTTCTCATCATTGAGGCCCCCAATATTGCTGCAAGAGACTTTATTTCCCATGAAATTAACGAGTGTCAAGGCGATAGGTCACGGTTCGGATGAGTGCGCTCGCACTGTTCTACATCGATGGTCTCTTTCGCTTATGTGAGTCATGATTCTTGATTTCAGTCACCGATCTTATTTTCTTTCTAGTCCGTAAGGACAAAGGCCGTACACCTAATCCATCACTCAATTCTAGTCGAGATTTATTCGAAGACGAAGGATTCTCATTCTCGTCTACAGTTAATCCCATACCAACTGATCACAGTGATGCGAAACTGGCGGTAAGTTGGCTATATATCCGAGGCTCATTCCTCTGAAGGCCCTTGAACGCGACAACTTTTGCTGCATGGTCACCGGCGGCGTCGAAACAGCATATTATCGGAACCTGACACAATGTGATCGATTTGCGAGGTATCCCAACCCATCCATGACACGTACTAATTTTTGCCATATTTTCCCCCCATTCGCCACTCAGAATCTCAAGCCCGAGCAGCTCGGTCATGCAGAAGTTTGTTCATGTTGCCTGTATGCGTTGATATACAATTCACTGACACTCGGGATTGTACAGACGCATTACGCGGGAACCGTCTGGGATACCGTCCTCGATTATGGTCAAATTAATGTCTTAGATGAGCTTGATGGTTCAGATGGTCATCGGCTTTCTAATGGACTGACTTTGAATACTCGGATACACTACGAGTTCGACCGACTGGACCTGTGGTTTGAGGAAATACCAGTGAGTGGTATCGATTTATAGCATACTTTTGTCTTCTTGACCTCGAACATGCAGGACGCCCCACACCTACAAAGTATGCACCCTATTTCCGCATTGCGACGCTCCTGCATCCTCGCATTGTGACCTTTACAACGACAACAAATCATCCTCTTCCGGACCCAAGATTTCTCAAGTTGCATGCTGTTGTCTGCCGAGTGGCCCATTTGTCAGGTGTTGCTGAATATTTGAATATGTACGACCATGAGCAAGAGGAAAGACGTTTCCTGGCCGATGATGGATCTTCAGCTGAGTATTTGACCTCGAGACTGCACTCTGTCCTTGTCACATAAGTCCTGAACTTCTGGAGGGGGTACACATGCCTTTGGATTAGTGTATCTTCATAATATACCATTTTGGGCTACTCTTGACTCCAACTCTGAAAACTGTTCTTCCTTGTATGTCGCATAACTCATCTCTTCAATGTTGTATCCTTTACTTGACTCTAGGGCAATCTTACACAACGAAGACGAATAACCTGAGCCTTCTGTATTCATGCCCGAAAGGTTTTTGACTTCTGAATCCCGCAATCTGCCTTTGGACGTCGATTATGATCGCCATGATCGCCGAAATATAAATAACCTCAGACCGTTTTGTCTCAAACGCCATCGTCAATGAGGTTTTCAGCTGAGGTACTTGACCACATTTTCAGCTTCCTGGTATCGCACCAGCCTACTCTCTTCGCTTGCTCAAAGGATCCAGTGCTGTTCCCAATCATCGAGAGACAGATTTATTACCACACCACTGTACACTTTTCCACAGCATGGCGAGATTGCAACTTTGAACAAGATCGTCTCACCAAGCTTGTTTCTGAGAACCCTCGCATCCTCAACTATGTTCGAATTCTTGAAATTCACGTCGTACTCGAACACACTGGCGAAAATGACCACATTATCGTGGAGCAGCTGGAAGAGTTCGCCGAAACTCTGCTCTTGTTTCCCTCATTGGAGTGCATAATACTTTCCACCCCCAAAATCAGGTTTTGGGAGTGGCCTGATAACTTCCGAGCTGCATTGGAAGATCGCCTCAAGCTTCCTACTGTCAAGGAGGTACACTTTGTCGGCAACCAGGGACTCCCCTTTTCCTTAATTGGGAATTGCAAAAACATCGAAAATATACTACTAGAGGGGGTATTCGAACCTTCCGACGAAGAAGAAGAGGAGGACTTAACCCCCCTTCAGCTGAAATCTCTGACATTGTCTGACATTTCCCATTCACTCGATGCAGAGCAGCTCCACATCAAAAAACTCAAGTCATTGAAATGTTCAGAGTCATCTGTGGAAATGCTTTCGAGCTTGCTTGGGGAGTGTGCGGAGACCTTGAATAAGTTGGACATTGACCTCACGTATTCGAGATGTAAGCCCCAGTGTTTTTTTTTTCAACAAGATGCTTACACGACCGAAACACTAGATTCTACCAACTATTCGTTTAAATCAGGAAAAGTGAAAGACGTTCCTTTCGGGAGATTATCCCACATTCCACCCAACCTCCAGGAACTCATTATCCGTGCACCAGTTCTTATTGACAACGAATTCGACGATGATCTCGTTTCCACACCAAAACAATGCTGGTCATATCTCCCAGCGGTCGCCGACATCGTATTATCACTCATTCCCCCACCTCAAAGTCTAATCATCGACATCAAAATCCATCTTTTTGACTTCTCCTCCAATCTCGCCAACGTCGATTTCTCTCCCCTTGCAGCTTTAGGAACCGCTGCTCTGTCGATCTCACAGATCGATTTATATGTCCACACTGACAATTTACCGCCTGCTGTCACCCATGCACAAATTTTGTCTTCGCTGATGGAATATGAAGACGTGACGGGGTCCATAATGGAGGGTACAATCAAGATTCATGCGGAGAGGGCCGCTCCGGGTTATGTGGAAGATTAGACTGGTTGACCGTCCACAGTCAACCCGTCTAAAATTAAAGGTATTATTCAATTTCCAAATGTATTCTATGACATGTATAGTCGTAACAACTGAAGCCATCAATTTATGTGCAGAACTTGACAGAAACGTTTGGTAGGGCCATGATAATTAAACGTTCATTGTCAATCTGTCACATATTGGGCGGTAGAAATGGTCTGGGCCACATCAGATGAAGCGATCGTCGTTATCGGCATCGAATGTCGAAATGAGGGCGGCGGCGACTGCTGAACCAGCGCGAGTTCATCGTTTGTGGCACATTTTTCTGACGGCGAAAACCCTGCGAAACGTCACAGAGGCAAGAGAAGGGCATTTTCTATTGAGGAGATGATGGCCCATGCCCATGGGTCGCTATACAAGATGCTTCTAATTACCCTTTCCGGAAAATCGCCGAGGACATGATCATAATCATCATCATGACTGATTTTATGTTTGTTTTGCACTCACTACGTTCCTCTATATACACCGTGAAGGTAAAAGAGGATGAAATTCAACCTAAAGTGAGCTGAAATGGACCATTTAATCCTAATTCTGGGTGACTATAGGTTGAATGCCTTTCAACAACTTTCATCCTACGCTTGTCTTTCAACCTACTTGTTGACTGAAATGGGTTGAAAGTCACACTATAGTCTTTTACCTTCAAACAGTGATAATAGGTGGCCCAAACTGAATCGGGAAATAAATTTACAGATTTCTCTTTTGCGAGATGCCAAACGCAAAGGCAGCAACGAAGGGCAAGAAGAGAACTATACAGCTTCCAAGAACCTCATCGACACACCCCCTCGAGATCCTCGATGTCTTCGCATGTGAAGTCGAAAAAGTCTCTCTCAACACGTGTTTTGGGCTGTCCTATTGTTCTCCTATTCGACTGAATTTCCTGAACAGACAAAGCATGCACGGACGAGGCTGTGTTCACCTCCATGCTTGGCAATTTTTTATGTAAGTCTTGTGAAATTCAGTGTAGGCGCTGGAGCGGCAGCCTCGTGCACTTTGTGCTGAATGTGAAGAGGTTTGGTGAGGATTTCGAAAATGTTGTACTTTGCAATACAATCGCAGCTGTGTGCCATTACATGCTCTAGTTCTTTGGGTTTCTAAAAAATCGCTTTACGAAGTTACCACTCAAGTATTATAATGCTACCTCGAGGACAGGAAAAATCCGTTGATGGTATTTTCATTACCAATTTTAAAAATTAGCGCTCAGCGTGGGCTTCACATAATACAAATCAAAGGTAGCACAGACGGTGATTAACGATTAACCTTTCCGAAGGCTCGGAGCATGCCCCTCCAACACGTTGTTTCTCGAGATTTAAGTAAGTAAAATCGCGTTTCGTTGCTTGCTCCGTCTCATCTCCTCCTTCGGATCCTATTCTCTACTCTCTCATTCACCCCATCTCCAAAACCGAGGAAGGTACTCGTTTCTGGTTTAAATAAACCGAAAGTACATAACTAAATTGATTGTGCGTATTACAGTATTTGCTAGAGAACCTATACACGAAAAAGAAGAGAAAAAAAAACCTACAATACCCTGCGATCGAGTTACTCCAATATACAGTCTAATGGATATACGTGGATGGAAATAAAACAGACAGGAGCGGAAAGCATTGCGACGAACAAGCCAAATTATAAAAAAGAATGAAAAAAAAAGAATTATAACAAAGCGGTATAGTAATAGGTCCGTTCTCTCTCTCTCTGCTTTTTTTGTTCAGAGCAATTTGCCCCCTGAAGCACCTGCCTTGCTCCGTTTCAAATTCTGTACAATGGCGGGAGGTTTTGTCGCAGGAACATTATTCAAGTTGTTCCCAACCGGATTACTCGTGCTCGCACTCGCATTCCCCTTCTTCTTATCAGCAGCAGCGACGATCGGCTGACCCCAAGAGAAAACTGGCGCAGACGACGACGAAGACGAGGATTCCGCCTCGCTATAGCTGCTTTTCGTCTTATTATTGTTGCCCACACCCCAAACCGGAGGTGCCGTAAACTTCTTCTCCATACGTGCACTAGCCTCTTGTATCTCCTGCATGGCAGCAGCAAACCGGGCAGGATCACCATCAAACGGATGATCTATTGGTGAAGACGAACTGGGTGCTGTATCCGCAGCTGAAACGAATGAGGATGACATGCTTCCCCCACCACGACCACTTTCGTCGTCGTCGTCGCCATCCCCGAAACCGATGATCGAATCATACATTCTCGGTGGGACACTCGGTCTAGGCTCCAGAATCGTGTTCCTCGACTCCATGATATATCGATGGTCGACAGGTAAACGTTCCCCCCGATTATCCTCTTCCTCATCTGGAACCTCTTCCACCGTCACCTTCTTCGTCTTTCCCTTCTTGTTTTTACCCTTCTTACCAGCAGGAGATAGAACAGGTGGCAGTTGAGACGACATGGTAGGGACGGGCTTTGAACTCGAGGCATTCGAAGGAGGTGATATATCATTTGAGCGTAGGGCTGGGTTAGGCATGGATGACTTGTGAAGAGCCGGGGGTGCTGCTGCCAAGAACTGCGCATACAGTCCTTCGTTGATGTCTTCCTGACCACCACCACCTCCATCTCCATCATCAACCTCGAACCCACCAGGAATCCAATGCTCACGATCCCCAGAAAGATGTACTTTCGAAGGACCAGGCTCGGCAGTCGAAAAGATATTCCATGCACTTCGAGCCGTATTCTTCAAACCTGAACCTCGCTGAGGACCCTTGATCGTCGACATTCCCGACCCTGACCCCGAGCGGAACTGTTCAACCGGCTTATTCACCCCAGCTTTCTCGAGAAGATGAGCGGGTATATTAGATGTTGGTCGAGGAGTCGATAATAGCTCGTTCCATGTTGAGGTCGAGTCTTTGCGTCCGCGACTGGTGCTAGCACCAGCACTAGCATTGAAGTTGGGGTTGGCATCGGGTTTGGTGATGCTAGGTGGAGGAGGGGTCTTCTCAAAGATGGTGGCCATTGGCGTCGTTTCTGTAGGAGGTTCAAGAAGTTCGAGAACCTGGGTGGTAGAAGAGTCTTCGACGGTGCTTGGGCCACCAGCGCCAGCTTTCTTGGCCTGACGTTGCTTTTTGCCTGACTTCTTGCCAGTCAAAGGTATGGGACTTGGGTCGGTCTTGCCTTGTGGTGGCGTAACCGGAGAGGCAGAGTTTGACGACGGTGCACCAGCAGGAGCTGGTGTAGTTTGTGGAGGAGAAACCCTCTTGACGGGTTCCAGAACCGGCTGCTTCTCCCTCACACTCGCATTGGCAGAGTTCAACACAGCAAGGGTAGCAAGAGACATGGGCATGGGCATCCCAGGCTGTTCAGCCATGAACGCGTTGTTGTAAGGGTTTTGTGTCGGCGTGTTGAGTGACGCAGAGAATGAAGTCTTTCGTCTGGTAGCGACCGGAGTGGAACGAACGTCGTCTTTCATTAGTCTCCATGGATCCGGGTTATCCACTGTCGGCGTTTGCGCGTGGGTCATACCCCATGCGGTGGTTGGGCTAGGAACGCTTGGGAGCTCGCCGGTGGTGCCCCATTGGTTGATGTAAGAGAAGAGTTCTGGGTCGGCCATTAACATGGAATCTGCGTCGGCATTCATGAATGGATTGGCTTGTTGAGGAGGGGCTGGAGCAGGGTTTACGGAAACAGGTGGCGAAGGACTGTCTTCTTCCTCCTCCTCATCGCTTGATTCAGGGTCCTCGCCGAATAGTGATGGCTTGACACGCATATTGTTGTTGTTGTGTTTCGTGAAACGACCATTCGAAAGCCTCTTCGGAGTTACTTGATTCACTTCGTGGTTGGCCCTCGGAAGAGATGCTGTCGATGTGCCCCATCCATTTTCACCCGTGGAAGAATATTCATCCCGAGCGAAATGGTTCTGTCTGTCCTCGTTTAGAGACGAAGACCCAGGAAGTAGCCGCTCTAGCAGTTTTTCAACATGTCCCTCCTGCTCGTCTGGATCGTTGCTGGACAAAATCTTGTCCAGAACGATGTTCGACTCCACTTCCTCAGATACTTGTTCCTGGAACGCATTCAACCACGACGGATTCGCAGGAACACTCGGTCTGGGTGCCACAAGAGTGCCCGACCGACCCGGACGTCGACGAAGTTCTGATCGCCGCTTGGATCGCTCGGCTTTCACGATATTCTTTCGTTCCTCTTCTTTCTCCATCTGGAGTTGCATCATTCGCTTTTGGTGGTTGGTCACCTTGGAGGAAACCTCGTGTTTATCGCTATTTTGTGCCATTCGGTCCTTGTAGATTGCGATGGCAAGTTCGATGTCGGCATGTGCGGCTGCCTGGTGGAATTCCATTATTTTTTGGAACCGAACGTGCATCTTGAACCGTTCGAACTCTTGTTCTTCCGACAAGGGCTCGTCTGGGTCGGTGACGATGGGACCTAAATAGGACTGCCTTGCTTTGGGAACGACATCCTCTTTTGCTTTCAGTGAAGCAGCCTGTTTCCCGGCAGAGGTCATTTTGCGAGGGTTTGGGGGTAGTGTAGATGGGGGGAAGCGAGCGGTTGAGGGGCCATCGAAAGAGTGGTGAGAGGAAGAGTCACTACTCCAGGCATCAAAGCCGTTCTTCTTAGGCCGAGGAGGTATGTCTTCGTCGTCCGAAGTCAGGTCATAGGATGTGGCCTGAAGGATGTGAACACGTGTAACGACAAGGAGAGAAACGAAAAAGACATACGACGGGAAAGAAGAAACTAGAGTCTTCTTCTTCTTCTGAATGGAATTCACTTGGGTCGACGAATGCATAGCTCGAATTGGTAGAGACGTTTGTTGATCGAGTTGAGCTTGAGAGGGATGGGGCGACCGGCTGAGGTGGGGAAGTAGCATAGGTTGCGAGAGAAGCGGAAGAAAAGGACTGCTTTGGAGGAAGAGGAGCCTGGGGCGGTTGTTCTGGGACAACGGCGGGTACCTCTGGTTCGTCTTCGGGGTTGCCAAGGACGTCAAGGACGGAGGCAATTTCCTCGTTGGATATGTCGGTCCAGTCTTCCATTCGGAGACCGACCTCCTGTAGCTTAAGCTCCCACTGCCTCCTGAGAGACTTGAAATGGGGTTCTCGAATTTGTTTTGCGAGCTTAGCCTTGTGGGCGTTATGCTGGTCTACGGAACGGCGTCTGTCAGGGGTGGTTTTTTCGTGGTCTTTTTCAGTCTTGTCGAGCAGAGCCTCTACTTTGTGCTCTAGCAGTACTCGACTCTTTGATACAGACTGCTTGAAGACAGGCCATAGACGCCTTATGCGTTCACTGGGGGGCAGAGGTGGAGGAGCCTGGGATCGATTGCGGTTGGACATTGTTGAGGATGGTATTTTTAAAATTAAAGAAGGCCAGCAATGCACTCGCCGTCGTCGTCGTCGTCGTCGTCGTTGTGGGGAGAGGAGAGAAAGACGGCTGGGGTTGGAAGTGGTTATATAAGTAGCAACCAAGCCGGGACGCGATTGGACGCCCATATTTGATCCAAAACGCGGCGGACCCTATGCCCTGCCCTTTTGTGCCCTTCCCCCGTGCGACTCTCTTCCGCACTACCACACCATCTTGCTCGGTCTCTGGCAGCGCATATATTGTATTCACTCGTCGCCTAGCTCGACCTGCTCGCTTTTTCTGGCTCTCCGCATCTCCCCGCTTTCATTTGTTTCCGGTAGAAGCTCTCGCTTTTCCAACTTGTAGGCACCCGACTTCCCCTCCTGTCTCAGTCTTATTTTCAAGTTGTCCGACTTCTATTTTTTGGGGACTCGTGTAGGGGTGTTGTTTCATAACGATGGGAATTTCAGGGTTTAAAAAATATGCATGTTGATTTTTATTCAATTCAACTTGTCCAAACTTCATGCCCCCTTCGTCATATTATAGGTCATACTTATCTTGCCATGCTACTTTACGACATGGCCTCGTGGCTCAAACCATCCACAATGTCCGGTATGCTTCGAAGCTCGTTCTGCATTCTGCAATAATTGAATTGATGATGCTAATCTCTTCTTGTTCCTTGGCGAGATGAGAAGTTGCCTCATCAAGAGATGTGATATGATATGATGTCCCGTAGCCACGTATCCCATCATTCCTTTCTCGCTCAAGTGTGTCGTTTGTCATCTCTTAATAGTCCCACCTACCAGGCTTCCAAAGCGCTCGAACGGCTGGCGGCGTCAACTTCTTTGTGCTAAAAATCAACGTCTTGAGCTAAATGCTTTTTTGTTGACTCTTGCCCCTTTCAATGTTGTCGTCGCCAGCGATCTCGCCTAAATGTCTTCATGTTGGCAATACACCGAGTCTAGTTACCCGATCTTAGTGGCCGTATTCAATGATCATCCGACTTTCGGATTAATAATAATATATTGATTCTCGTTTTCCTCCGAAAAGTCATCCACGTTCAAAAGATAAGATAACGAACAATGAACAGAAGACCCGAGAAATCGACAATTGGAAAGATGTCACGGTACCGTTGTTCCAACAATCATCCATAACGGGTCGTCTTTGTGCTCAGAACCCAACCCACCAACAAGAAAGCAAAAAGTACACCAGTCATACCAACGAACAAGACACTTTGACCTTTCTTAAAACAACCCTAATATTCTTTGTACGTTGCTCAAGTTTTTTTTTTCCTCATTTTAAAAAAAAGTCAGGACACAAATCCAATCTAGAACCCGTGTGCTTAACATGAGGCATGCAGGGCCTTTTTTTCCCGTGGGCAATTCTGATTTCCGGGGTGTAAGGTCCTGCTTTCGCGCACCACTACTGGTATCTCACAAATATCTCCTCATTCAACTTTCTACACCCAACTTGTTTCATTCTCTGGCTTTCATCTACTGATTTCGCAACGAAAACACTCTACGATCAGTGCTATCTTGCCCCCCCTTCTAATCTGCATGTGGGCCTGGTTTCGATGCCAGCAGTGTCCATCCCGTCCAACCCAGCTCTCCCTAAACCCGATGATGCCGATTTCGAGCCAGACGATGAGTGGAAGCGTCAGCTGAGGAAAAGGATTGAGGAGTCCCTGGAATCCATGGTGAAGGACGTAAAGGACAACCAGGCGGCGCAGCTCCGCAAGCAGGTCGTCACTGAGGAGACTCGGCTGCAACTGGAGGAAGAGTACAAACAGGCCATGGTGAACATTAAGACGATTGCGAGCGAGCAATATCGTATGGAGCTCGACCGAGAGCGGAATCAACGGCGCTGGACTGCTGGCAAGCCCATTAATCCAGAATGGACTCGCATCCTCGCTGAGGAACAGCAGAGTATTATGAATACGATCAAGCAAAATAGCAATCAGGACAACGCAAGTCCTACAGACGAGCGCCGTGCGATGCCTCCTATCATCACCAAACCGGAGAGGACTCTACTATCATACGAATCTACGACCGCACTGCGTTCTTCTACTCCAGACTCCAAGGAAGAACGCGATAAGCACAGTAGCATCACCCACGACCCCCCTCCTCCCTCCGCTCGTCGTGGATCTGATGCACGAGGAAAGCATCCTCGTGATCGGGGGGACCATCCTGGCAGCATTCGACGACAACGTGTCCCCAGCCATTCTAGGAGTCGCAACCTGGCAGATGACCCAGACTCTGCAGACACTGCCGATCAGTCTGAAGAGCTTCGCCCGCCACTTCTACGTTCGAGGACGTTGGTTCCTGATCCGCTTTCGTTGTCCGAGACTAGTCCTCGATGGGACGCTTCGCTGGGTCGTACGGGTTCGTTACGATCTGCTGCTAGCTTCACCGCGCGTTCTCCACCGAAAGTTCTGCCCGAGGTTTGGAAACCCACATCACCATTGGAAGACGACCCTTCGACCGTGAAGTCGTATCATCTCGGTAGGAGGGGCAGTTCGGCAAGTATGAAATCAAGCGGATCGGGGGCTAGCGTACGTCCGACGATCTCTGCCACCATCCCCGAACGCATTGACGATGCCGACGACTCCGGTTTCACCGATCGTTCGAATTATGAACATGAGAGAACTCGCAAGTTCACAGACAAGGATAGACGTGGGGGCCGGAAAAACAGTCGACCTGCACCTGTGGATCCCACAAGTTACGCCGAAGATCTAATGGGTTCCACACCACTGAAAACTGGTGTTGGAGGTGGATCTGTGGTCATGCAATTAGCCACAAGTTCGCCTGGACCGATAAAGTCCCTTTCATCGAAAGCTTCTTTCGCCAACGGGGACGAACGATATTACCGGGATCATCCCGCACGAGAATCCCCATACAGGGAATCACCCTACTCCAGCCGAGATGCGCCTCTATCCTCACGACCAGTTCCTTCGAGGTCACCCTATAGCCCCGACGACAGAGAACATGGTGGTCCTTATTCCCATAGAGCTCCCAAAACACCGTTCCGGGAATACCCACATCATCATCAACAACATACTCTACCTTCATACCCCCCCGACGAACGACGTCGGGAACGTGATTGGGACTTGGACAGAGACCGAGATCGAGAAAGAGATCGAGACTGGGACGACGAACGGGAATACGGAAGAGATAGAGAATACGATTACAGGGACAGAGATTGGGATAGGGATAGAGACAACTATGCAGATTCAAGGCATCAATATTCCT
>Ga0307507_10005696_pt1 | contig 20159 bp, 4 predicted proteins | sample 7_EM_MG_FD_207223 | JGI IMG/M metagenome (GOLD analysis project Ga0307507, IMG submission 207223) | Populus trichocarpa ectomycorrhiza microbial communities from riparian zone in the Pacific Northwest, United States - 7_EM | ecosystem: Host-associated > Plants > Roots > Unclassified | place...
TATAATAAAGGCTAAACTATAAAGCTCTAATATAAAGAAGCTTAGTATAGAATTAACTCCCTTAAGACACTTAAACTATATATAAAATAATATAAACAATAAGCTTTAATATATACTAAGACTATATAAAACCTAAGCTCTTAGATTACTATACTTACCTAGACTATTACTAATAAGAATACCGCTACTAGCTACCCTCTTCTAACTAAACCCTATAAAAGAAAGCGTAAAGTAAAAAACCTAACCCTATTTAATAGTAAGGGATTACTAACTAAAAAGTAAGAAAAATTTAAAATATAGAAAATAAAGATCTAAGGCGTCTTCTAAAAAGATATAAAGTGCTTTAAAACCCTAATAGACGAAGTTCTCTATATATTAGATATGCTAACTAATAAGGCTTACAACTATATTAAGTATAGCCTTAATATGCTATATATATACCTAAATAACTTAAGTAAATAGACCTTCTTTAACTAAGAGTCTATATTTATATATATAAGGAAGCACTATAAGACTATAGATACAACCTAAGCAGCCAAAAATAAGTTAAATACCCTATACTAGGGTAAGTATAACTACTAGTCCTAGAAAGCAGAGCTTAATAAATTAATAATTAAAGTAAATAAGACTAAGGAATAAAAAGTGGATTTACTTAAGAAGAATATCTCCCCTAAGATAAAGGACCTAGCCCTTACCTTTAGCCGTAAAATTAGTAATACTAACTATAAGGGCTAGAGTAAGCAGATAGATATATTTACCTATAACCTATAGAACTATGCCTACTAAATAAAGCTAAATACTACTAAGCTAAGTACCGCTAGTAGCTATTAACCTATACTACCTAATAATACCTTAGTACTAACACTATAAAATAACCTAATAGACCTTAACGCCGTTAAATTTAGTAGTAGTAGTAGCAGCCTCCCTAATAATGTCTAAAGATATTATATAGATAATAGACTCTATATAGCATGTGGTTAACCTAGCTACTAGAAAGATATTTATAACCCTAGAAAGAACCTAAATCCCCTTTTAATACTACTACGCTAACCCCTTTCTAGCTATAGTAAATTCTTTAATAGAGAAGATAGCAACTAAGGCAGTAATTATAGACGTGGACATAGACTTAGATATAAAGACTCGCCCCTATAATTACCTTCCCTAGTATAACCCTAGCTAATAGTTCTATATATAAACTATAGATTAGTTCTTTATACTACTACTAACTATAAAACTAGCTATATCCTTAGTAAAGTACCCCTTAGTATATATATACTATTAGAGACTAATATATTAGGATATACTAGCTAAGATAATAGCTATTAACTAAGCCCTACAATCTAGTTATTAAAAGGCTAACCTTTAGACTAAGTCGCCTTTAAGGGTTAGAACTATATAGGGAGGAAAATAAAAGGATTAGATTTATACTACTAGATTAGTTAAACCTTATTCTAAGCCAGCTACTACTTAATCTTAGAATAGTAAACAATAATAGAAATACTATTCTTATTTAGACCTATTTCTCCTTATTATATAACCTACTTTTAGAAGCTTTTATTAAAATAGTAAGCCTTATTAATAGTAGTAGTATAGTATTAGCATTTATAGACGAAGAGTTGCTAATAAAAAAGTATAATATTATAATAAAAAGACTTCTAGTTTTAAAACCGCTTTATTTTACTAATAGACTCCTATCTAGCTTTATTACCTATTACTTTATAGCAAAAATAATAATTAGCCACTATATAGAATTTATGCTCTTCTATATTATAAAGTTATTAACCTTAATACTAGTAATTCTTAAAATGCTCTAGCTTAAAAAATATAACCTAAAAATAGACTTTTCTATCCTAGAGCTTAAGTTTAACTCTAATTACTACGCCTATAACTATCTTCTATGGCATATCCCTAACTATAACTAAGTAGCACTATATAGACACATTATATAGCTAGCCCTTAAATACCATTAGCTGATAGTAGAAAAGGTGCCTAATACTAATAAGCTAATATATACAGTAAATAAAATAGAGATTCTAAAAGACTAGACTATTACCCTATCCCTAAAAAAAATACTACTAGAACTATAAGTCCCTTATATATACCTGCTTAACCTAAGTTAGCTAATAAGACACCTAACTTTAAGATATTTACTATATATATATATAACCGCATATATAATAGCTAAGGGCGTTATAGTTAAGGCTAAAACTAGAGTAGTTAAGACCTCCCCCTTATAATGCCTAACCTTATACCTATATCCTACGCGTACTATATAGGGCCGCCGTCTTATTTCCGCCCCCCTAGGCTAACTAAGCTGTGCTAGCCTAGCCATAGTACTAAAGAACTAGATACGCCCTAACCTAGACAATATTAAATATACTTATACTATTAATTTTACCTAATTCTATAAATAAAAAGGTGTAAAGGTAATAAGGATCTATATAGCAAAGCTAGTAGAACTAGTTAAATAAGAAGAATACTAATAGCTGCTTAAGGAGCTACCTATAGGCCTAATAAAAGTACTAAACCTATTAGAAAGGTCTTTCTGCTAGCTAGTAAAAGGCAACTATATAATAGAGAAAGCCTATAAAGCGCTACCTTCTTATTTTTATAACTTCTTTAGGATAACCCTAAAAACGAAGTCCGAGTCTTTATACTAGAAGATAGTTAATACTAATATTAAGAAATTTCTAAAAAGTAAACCAGGATTAACCTATAAAGATATTTTATAACGCTTACTAAAGAAGTTTTGTAAATATATTAAACACTTCCTCTCTAAAAATATAGATAAGCTGCCCCCTTACTAACTATAGGACTATAAAATTAAAATTAAACCTAAAAAGTAGGCCCTATACTATAAGAATAGACCACCCTTACCTACTAAACTTAGTTATATAAAGAAGTAGATTAATAAGATACTAAATAAGGGCTTTATTTATAAATTAACCTTATTAGCTATTATACTACTCTTCCTTACTATAAAACCTGGCGGTAGTATATAAATCTACTATAACTACTAAGGCCTAAATATAGTTACTATTAAGAATTAGTACCTACTACTATTAGTCTATAAGATACTTAACGCACTCTATAGCACTAAGTACTTTACTAAACTTAATATAATTGCTGTATTTAACCAGATCTGGATTACAAAAGGCTATAAATGGCTTATAGTATTTATTACCCGGTTTAGACTCTATAAAATATTAGTTATACTATTTAATCTCTATAACATGCCTACTATATGCCAGAATTATATTAACTATATCTTATATAACGCCCTTAATAACTACTATACTATATATCTTAATAATGTCCTTCTCTAAAACATATGCTAAGTATATAAAATATATAAATAAAATTATCTAGAAACTTAGTAATACTAGACTTTAGATTAATATTAATAAGTTTAAGTTCTATACTACTAAAATAAAATACCTTAGCTTAATTATCTTAACTAATGGTATAACTATGGACCCTAAGAAGGTGCAGGCCTTATAAGAATAAAAGGACCTAATATTAGTTAAAGAACTGTAGTAATTTTTTTAGCTTTACAAACTTCTATTAATAATTTATCTAAGGCTACTCTAAGGTAGTTAAGTCTATAACTAGGCTACTAAAGAAAAGTACTAGCTAGTTATAGGGCCTAGATTAAGTATAGGCGCTCTAGACCCTAAAAATAGCGTTTACTATAGTACTAGTCTTGGCATACTATAACTATATAAAGAAGACTATAGTAGAGATAGACGCCTTAAACTAGGCTTTAAAAGGAGTACTTTACTAAGCTAGTGAAGATAGCAAACTTAAGCTAGTTATATTCTTCTCTGCTAAGCACTCTGCCCCTAAATATAACTATAAAATATATAATAAGGAACTCCTAGTAATTATAAAAGTACTAAAAGAATAGTGCCCTAAACTATAAGGAACTAGGCAACTGTTTAAGATTATTATAAACTATAAAAACCTCTAAACCTTTATAATAATAAAATAACTAAACTAGTGCTAAGTCTATTAAGCTAAGTTCCTTTTCTAGTTTAACTTTATTATTATCTATAGGCCTAGCACAAAAGCTATAATCCTAGACACTCTTAGCCACCCCCTAAGCGTAGTACCTGCTAATACTAGTAATAAATATCTATAACACTAAGACCATATTATTTTACCGCTAAAAAAAGGGAACCCTACTATTTTAGATAAGCTACTAAGCAAATCCCAAGACTAGAGCGTTAAAGACTTTATTATAGTAATAAACCTAAAGCCTAAGAAAAAACCCCTTAAGGAACTTATTAAGAATACCTATAAAAAGAATAAACTAGCTAAAGATATATTAGCCGCACTATAAGAGTAGGAAGGCTATAAGGTACGCCACTAGCCTAAGCAGATTAGGAAGTTGTGCTACTATAATAAATCTAAATGCTTAATTATTAATGGTTTAATCTACTATAGAAACCAAGTATTTGTCCCTAATTTACCTAAACTCTAACTAGAAGTTATATACTGTATATATAGTTTAAGTCCTATAGGCTACTTAGGTCGCGTTAAGACCCTAAACCTTCTTAATTAAACCTATTAGTAGCTAAGTATTTTATAGTTTACGGCTACCTTTATAAAAGACTATGCTCTCTGCTTCTATATAAAGACCCTATACTTAATACCGCCTAGTTTCCTAAAACCACTAGAACTACCAGTCTGCCTATAGACCAATATCTCTATTAACTACGTTATTAACCTACCTAAGTGCCTTTATAATGGTAAAATATATAGATATATCTTTATTATTATTAACCGCCTAATAAAGATAAGATACTTTATTCCTATTACTAGCCTAAATATTAAAGAGCTTATTAAAGCATTTACCTATACTATCTATAGGTTATATAGCGCCCTAAGTACTATCATTTTTAATAGAGGGTCTTTATTTATCTCTAACTTCTAGTATTGCTTAATTTAATGCCTAAAGGTAACCCTAAACCCTAGTTCTATATAGTACCCTAAAATAGATAGTTAGACCAAGATTGTTAATATAGCAATAAATAAGTACCTACGCGCTTTTATAAGCTTTACCTAAAATAACTAGGTAGATTGGCTCCCCCTTACTAAGTTTACTATAAATAACTAAGTTAATAAGACTATGGGAATCTTACCATTTTTTACTAACTACGGCTATAACCTATATTTAGGTATTAAACCAGCGGGCCCCTAGCTATTAGCCCTATCTATATATATAAAGAAAGAGTACCTATAAGCTAATGCTATTGCTAACCGCTTTAAGCATATCCTAACTTAGCTTAAAGCTCTAGCTTATATCTCCTAGCAATACTATAAAGATAACGCTAATATAAAATAGGATAAAGGTATAATATTTAAAAAGGATAATATGGTTATAGTTAGCCTTAAAAATATAAAGACTAACTGGCCTAAGAGGAAGTGGGATAGTAACTAGGATAAACCCTAGCCTATCTTAGCCGCCTATAAAGGGGTAGTTATAGTGGACCTCCTAGACTATATTCGCGTTAATAAGTCTTTCTATATATTAAAGGTCCGCCTTTAGTTTCCTAAGGAAATCCCTAGCTAAGCACGTATTAATAAAAAGGAATGTTGTAATATTACAGGTAAGATAGCTAAAAGAGATAATGACGGCAATATTATAGATAAGTAGGAATTTAAAAACATTCTTAATATATATAATAAATAAAGGGATAAGCACGGCTTAATATACTGCATTAAGTGGAAGTATTATAACTAAAAAACCTAGGAACCTAAGAAGTCTCTAAAAGGGTACGAGCGCGCACTACTAAAGTTTTATAAATAATACCTTAAGAAGCCTAGACTCCTAGACTGGGTATAAGGTAGGAGAGACTTATTATATTAAGGCCATAGGTAATGACTATAATAGTTTAGAAAAGTTAAGATTTTATAGAACTTTAACCGCCAGTTAAAGTTATCTAGTTAGTTAGATTCTTGCTAAGAGCGCTATACCTAATTAGTTTAGGCGGCGGTATAGAGTTCTACTAACGCTATTTATTAAGCTAACTAATTAGGATTTTCTATCCCTAGGATAGAAAATTACTATTAGCTTAGCTAAAAGCGGTAAGTAAAACTAATATCTTTATATACTAAGTCTACTATTTTCTACTAATACTATAGCTACTAGTTATATAACCGTAATTTGCTAGTACTATAATATTCTATTCTAAAGTTACTTATTTAGTTTAGGGACTTAACCTTTTAGGGGAGGGGAGTACTATTATAGCACTAACCTTTTATATACTGTTTTATACTATCTTATACTATTTCCTAATATTGGCTAGCCTACTACTAGCGCCTTAGCGCCTGGCCCTACTGCTTATATATAATACCCCTTTTTGCCTCTTCTTCTCTTTATACTATAACGTAGTTATTTAGCTTACTTGCACAATAGCACTATGATATTAATGCTCCTTATACTTTTATAACTAACCTATTTATATCCTCTCTTAATAGCCGTACTATTACTAATATAAGGTCTATAATACTATCCTCCTCTTTTCTATCTTTAAGTCATTAATTAGAGGTATAGCGTTCCTATTTTTAATTTAATATCCTTTATTATTTTTAGTACCTCCTATTAAATCTTTATAATCTACATATTATACTCTTATCATTGTAATAATTCTATTACTTAGTAAGATTATAAATCCTTATTCTTGTTATATAGAGAAGGAGTTAGTTTATATTTATTACGGGACACCCCTATAATATCTTATATATACTAACCTATTTTTACTAACTTAGTAATTAAAGATAGACCGCGAGATGGCAATCTAATGGCAATCTAACGGCAATCTACAGCATTTTGCTATATTTTGCTAAGTCTACTAAGACCTACTAAGTTCTACTAGTGTCGGGAATGAGGCAAGTTGCCGTCACGCGAGGCATATTGCCGTTACGTGTTGACGTGGCCCTAGTGTAGTAAGGAACCTTAAGTTCCTTACCCCTTTCCTTATTCCTATCAAGAATTAATTAACCATCATTATACTATCTACGAACCGTAGCTACGTAATATCACCTTGTGTTACTAACACTGATTAGTAGTTAACTTCACTGTTATACTATAGAACAGCTAGGTATTCCACCAAGAAGAGATAAGCCACTATACCAGTGCTACTTATGCTAGAGGAAGCTGTCTTTTAAGGTTAGAACTGGTCCTAAACCTTAAATAGAACTCTTCTACGAATCTAAGGATCTAAAGGCCAGAACTAGTCCTGAGCCTTTCCAAGATTATAGATTCTTGCGTCTATTATATAGAACAATATGCTTTACGAGTCTTTGTAATTTAAGGCTAGAACTAGTCCTAAGCCCTATAATTGCAGATTCTTGTCTAAACGCGTACTAAACGACAATTGATAATCCCTATACTAATAACACCTCCTCTCCTACAACCCAATAACACTTCCCTTCCTCCGAAAACATGGCTACGATTACTCTAAATAACTGGAGAGATTTCTTACTATTAGGGGTAGCTACGTACGCGAAACTTATTAATGAAGATTGGGACGATTTTCCCGTTTTTAATATAATAACCTGTACGGCAAAATAAGTTAATGGCTTCCTCCTATACCATATTCTCTTTTACCAAAGTAGACACTACGCCGATGTATAACTATGGGAATATTTTAGGGAGGATTTTGTGGGATGGACTGCCGATACTTAGGTACTTAGAAATGTTAATATTATTTAGGATTTTTAAGACTTCCTCTATAGGAATAGGGTATATGTTGCTAAGAATAGTAACCTAATTACTAGTAATATTTAGGCCGTTATTATTGGAACAGAGGAGCTAGTATAGATGGAAGCTAAGATTATATATTAACTATAGAAACCTAAAACTAACTAATATTCTTTAGAAGGCAACTTTAATTTATATCTAAACCCCTAGAACGCTACTCTCTTACCTAGAGGTACTCTTCCACCTAGAGGTACTTTTCTACCTAGAGGTACTCTTCCTCTACCTCCTTTATTGCCTCTACTTTAGCTAACCAGTGAGCCTCTATTATGAAAAGTTATGAATCTGATAAAGGTATATTTGGACAAAGAAAAGAAGTTTAGAGGAGAACTGTATAATATACTTAGAATAAAACTACAGGTCTTTTATAACTGTTATAATAAGGTTAGAATTTAAGGCCACTAGTACCACTACGCTTTCTCTATTATGTTAAAGGGACAGGTGGCGACATTCTATTATGACCATATTACGGGTAAAAACTATAGCTTTAATGTAATGCTTTAGCTTACTAGAGCTTACTTTAAGACTAACAAGAATCGCCAACTTTATATATCTAAATGGCGGGAGACTATATTCTAGAGAGTTATTGCTTTTAACCCAATAAAGACTTATTTAGAGTGCCTTTAATTACTCTTTAATAAACTCTAGAAAATCCAATATGGCTTTACTAAAACTTACTAAAATGAGAACAGCCTAAGGGACCAGGTTATTTTAGCCTGCTATAGCGCTCCTAAGTGCAATCTGGCGCTATATAAACCTATGGATATGTTTAAAGGAGTATATGCCGAGCTACGCTCCGCTATAGGTACTGTGATGCGAATATAAGAATCTTAACAGTTCTATACCGAAAACCCTACCTAACTAAGTATTCCCAACCAATATGATTATAACTAGACTGACCGAATATATGGTGGCTGTAGTAGGGAATACGGTAAAGGGTACAATTAACGTTGACTATAAGGCAATTATAGAGGTCCTTATAGAGGTTCATTTTAAAGTGATCGCTAGAAGAAGTGCTATATTTATAAGAAGCCAAATTGCTAGTTAACTAGACACTCCCTTAATAAGCAAAAGGAGGTATATAACAAGTTTCGTCAGAGTGCAAGAAATATTAGAAATTATAAAGTTACTATAGCCTACTTCTAAAGCTTCCTGGTTTAATATAAAGGCGTAGAAGATCTTAAGGGTAAGGTTAATAAGACCGAATAGCTCCTTATAGATATAGAAATTGAGGACTACTCTCCTAACCAATACTTTACTAAGTATAGTGAGGTAGATAGTATATAAACTATTATTGTTCTTAATAACTAATCTACGCTCTATTCTATTACGAAGTTAGATATCTTTAATGAGCTAAAGGAAAGCTCTGCGTTCTCCTTTAATAATAGATACTTGGTAAACGTCTTTTATAGTATTATGCTAGATACTAGAGCTGCAGGAGTATCTATAGTAGGAGAACCTTAAGTTTAAGCCCTTTAGTAGCTTAATAGCTCTATTTAGATTGACTAATTAACGGCAGGCCAATATATAATACGCTTTGGCAAGGGTACCGCAATCTCTTTTGGCACAATTAGGGTCTAAACCCCCTTAGGATATATTACTTTCCATATTATTCCCGCGAACACTCCGTTTCTATTCTATATTAGGGATATAGATAAATTAGGCGTTAAGCTTAACAACCTTAAGAATATGCTTATATAGGGAGATAATTGGGTGCCTATTATACGCAAGTAGGGTTACCCTTAGCTACTCCTTTAATAACTAGAAAGGAGTGTTGCTTAGAGCTATTTAACTAAGTTAGAGTTACGTTAACTATACTATTGTTTTAGCCACCTATCTGTTTACCAATTGCTTAGGGTTCTTTAGTAAGTAGGTTATAAAGTTAAGGTTAAGGCAATTAAGCATCTTATAAAGTACTACTATTACTGCTAAATAAACTAGAAGTCCCCTAGCCGATTTAAGTTTACCCTTAAAGATAACTATGACTTTAACTTCTATATTATTGTTAATGTTATATATCTTAGCGGTAAGCTAGTACTTTAAGTTGTTAACTTCTTAACCTTCTTTTAAGCCGTATGTTTCTTAAAGGATATATTAACTAGGAATATATGGGATACCCTTTAATTATACTAGATTAATATCTACCTAGGACCCCCTAATTAAATCGTTTATAATATAGGAAAGAACTTCTTATCTATAGAGTTTTAATAATAGATAAAGGCAATGGCAATTAAGGTCAAGGAAGTCCCTATTAAGGCATATAATAGTATTAGAAAAGTGGAGTGATATTACGTGCTATTACGCCGCGCATATAAGATTATCTTTTTAGAACTAGAGGACGCTAGCAAAGAACTTACCTTATAAATAGCTATTAAAGCTGTTAATAATTCTGCTGGCCTAGATAGACTTATACCTATATTACTAGTCTTCGGCGCCTACCCTTAAATGACTAACAATTCTCTACTATCTCCCTCTGTTGTGCAACAAGCTAAGGCTATTCGCAAGGCAATAAAGGAGGTATAATGTCTCTATGCTATACGCCAAGTTAACAATGCACTAGGAATAAGAAATGGCCTAAATACCTTAACTACGCTTAATCTGCTACTTTAGTCTAAGGTACGCGTATAGCGTAAAAAGGGAGGATAGTTAGGCCTATATTAACTTATTACAATTAATGGCCAGACTTATACTATTTAGATGCCTTATAGACCCACTTAATTCCGTTTAACTGTTATTAAGCCTTACTACAAAGATAATAGTTCTAAGCCTTTGTAGGATACTACAGAAAATGCCCTAAAGAAGAGCTATAATTAACGTGCTCTAGAAGGCGACCACGATTCTAATATAATTATAGTAGATATACTATAACTATAACGCGGTAGAGGTCACCCAAAGGGATTACGAAATTGCCAATATCTTATTAATTTTAAAGAGCAATTTGTTACCACTATTAAGAATAGAGTTAAGCTGTTAATGGCCTTTATAATAGCTAAGGAGAAGGCTGACTTTAAACTCGCAAAATAGCTCTAAAAGGAAGGTTATATTATAACTCCAGGAGCTCCTTTCCAAGTATCTAATAAGTAGGAGATTGATGGTTTTATTACAAGAGGAGTTTTTAAATTTAAGAAATATGACCTTACTAAGTTTAATAAAGTTTGCATCTTTAAATTAAGAATGGTTAATGAAATTAAGGGCAAAGCTACTAACGCCCTATTTAAGAAATTAAGGCTTATTATCCAAGGTTACAATAATAATGGTAAGGAGGTAATTCTTATATAATCTCCTATAATTTAATGAGCTAGTTAGCAAGTTATTATTGCACTAGCTCCCTCCTTAATAAAGAATAGAATAGTGGTTTATTTATAAGATATTACTTAGGCCTATACTTAATTAGAGACGCACCTTTAGTGCTTAATATTAGTATACTTTCTAGAGTAAATTCGTTACCAATATCCTAAAGATATAATTATAGTTGTGCTTAAGCTATTATATAGAATTGCAGAGGCAGGAACCTATTAGTAGGCTACTTATAGTAAGCACTATAAAGAGAAGCTTTTAATAACTACTTCTATATTTAATCTATACTTCCTAATTATAACCACAGGAACTCCATTTAGAATTGTCGGCATGTAAACTAATAATACAATTATCTTAGGAGATAACCAATTCTTAGCTCTTAAAGAAGATAAGTTAGTAAAGGTAAATCTTATAGTAAAGCTAAAGGAAAAGCTTAATTTAATAATACTATTACTCTTTAATAGATGCACCCTCTCCCTAAATAAGGATTCTATTGCTTTACGCTAGAAGGGTTAAGGTAAGAAGATTAATGTTATTAACGCTAATTCTCTAAAGTAAGAATATATGGAGCAACGCACTTATAGAGCTTATATTACTTCTATCTATTAACCTAAGGCTTTATTTAATCTCTTTATTACCGCCTAATACTAGGAACTAACTAAGGATAATATTCTTGCCCTAAATAAACGTCTTTCTTGGCAAATAAACCATCTTGATTGGGGACTACTTTATATACCTATTAATCTTCCTACCGCTAAGCTCTTTGTATTTATTAATAGATTGTTTATAAATAACAAAGATTTTAGCTCCTAGTTAGAATATAAGATTATTATTATAAACAAATTTACTAAAGAGAATGACTTTATAATCTATGGCAATCTTATCTATTAGAGCTTAACTAAGAGTAAGTATATTATTTAAAGCGTTCTAGCGTCAGAGATATACGGAATAGTCGGCGGAGTTAATATAGTAATTGCAATTAGAACTACCCTGAAGATAATTATAGATTAACTCAAACTTTCTATTATCCCTATGATTGTATGCACCGATTTATACTCCCTCTATAAGTACTTAGTTAAGCTTGGTATTATAAAGGAGAAGCGCCTTATAATTAATATTATAGCACTTCGTTAATCCTATAAGCGGCAAGAACTCTTTAAGATTTAATAGATTAACGGTTAAAATAACTTAGTAGATATAATGACAAAGGCAAACCTAAATAAGGCTTTAGAAATATTTGTTAACACAAACACTCTATATGTATAAGTTAAAGGTTAGGTTAAAAGGGAGTAGGAGTATAATATTCTATAGACCCTGACTTAAACTAGCCAATTAGGATTTTCCATCCCTGGGATAGAAAATTGCTATTAGCTTACTTACTACTAGCGCCTTAGCGGCCTACCCATCTTTGCGTTATCTGCTAAATTCTACCAACTACCGCGTTGTTGCATATTGTTGCATATTGTTTGGTATTGTTATATACTGTCTGGTATTATTGCATCCTGTCTGTTTATATATATATAGATAGCAACTACAAAAAGAAGAGTTGCCAGTATTGGGAATAAGGCAAGTTGCTATTACGCGAGGCATATTGCTGTCACGTGTTGACGTGGCCCTAGCGTGGTAAGGAACCTTAAGTTCCTTACCCCTTTCCTTATTCCTATTAAGAATTAATTAACCATTATTATACTATCTACGAACCGTAGCTACGTGATATTACCTTGTGTTATTAATAACTAGGACCGCTACCCAAATCCTATTCTGCTTTATATATATATTAACTAAGCAACTAAGTTAATAATATATACCCTTTCTTCCCATTTTCTTACTTTTTTTCCTTATATAACGTTTTAACTTTCTTACGCAGTTTATATATATAGCCTAATAATATCTACTTTGCTATATATTATTACCACTTATATTTACTCTGTAATACTATATTGTACTAACTAACTATATAACTACCTAAAATATAAAACAAACCTAGAGCTTCTATAATAATAGTTAATATACTAGCCGCGCTTAAGGAGTAGATAATAGGTTTATAGACGTCCTTTAAAGACGCGCTTATATAATAAAAGGCCTAATACTAATAATTAATTAAAGCCCTCTAAAAAGAAGCCCGTAACCTTAAAATACCTATAATATAGCCCTAAAACTAAATACTATCTCTAAAAATAAATACTCGGAATATAAGCTCTAAATTAATAGTAGTTATTTCTCCTATAGAACCAACTACAATACTATAATAATCTAAACGACTACTAAACCCTCTAATATTTACTTGCAAATAATAAGAACTCTAATTATTTTTAAGCTAGCTTAAAGATAAGCTAATTAGTAATACTAACTACTACCTAACTAAAGCTAACTAACTTTACTACGCCCTAAGTTAACTAGGAGGAGATATAGCTAACCTTATTAAACCTCTTTAACCGAACTTAGTATAAAGCCTAGTTATACTTCTTGAAGCTATATACTATAACCTAAACCGCTAAGCTACTAATTAAAGAAAGATAAACTATATAGCTTAAGAAATAAAAGGCTTTTTAGTATACTTCTCTAAATTTAACTATTATGCAAAAAATAGGCTGGAACGACTCCGCACTAATTAATAGCCTTATTACATCCCTAAGTCCCAAACTAAAAACTACCTTAATAGGTATAGACCTATTAGGATCCCTTAACGCCTATATAAATGTTATTAATAAATAGTATAATATAATACTACGTCTAATACTAAAGCCCGCTTTTTAATATAATATAATAGCTCTATAAGCCCCTACTAAGTTATTCTCTTAACCTAAGTACCCTAACGCTATAAATATTAATACTAGTACTCTAGAATACGCCCTAATAGAAACCCCTAAATAAGAATAACGCTTTAAGCTAGGTCTTTACTTTAAGTGCGAAAGCAAGGCTTATATCTTAAAAATACTATTCTATCCCTATACCCCAAAATAACTTATAAGCGGCTAATACTAGTAGCCGTTTACCGCACTAATCTTCTGGCTATTAACCTTAACTTTTATCTTGCTCTAGCCCTGAATTTAGTAAGCACCACTTATAAGGGTAAAACTCCGGCTAACGCCCTATAAGAACCCCGTCCTAATTACCTTTAAGAAAAGGTCTTAGAGTTAAGTCGCTCTTTAGAACAGCTATATTATAAAATCTTATTAAACGTATTAGATATTATAAACCCTAACTCTTAGGATTATAATATAACTATTAATTACCGCCTTTAGTAAAAAGGTTAATAGGCTAACGCTTAAGTCTTAATTAATATAGGAACTAGTAGTATAGGATTTATTAATAAGATATTTATATAAGATAATAGTTTTACTCTAATACCCCTTAACCAGTATATTAACGCATTTGGATTTAATAGTAAACGCACTATCTTAGGCTATATTACTTGCGTAGCAGCCCTAAAACTCTGATACCTAAACTATAAAGAATTAATTAAGCTCTTTATAGCTACCCTAGGTTACCTAGTAATTCTTAAATAATCCTAAATAAAACTATATAAGATGACTATCAATTAAAATAACCTTAAGCTTTTATTTACCGCCTCTCGTTATAAGCAGAAGTGCCTTATAACTTACTATTTAGACCCTAGACTGGGATCTAAAAAATCTACTAGAGTCTACTAATTTAAAATTTCTACTAATATCTACCCTATACCTAAGAAATTTACCTAATTCTACTAACCTAGAAATTTTACCGAATTCTTCTAACCTAGGAATTCTACCGAATTCTACTAATATAAGATTTCCGCTAACATCCGTTAGGGACCTAAAAAATTTACCAAACTATATAAAACAAATTTAACTATTACGCTACCACAAACCAAGTTCTTCTAGTTCTTTTATATATTAAGCTTAAGCTTTTACTTGTATTCTACTATAAAAAGAATACTTAAAGAACCCGAACCTAAATTTAATACTAACTTTATACCTAATACTAGACCTAAAGCTAAATAAGGAACTATATAAGAAACTATAGACGGTAAGAACTTATTTAACACCCTAGACATCTAAACAATTAGAGCTACTCTATTAGTATAACTTGCTAAAAAACCTAAATATATTCTTATAAATATATAACGGTACTAGGGCACCGCCCCTATAGCTAGCTTGGCGTAATCTCCGGAGTTCGCTCGTACTATATATATATTACCTCCTAAAGCCTCCTTTCCTCTTCTTCTTCTCCTTAGCTTAGTATTCTTATATAGTAGCAATCTATAAGCTTTGGTTTAGAAGCATTTATAGGAGCCCTTTATAAAAAAAGCTAATAGGTTAGTAAAGCACTAATTAAACAACTATAAAATCGTACTTAAAGAAGGGAAATAGCTAGGATTTAGACCCCTATATAGAATGTTCTAAAATAAACTCTAAGTGCTATAGAATTACTTAGACAAACACCTAAGTAAAGAATTTATTAGAGTAAGGTGTTTGCCTATAGCTATACTTATAATCTTAATTAAGAAACCTAGCGGCGGTTTATACTTCTATATAAACTACTAAGCTCTTAGCGCTATTACTATTAGGAGTCAATACCCGCTCCCGTTAATTTAAGAGATATAAAACTTAATCTTATCTATATATTTAACCGCCTTTATATTGCAAAAGGATATAAATAGCTTGCTATATTTTGTATAGGATATAGGCTATTTAAATACTTAATAACGCTGTTTGGTCTTATAAATGCCCCAAATTTATTCTAATACTTTATAAATAATACTTTACATCCTTATCTAGATATCTTTTACACTGCTTATATTAACGATATATTAGTATATAGGAACAACCTAACTAAATATAAGAAATATATTAACCTGATTCTAAAAGCCCTATATAGAGCTAGCCTATAATTAGATATAAATAAATACAAATTCTATAAAATAGAAGTTCTATACTTTAGACTTATTATTTCTATAAATGGTATATAAATAGATATAAAGAAGATTAAAGTAATTATAACCTAATAAGGACCTAAGAATATTAAGGATATAAGGGCCTTTATAGGATTCGCTAACTTCTACTAATAGTTTATTAATAATTTCTCCGCCTTAGTTTTACCCTTTATAGCTCTAACCTAAAAGAATAAAGCCTTTATCTTTAATAAGGAATATAAGAAGGCCTTTACCTATCTAAAAGCTATATTTACTACTATATTTATACTCTAATACTTTAACCTAAACTAAAAAAGTATTATAAAAGCTAACTTATCTAATTACGTTACTAAAGGCATTCTGTCTTAATATAATAAGAAAAAAGTACTATACCCTATAGCATACTTCTTAAAATAACTAAGTTTAGCTAAATATAATTACGAGATCTATAATAAGGAATTATTAGCCATTATTGGATATTTTAAATAATAGCGGCCTAAACTAGAAGGCGCCGAATTTCTAATTAAGGTCCTTAAAGACTATAAGAATCTATAGTACTTTATAACTATAAAATAGCTAAGTTATTATTAAGCCTACTAGTTAGAATATTTACATTGTTTTTAATTCTTAATTATATATTACCTAGGCGTTTAAGGCTAGAAGCCTAATACCCTAACCTAACGCTTGCAAGACGCGCTAGTACTAAAAAAAAATACTCTTTCTATGTCACGGAACCTCACCATAGGGGCCTCTATAGGAGAGCCCGTGCTCTTGCATACACCTTGCGTACAGCTTACGTCAGCTACGCGTAGGTATATTACCTCATTACGCCCTCGACCCCTACGATCGATTGCGTAACGTCTTGTAGACTCCTTAAATATATACGCTTTATAGCTATTGCCCCCGTCCTATAATATTATATTACGCCTTTTTACCACTAACGCTTAGTCTATAACCAATTCTATATCTTTATAATATTGCAGGCGCTACCAGAAGCAGCGTATCTATAAGTTACCCTACTTTATACTTCTAAGGAACCTATAATAGTAAAACAATATTCCTTACTAGCTACTATATTAAACCCAAAGAATAATCTAATACCTATACCCAACCTACGACGCTAATTAATCCTAGAAGAATTCGATTTATTAGCCCTAGCCTTAATCCCTAAGGAGGTAGACACTAATAATATCTTATCTTTTATTAACTATATAACTACGGATAAGTAAAAGGACTACTATCTATTAAAATTAAAATATAAGACGCCGAGACGTTTATAAAAATAGTAGTATAAGAACCTAATAAATACTACCACCTTCTATAGAACTATTACCTAAAGCTTATACGAGCTAAGATGCATATTGCCTAAGATCGCGATATTATTTAAGACCTATAAGCTTATAAGGCACTTACTGATTAAGAAACCAAAGATAACCTCTATATATATAAACGCGACATCTAATAGTTAAAGAAGGCTAAGATTGCACTTATTACTACAGTTATTAAAAAAGAGGGCGCCGTCGCCTCCCTTTCGTCTCTGCCGCCGCCTCCCTTTGCTCCTCCGCCGTCGTCGCAGGGGCGTCGCTAGTTATATACCCCCTAAGGACGCGTCACCACAACGCGTCGCCACCGCAACCAACGATTCCACTACAACCAGTCTGCTACAGAGCAGACGACCTCCACTACAACCGCTATAGGGTCTAATATATATTACCCTAATCCTCTAATCTTCTAGGGAGACTATAAGGAATACAGCTACTAGAAGATATAAATCCGTAAAAAACTAACTTAGAGTACCTACTTTTTTCCTATAGAAGACACTAAGATTAGCTATATTATTAGGCGAATAAAGGGTATACTATTTAATAGACTATTCGCCTAATGGGAGACTAATAGCCCTTAGAAGTAGCAGTCCTACTAAAAAGTCCTTAATAATCTCAACCTAATATACCAAGACTATAACCTACTGGCCACTAACTAAGCTAAACTACGTGCCCTAAAGATAAGCCCTACTGAATTATTTAATAAGTTCTATATTAAATTCTAGGAATATACTAGAGCCCTTACCTAAGATAATACTAAAGACTAGAAAGACCTCTTTAAAAAAATCACTTATTACCTTAATTACACAGCCATCAGCTATAACTATAATAATGTTTATAATATAGTAGCAGCCTTATAGAAGATTAAACGATAACTGAATTAGATTGCTACTACTAACCCTTACCTAAAGACCTCCCTATAGAAGCCCTCTAGACCCACTAAACCTATATATACTAAGCCACTAATGCCTACTACCTTAAATACCACTAGAGCTAATATCGATCTCTTTATACTAACCTTTCTGTAAAAACTCCTAGGTGGAGAATATAAGCTGCTCTAAAAACTAAAACGCTGCTATAGATGTCGTTAAGAAGGCTATTACTACAATAACCTAAATTACCTAATAGCTAGGTTTAGTAGCTGCCGGCTAATACCTAACCTAGTACCTTAAATACTAAATATGTTATTATATATCACTACCATATAAGATAAAGACGTAGTAATAGCGGTAGAGTTAGATACGGAAATGGAAAACGCTAAGTCCTAGCCCTAAGTTATAGGTTGAGACGCCGTAATAATAAGGGGATCTATATATTGGCCTACTTAATAAATAACTTAGTAAAGATAAATGGACGAAAATAGATAGTTTTACCTATAATAGGAATTACTGTTAAAAAATAATATAAAAGCTATTCTATAATTAATTGCGGAGCTATTAATAAATTTATAGATACCTAATTTATGCGCACTTATAACCTACTTACCTTACCCCTTACTAAAGCCCACGTCCTATAACTCGTTAACGGTAGTTATACTGCATAGAAGATTACCTATATAGTATAACTCTACCTAAATATAAACGGGCACTAGAAAGAGCTCTGGGCCTATATTATACTACTTACCAACTACCCTATTATTTTTAGAATGAACTAGCTTAAATAATATAATCCTGCCATTAACTAGAAAAAGAAAAAAGTAACCTTTAACTCTAAATACTGTAGAGAGACTTGCCTAGGGCATAGCCTAGCTACCTCTATCTATTCCCTAGGATATTAACCTAAGGAACCCCTTATTACCCCACCTATAACTAACTACTACTATATAAGTACCACGGCCTTCTACCGCATAGCATATAAAAAAGGCTGGACTATTACTATAGCCTCCTAATTATAACTATATAAGCTTAATAAAGAATAGGGCTATGTCCTTTATAGTAATAGGATAGATATAGTTAACCTTCTAGAAAATAATACCCCTATAGAACTCTACGGGCTTTTACCTTTAGACTTTAAGAAGTTTATAAAGCTTAAAAAAGGACTTACTAATAAGGAACTCCGCAAGCTCCTCCCTAAGAGGTACTATAACTTTATTAATATATGCTTATAAAAGAGTGTAAATATACTCCCCCTATATTAACCTAATAACTAGACCATTAATATTAAATAAGGAAAAATGCTACCCTATAAGAGACTTTACCTAATATTAAAAGATAAACTTTTAGTTATTAAAAAGTATATTAATAAGCACCTTAATAAAGGATTTATTCGTCCTAGTATAACCCTAGCAGCTACCCCTATCCTCCTTACCAAGAAGCTAAGAGGAGGTATTTAATTATGCGTTAACTATAGAGGACTTAATACTATTACAATTAAGAACTAATACCCTATACCTTATACGTAAGACTTTTAAACGGCTTAGTTAAGCCAAAATCTATACCAAGCTTAATATTATCGCCGCCTTTAACTGCCTCCGAATATAGGAAGGTAATAAATAAAAAACCGTATTTGCATTATGCTTTAGCCAATTTAAATATACCATTATACCCTTTAGTGTATATAATGGCCTAGGCAGCTTCTAAAGCTATATTAATAACACCTTACAGGACTACCTTAACGACTTCTGCTCTGCGTACCTAGACAATATACTTATTTATAGCAATGACCCCTTTAAGCATACTAAGTACGTTTAAAAGGTCCTATAGCGCCTTAGGGACATAGAACTTTATATTAATTTAAAGAAGTGTAAATTCTTAATTACAGAAGTAAAATACCTTAGACTAATTGTAATTACTAAGGATGTCCGTATAGACCCTAAGAAGGTATATATAATTACCAAATAGCAAACCCCTAACTGTATTAAGGATATATAAGCCTTCCTTAG
>Ga0307507_10005697_pt1 | contig 20155 bp, 6 predicted proteins | sample 7_EM_MG_FD_207223 | JGI IMG/M metagenome (GOLD analysis project Ga0307507, IMG submission 207223) | Populus trichocarpa ectomycorrhiza microbial communities from riparian zone in the Pacific Northwest, United States - 7_EM | ecosystem: Host-associated > Plants > Roots > Unclassified | place...
AGTTATAGACAATCTTAGCATTATAGCCAGCCTTATAGATTTTAATTGCCTTACCTAGATCCCTTAAAATGGGCGACTATAATATAGATAATACCCCGTCAACGAACCTACGCGAAGCGCTCGCCTGCCTTTTTAATACCTCCCACACCCACATTGCCTGGGCAATTAGGAATGGCCTAGAGTACCCTAAGGACCTTAATATGGTAGGAACCTTCTAGCACCTTTCTATATATACAACCTTTTTGACTAGCGTTGAGAACGGCCTCCAAGCCGTCTATAACGAAGGCCGAACTATAAAGTCTTAACTTAAAGAAGCTCAGCACAGAATTAACTTCCTTAAGACGCTCGAACTATATATATAACAAAACAAACAATAAGCTCTTGTATACACTAAGACTATATAAAGTCTAAGCTCTTAGATTACTATACTTACCCAAACCATTACCGAGAAGAATATAGCTATTAGCTCCCCTCTTCTAACTAAGCCCTATAGAAAAAAGCGTAAAGCAAAAGATCTAACCCTATTTAATAGCAAGGGATCACCAATTAAAAAACAAGAAAAATTTAAGATATGGGAAACAAAGATCTAAGGCGTTTTCTAGAGAGATGTAAAGTGCTTTAAGACTCCAATAGATAAAATCCTCTATATATTAGACATGCTGACAGATAAGGCCTATAACTATGTCAAGTATGGCCTTAATATACTACGTATATACCTAAATAACTTAAGCAAATAGACCTTCTCCAACCGAGAGTCTATGCTCGTGTACATAAGGAAGCACTATAAGACTATTAATACAACCTAAGCGGCTAAAAATAAGTTAGATACCTTAAGCTAGGGCGAGCGTAACTACTAGTCCTGAAAAGCAGAGCTTAATAAGTTAATAATTAAAGCAAACAAGACTAAGGAATAAAAAGTGGACTTGCTTAAGAAGAATATTTTACTAAAGATAAAAGACCTAGCCCTTACCCTTAGCCGCAAGATCGGCGATGCTAACTATAAAGGCTAGAGTAAGCAGATAGACGTGTTCGCTTATAACCTACAGAACTATGCCTACTATATAAAGCTAAATACCGCTAAGCTAAGTACTGCTAGCGGCTATCGACCTATATTACCTAATAACAATACCTTAGCACCGGCACCATAGAATAACCTAATGGACCTCAACGCCGTCAAATTTGGTAGCGGTAGTAGTAGCCTCCCTAACAACGTCCAAAGACACCGCATGAATAACAGACTCTATATGGTATATGGTTAACCTAGCCACTAGAAAGATGCTTATAACCCTAAGGCAAACCCAAATCCCCTCCTAATGCTACTGCGCCAACCCCCTTCTAGCCGCGGCGGATTCTTTAGCAGAGGGAATAGCAACCAAAACGGTAACTGTGGACAAGGACGTGAGTTTGGACACAGAAACCCGCCCCCGCGATGGCCTTCCCTAATACAGCCCCAGCCGATAGTCCTATACGCGAACTATGGACAAGTACTCCATATCGCTACCAATTATGAGACTGGCTATATTATCGGTAAAGTACCCTCTAGTATATATACACCGTTGGAGACCGATACATTAGGACATACCAGCTAAGACTATAGCCACCAGCTAAGCCCTATAAGTTAGTTATTAAAAGGCCAACCCTTAGACTAAGTCGCCTCTAAGGGTTAGAACTATACGGGGAGGAGGATAAAAGGATTAGATCTATGCTACTAGATTAGTTAGACCTTATTTTAAGTTAACTACCACTTAACCTTAGAATAGTAAATAACAATAGAAATGCTATTCTTATTTAGACCTATCTCTCCTTACTGCGCAACCCACTCCTATAAGTTTTTATTAAAATAGTAAGCCTCGTTAACACCGGTAGTATAGCACCAGCATTTGCAGACGAAGACTTGCTTATAAAAAAGCATAATATTATAATAAAAAGACTCCTAGTCCTAAAACCACTCCGCCTTGCTAACAGACTTCTATCTAGCTTTATTACCTACTACTTTACAGCAAAAATAATAATCGGCCACTATACAGAATCTATGCTTTTCTACGTTATGAAATTATCACCCTCTATACTAGTAATTCTTAGAATGCCCTAGCTTAAAAAATACAACCTAAGGGCAGACTTCCCCGCTCTAGAGCTCAAGTTTAACTCTAATTACTATGCCTATAACTGTCTCCCATGGCATATTCCCGATTGTGACCAAGTAGTACTATGCGGACGCATCGCAAGGCTAACGCTCAGATACCGTTAGCTGACAGTAGAAGAGGTGCCTGATACTAGTAACCTAATATACGTAATAAACGAAGCGGAGATCCTAAAAGACTGGACTACTGCCCTGTCCCTAAAAAAACAAACACTGCCAGAACTATAAGTCCCCTGCATATACCCGCTTAACCTAGGTTAGCTAACAAGACACCTGACTTTAAGTTATTTACCATACGCATATGTGACCGCACGTATAATAGCTAAAGATGTTACAGCTAAGACCGAAACTAGAGCAATTAAGACCTCCCCCTTATAATGCCTAACCTCACACCCATTTCCTGCGCGTACTGTGCAGGGCCGCCACCTCGTTTCCGCCCCCCTGGGCTAACCGAGCCGTGCCAGCCTAGCCGTAGCACTGGAGAACTAGATACGCCCCAACCTAGACAATATTAAATGCATTTATGCCGTTAATTTCACCCAGTTCTGTAAACAAAAAGACGTAAAGGTGATAAGGATCTATATAGCGGAGCTAGTAGAACTAGTTAAATAAGAAGAACACTAATAGCTGCTTAAAGAGCTGCCTATAGGCCTAATAGAAGTACTAAACCTATTAGAAAGATCTTTCCGCCGGCTAGTAAAAGGCGACTATACGATAAAGGAAGCCCATAAAGCGCTACCCCCTTATTTTTATAACTTTCTTAAGATAAACCTAAAAACTAAGCCTAAGTTTCTACGCTAAAAGATAGTTAATACTAATATTGAGAAATTCCTAAAAGGCAAACCAGGATTAACCCGCAAAGATATTTTATAACGCTTACTAAAAGAGTTTCGCGAATATATTAAATACTTCCTCCCTAAGAATGTAGATAAGCTACCCCCTTACCAACCATAGGACTATAAAATTGAGATTATACCCAGAAAGCAGGCCCTGTATTATAAGAACAGACCACTCTCACCTACTAAACTTAGTTGTGTAAAGAAATGGATTAACAAGATGCTGGATAAGGGTTTTATCCGTAAATTAACCTTACTAGCCGCTATACTACTCCTCCTTGCTGCGAAACCTAGTGGTGGCGTGTAAATCTGCCATAACTACCAAGGCCTAAATATAGTTACTATTAAGAATTGGTACCCATTGCCACTAATCCGTAAGACACTTAATGCACTCTATAGTGCCAAGTACTTTACTAAGCTTAATGTAATTGCTGCGTTTAACTAGATCCGGATTGCGGAAGGTTATAAGTAGCTTATAGTATTTATTACCCGGTTCGGACTCTATAAGATATTAGTTACACTATTTGGTCTCTATAATGCGCCTACTATATTCCAGAACTATATTAACCATGTTTTATATAACGCCCTTAATAACTACTGTACTGCCTACCTTAACGATGTCCTTGTTTTTTCTAAAACACGCACTAAGCATACTAAATATATAAATAAAGTTATCTAGAGACTCGGCAACGCTGGACTATAGATTAACATTAATAAGTCTAAGTTTTATACTACTAAAATAAAATATCTTAGCTTAATTATCTTAACTAATGGCATAACTATAGACCCTAAGAAGGTGCAGGCCTTACAGAAATGGAAGGACCTGACGTTAATTAAAGAACTATAGCAATTTCTTGGCTTCGCGAACTTTTACTAATAATTTATCCAAAGCTACTCCGTAGTTATTAAACCTATAACTAGGCTACTAAAGAAGAGTACTAATTGGTTATAGGGCCCTGATTAAGCACAAGCCTTTTAGATACTAAAGATAGTGTTTACCACAGCACCGGTCCTAGCATACTACGACTATATAAAGAAAACTATAGTAGAGACAGACGCCTTGAACTAGGCTTTAGAAGGAGTGCTTTACTAAGCTGGCAAAGATGGTAAACTTAAGCCAGTTATATTCTTCTCTGCTAAGCACTCCGCCCTGGAATATAATTATAAGATATATAATAAGGAGCTCCTAGCAATTATAAAAGCACTAAAAGAATAGCGCCCTAAACTATAAGGAACCGAGCAACTGTTTAAGATTATTATAAACCACAAGAACCTCCAGACCTTTATAATAACAAAACAACTAAACTAGCGCTAAGTCCGATGGACTGAGTTCCTCTCTTAGTTTAACTTTGTTATTACCTATAGGCCTAGCACCAAAGCCACAATCCTAGACGCTCTTAGCCGTCTCCTAGGCGTAGCACCTACTAATACTAGTGATAAATGTCTATAACACTAAGACCGCGTTGTCTTACTATAAAAAAAAGTCGACCCCGCTATCCTAGAAGAGCTACTAAGCAAATCCCAAGATTAGAGCGTTAAAGACTTTATTATAGTAATAGACCTAGAGCCTAAGAAAAAACCCCTTAAGGAGCTTATTAAGAATGCCTATAAGGAGAATGAACTCGCTAGGGATATATTAGCTGCGCTACGCAAACGGGAAGGCCGTAAAGCACGTCGCTGGCCTAAGTAGATTAGGAAGTTACTCTGCTATAATAAATCTGAATGTTTAATTATCGACGGCCTGATCTACTATAGGAATCGAGTATTTGTCCTTAATTCACCTAAACTCCAACTAGAAGTCATATACCGCACGCATAGTTTGGGTCCTATAGGCTACTTAGGCCGCGTTAAGATGCTAGACCTCCTTAATCGAACCTATTAGTGGCTAGGTATTTTACAGTTTACAGCTACCTTTGTAAAAGACTACACTCTTTACTTCCGTATAAAGACCCTATGCTTAGCACCGCCTGGTTTCCTAAAACTACTAGAACTACCAGTCTGCCTATAGACCGATATCTCTATTGACTACGTCGTTGACCTGCCTAAGTGCCTTTATAACGGCAAAACATATAGATATATCTTTGTCGTTGTTAACCGCCTAATGAAGATGAGACACTTTATTCCTGTTACTAGCCTAGATACTAAGGAGCTTATTAAAGCATTTATCTATACTATCTATAAGTTACACGGCGCTCTGAATACTATTATTTCTAATAGAGGCTCTTTATTCATTTCTAACTTCTAGTGTCGCCTAAACTAGCGCCTAAAGGTAACCCTAAGCCCTAGTTCCGCATGGCACCCTAAAACAGATAGCTAAACTGAGATTATTAATACAGCAATAAATAAGTACCTACGCGCCTTTATAAGCTTTACCTAAGACGACTAGGTAGATTAGCTCCCCCTTACTAAGTTTACCATAAATAACCAGATTAATAAGACTACGGGAATCTTACCATTCTTTGCCAACTATGGCTATAACCTACGTCTGGGTGTCAAACTAGTGGGCCCCCAGCCATCAGCCCTGTTTGTATATGCAAAGAAGGAGTACCTATAAGCTAATACTATTGCTAACCGCTTTAAGCGTATCTTAACCTAGCTTAAAGCCCTAGCTTATATCTCCCAGCAACGCTATAAAGACAACGCTAATATAAAACAAGACAAAGGTATAATATTCAAAAAGGATGATATGGTTATGGTTAGCTTTAAAAACATAAAGACTAACCGGCCTAAGAGGAAGTAGGATAATAACTAGGACGGACCCTAGCCCGTCCTAGCTGCCTATAGAGAAGTAGTTGTAGTTAACCTCCTAGACTATATCTGCGTTAACAAGTCTTTTTATACTTTAAAAGTCTGCCTCTGGTTCCCTAAAGAGATCTCTGGTTAAGCACGCATTAATAAAGAGGAACGTTGTAATGTTATAAAAAGGATAGCTGAAAGAGATAATAATGGCAATATTATAAACAAGTAGGAATTTAAAAAGATCCTTAATATATATAATAAACAAATGGACGAGCATGGCCTAATATATTATATTAAGTGGAAGTATTATAATAAAGAAACCTGGGAACCTAAGAAGTCCCTAAAAGGGTATAAGCGCGTACTATATAAGTTCTATAAACAACACCCTAAAAAGCCTGGACCCCCAGACTAGGCACAAGATAAGGAAAAGTTACGCTAAGATTATAGCCAACCACGATGTTAATTTATGGTGGTTAAAATGTTATGGAACTTTAACCGCCGGTTAAAGTTATTTAATTAGCCAGATTTTTGCTAAGGAACGCCGCGAAACGCCATGTAGATTAATTCTGGTGGCGGTATAGAGTTCTACCAACTTTATTTACTAAACTAACTAATCAGGATTTTCTATCCCCGGGATAGAAAATCGCCATTAGCTTGGCTAAGGGCGGTAAGCGGAACTAATATCTTCGCGACAAAAACTAGCCCCCGCGCATTACCTGTTTTTAGAGTTATTTGTTTAGTTTGGGGACCAAACCTTCTAGGGGAGGGGAGTACTGTTACGGCACTGACCTGTTATATACTGTCTCGTACTATTTCCTACTGTTAGCTGGCCCACTATTAGCGCCTTGGCGGGCTGGCCCTACTATTTGTGTACAATACCCCCTTTCCATCTTCTTCTCCTCTTCATACCACAATGTAGTTATTTAGCCTACTTGCATTATAGCACTATGACAGTAAATGGTATAACCACTACTAACTAGGACGTACGGTATATTTTTGCTAGTTGGAATGGGTTCGTAGAACGGTTAACACAGATATTTAGAGACCTAGAGGCAATAATAACAGCAGAATGGAAACTTTAAAACCTAGTATAACGCGCTTTAGTAATTAAGTACACAACATAGTTTTAAACACTAGCTATATAGGTTGAGTGGAATGATAAGGCGCTTATAGCATAGTATAAATAGGGACTTAAGGCTAAAGTCCAGGACATAATTATCTTAATGGAAGATGTGGATACTCTAAGGGAGTTAATAAATTAATTAATAAAGATTATGTATAATTACAGCACCTGTTGTACCGAACGCGTGCTTACGCGTACGGTACACCAACTACGCGTTTACGCGTTCGGTGCACTAACTACCCGCTTACGCGTCTAGTGCACCCCTAAAGCACTGACTAATTAGGGGGAGGTCGCATCAGTATATAGACCACGTAGTCTGCTTCAATACAAGAGACAGTCACCATCCAAACAAGCATACGATACTACGTGTATTTTGTGCCCGTGGATACGACTCACTTGTGCTATTAAGTTAGTACAAACACTGATTAGTGAGCGCGCATAGATTAGCAATCACTCGACACCTCCTACCGAGCGATATATAACAGCGACCACCTGTTTAGACTCCTAGTACGACCTGCTAAAAGGTCGGAAGTTGGGGATTACGGACCTATTACTAACTTTGTATACTTATTTAAGTCTTAGTACGGTTTACTGGAAGTTATAGACGCGAATACAGACCTATACGGAACCCCTATCCTTAACCCCCTTAAACCTTAAACCTCTTTAGACCTTTTATAGAAACCCCCTACCCTTCTGCAAACTATTATGGACCCGTTAATTAATTTTACGGACCGTTATAAGACCTCCCCTACCCGTTACAAGCTGCTACCACCCGCTACGCACTATACTACACTATAGTATGGCAGACATTAGTAAGCAAGTCAGTAAAGGTCAAAAGAAGTGGAGACAAGGAGTCAACGTTACGTCTATAAACAACGTTAACAACTATATTAGTTTTAAAATCCTTGAATATAAACACTTTAAGCTTATAAATGACGACCTATGGGAGCAATACTAGGAAGACTTTGCGGACTTTATAGAAGCTATTTTTAAGGCCTATAACCCTATTACTATCCGTAAACTACGAACCCTTTTATGTGACTAAGGTGTATGGGTTAAAAGGAATAAACGAGTTACTATTACACAGTCCTTATACAACACAATACACGAGAAGGGCCAAACGGAATGGACTAAAGAGGAAATCCTAAACTAGTTCTAAGAAACTAAGGAACTCTTTACTTCTTCTAAACTAAATATAATTGCTGGCCTTATACCTAACCCACTTAACCAAATTCGTCCTATAAACTTAAGCGGCTTTAGACTCGACCTTATTGGCCAAAATATACCCTACTCTTAAGTTACGGATTATAACACCCCTATAAACTAAAATACGGACTAAATTACCCCTGCTATTTAAGTTATAGATCTGCAAGCTATATATCCACAAGCCATATACCCGCAAGCTATAGATTTATAAGTTATAGATCCGCAACCCACCTAAGTAAAGACCTATGGTAAGGAGCTAGCTAACCTAGCTAAGCTCTATACCGACAAATCTAAGTACAGCGGTGAAAATGATAATTTTAACTTTAAACTAACTATCTTTACGGACCTCTGCTAGAAGGCTAACATTCTTAAATAAGAGTTCAGCTAAGCCTACTCTACTATACTGCGCGGCCTAGCACTTAACCACTACTATACCAACCTTAAGAGCAACCCCCTTGGTGTCCCCTTTAATAAGCTATATAAAGCTACCCGCAACTACTTTAAAGGACCGGAATATAGGCGTAATATCCTTACCTAATAGAATGCGACTAAGCTATGGACCGTAATTAACAAGAACACCGAAAAATCAACTATAGAGTGTCTACAAATCCTTATTAAAGACCTCCAGCACCTATAGCACGGCCTTGACGCCAAGCTTCGAACAGACGACTTCCTGCACAATAAACTTATTACGGCTTGCCAGGAAGTAGAGCCCTATAAGTACGCCTATTATAAGCCTATAGACACCTTAGCTGGCCTTATTAATAACCTATGCTCCTCTATTATAATGTACAAAGTCTTAAACCTACTGGGTAGCACTTAAGCCTTCGCCACGGATATTTAATATCCGTAGACAGACTTAGACGTCTACTTTACGGACCGCCGTTACTGCTAGCAGCACCTATACCAACCAAGTCCCACCCGTAACCCCTATAGTAACTCCCGTACGAAAGCATACCCCCGTAGACAAACAAACCAGAAATGCTTCGTGTGTAGTAAGGAAGGATGTTAGTCTATAAGGTATACCTAGGAAGAACGTAATAGGTCTAAGAAGAGATTTAATAAACAAATTAGCCAGTTTATCTTAGAATACAAAGGAAAGGAAGAAGAGGAGCCCCCTAATAAGTTAATAGAAGCCCTTATAATTGACTTTAACCTAGACAACTAGGAACAGGAGACCTTAGAGACGTTCCTAACTACTTTTAGACCTTTTACGGATAGCCAAGCCTTTAATATTACGACCGTATTAGCCGACCGTTCCTTTATACACTCAGTTGTGCCCGAAAACCATTCCGTAAGCACCCCCGTTACGGATGTTATAGATTACGAGCAGGACCCATTTGCATATATTACTATAGAACGCTATACCCCCAAGGAATTCTACGGTGTTATAATTGACATAGGCGCCTCCAAGAAGTCTATTATAGGTTACGGACAATACCTTGCATATAGGACCACCGCAAATAATAATATAGATATTGACACTATGCAAACTAGGGCCGTAAACGTCCAATTCGGCATTAGCTTAACTGTATTAATTAGATTAGTTGTAGTTAAGACCCTAATTGGCCTAGTTAACTTCTATATAGTAAAAGCAGATACCCCTTTCTTACTTTGCCTTGCGGACATGGATAGGTTATAGGTTTACTATAACAATATTATGGACACCTTAATCGGCCCTATAACTGCCCTAGAAAGCAAGCATGTTACCCTACTAATTATATAACAATTTGGACACCCGTTCCTTATATAGGGAGAGACTTTATGGGCCTACATTTAGGAATCTTTTAACTATAACCCGTGCTACCTTACCAGTATGGAGATCTACTATCTATACCGCCGTTTCGGCCACCCGTTAGCCGAAAAGCTATATAGAGTCCTTAAACGCTCTAGATACAACGACGTTAACAGAAAGGTAGTTAATTACCTAACTAAATACTGCTCCTTTTACTAGAAATACGGACGTTCCCTAGGCCGATTTAAGTTCACCCTTTATAAGAACCTTAACTTCAACCACTTAGTGTACGTAGACATTATATATATTAACGGCAGCCCAGTATTATATATAATTAACGAGGCAACCCGCTACTAAGCCGCCTATTAGTTGCAAAATATATCCGTAAAGCATACTTGGGATATTTTACGGACCTACTAGATTAACACGTACGTTGGACCTCCTAAGTATATCACCTATAACGCCAGTAGGAACTTTATTAGCAAGGAATTCCAGCAGTATGCTATAGCCATAGCTATATTAACAAAAGCTGTTCCAGTTAAGGCGTATTAGTCTATTAGGCTTATTAAGCGAGCTTACCTAGCTCTACGGAGAGCTTATCAGATTATTATGGACGAGTGCAAGAATATCTAAAAGAAACTGGCTTTACAGATAGCCGTAAAAGCCATTAATAATACCGCTGGCCCTAACAGACTAGTACCTACCCTCTTAGTTTACGGAGCCTACCTAAGGATAAGCAACCTAGGCCCCCCTACCCCATCTATTACGGAACGAGCAGCTGTAATATAGAAGGCAATAGCCAAAATAGCCAAATTACGGGCTAAACAAACTATTAATAACGCCCTATACTACCGCAACGGACCTAATACGACCTTAGTATATAACCTCCCGCTTAACTCTAAAGTCCTTATATAGCATAAAAGCGGCAGTTGGAATAGACCTTACCGTCTACTAGCTATAGAAAACGAGATGTGCTGCATATAGCTTCCTAGCGGGCCAACTAGCTTTAGAAGCACGTCCGTAAAACCCTACTTTCGGCCTAAAAATACCCATAACATTAAGCTAGATGAACTAGAAGCAACCACTGAACTAGACAAACCAGAAGCGACTGCCGAATTAGATAAACTAGAGGCACCCTTACCTACCCTAGAGGTCCCCTAGAAACCCACTAAACCTACTAAACCTGCTGTAAAGCGTGGCCGAGGACGCCCCCGTAAGAATTTTATAATGGAGAACTACCTAACCTCCATAGGTACATCTGCAAAGTAATCTCCACCTACAGATATATCAGTTCTAGTATAGGAAACCCCTTTTACGGACTTATAGCGTAAAGAGATTAACGGACTACTTAAAAAGGATGTCTTTGCGATTATAACGGAGAGAGACGTTCCGTAAGGCGTCTATATATTTAACTCACGCTTTATTAACAAGATTAAGCACCCTAGTACTAATAAAGCCTTTAAAAAAATTAAGGCTCGTTATACAAGCTTATAATAACTAGGGAAAGGACCTAGTCCTTACACAATTACCTATAATTTAACGGGTTAGTTAACGGATTATACTCGCACTTACGCCTAGACTATAGTAAACTAAATCTATAGCCCTTTATTTACAGGACATCTTACAAGCCTATATGTAGTCTAATACCTACCTAAGTAGGAATATCTTTATACAACTACCCTATAAGCTCAACCTATAACTAGGAACAATTTTACGGGTTATAAAACCTTTTTATAGAGTACCAGAAGCCAGAAACCATTAGTTTAAGACATACCACTAATACTACATTAGTAAACTTAAAATAGAACAGTTAACCTATAACCCCTACCTCCTATACAGCCCATCAAACAGCCTTGGTATTGTTAGACTCTAAACAGACAATACCCTCTTCTTAACAGACCGGATATTTACAGACGCTAAAGAGACTAAACTGCAAGAAGCTAAGTTCCTAGCAAAGCTATAAGAGCAGTTAACTAAGCAGACTCCAATTAAGTTCAACAGAGGCTTAATTATATAAAAGGGTAACTTAATCTAGCTAACCTAGGAACGCCAAGCTTAAAACCTAAAGCTTATTATAGTAAAGCCTATAGACCTTACTAGTTCTCGCAGAGAGACCTATAAGACCGTAAATACAAAGGACTAATACGCTGCACAGCGTACAAGAGGCGCCTATATTGCTACAGTCTGCCAACCCAAATCTGCCTATAACTTATTCTTTACAGCCCAGGCAGTAGATCCGCAAGAAGAAAATATCAAGCAGCTTAATAAGCGCATTTAGTAGCAAATTAACAATACAGTAAGGGGACTTACTTTTATACTATTAGACCTAAGTTCCCTTAGCTTACTAGCATTTATAGACGCCTTCTTTGCCAATAACAGGGACCTATTATCACAAATCGGCTTTATAATTGTATTTACAGACCGTAATTAGGACGTAAACATCCTATACTAGTTCTTAATTAAATGCAAACGGGTAACCCGTAGTGTACTAGCTTCTGAACTATATGCACTAGCTTATGGCTTTAATATAGCAGCCGCAATCAAATTAACGATCTAGAAGATTCTATAACTGGAGCAGTTACCCCTGGTTTTATACACTAATTTAAAGTCCCTCTACGACTGCCTAGTTAAACTAGGTACAACATAAGAAAAGAGGCTTATAGTCAACCTAATGTGCTTACATTAGGCCTACAAATAACGTGAAATTACGGAGGTCAAATAGATCAGCAGCGGAGACAACTTAGCGGACGCCATAACTAAGGTAAAGCCATATTAAGCTCTAAAAACCCTAATTAACACAAATAAGCTCAATCTAAAGGTTATAGAATGGGTAGAACGTGACTAACGGAGCACTTATAGTTCATTTGCGGCCCGTTGGAAGGCCATACGGTTCCTTTACGGCCCGTTAGAAGGCCGTATAGTTTACTTTACGGACCTTAAGCAGGACTTACGGCCAGCTCAAAGTACCGTCTAGAAGGCAGCCTAGAAGGCACCTTGGGAGGGATTTCCTATGTATTTCTTTTGTGTTTTACAGTTCTATTAAAACAATTACGGAGGCTATATACAGGTGGTTTCATTTTTCAAGTACCGCCAGTGTATAATTACAGCACCTGTCGTACCGAACGCGTGCTTACGCGTACGGTACACCAACTACGCGTTTACGCGTTCGGTGCACTAACCACCCGCTTACGCGTCTAGTGCACCCCTGAAGCACTAACTAATCAGGGGGAGGTCGCATCAGTATATAGACCACGTAGTCTGCTTTAATACAAGAGACAGTCACCATCCAAACAAGTATACGATACTACGTGTATTTCGTGCCCGTGGATACAACTCACTCGTGCTATTAAGTTAGTACGAACAGATTAATAATAGGATCTACTAAAGGGAACAAGCTAAGAAAGGGCAAGATAGAGTTCTATAGTTATATAAGGCGTAGAGCACGTATTAATAGATATAGAATTAAAAACTATAAAATGGCGTAGAGCTAATAGACTTAAGCGGTACCAAAGAATCTAAAAGATAGAATAAGAAACTATGGAAACCTAGGGGTTAAGGATTAAGTAATTATAGGACTAAGGAGCAAAGGCTAAACTAGGGATCTTAATAGCAGATAATATTTAGGCGGACTCTATAGTAGAATTAGTGGTTTAGAGATGGAGCTTGCATAAATTATAAAAAATAGAGTTATTTTGCTAGAGACTGCAGAGGTGGTTAGAGTAACTACGCGGTAAAGGGAACTAGACTAGCAGACGGCACGCACATATAGAGGGATAACAGTGCACTGTAAGGAATAAAAGAATGTTTAATTAATAGTTTTACGTTTTGTTATAATAATGCATGCTAAATTTATAAAGATGCTAAGTATAGTATAAGCTATTGGCCGTAGGAGCTAGGATTATCTAAGTTTAAGGGAACTAATAAACCAGCTTACAGATTAAATATTAAAGATAATAAATTTAATATAGGCGAAGCATTTACCAATAATAAGGTAATAAGGGTAGCTTACTAGGAGCGTATGGACCTTAGAGAAGTTAAAACCAAAGTAGAAACTAAAACTACTATAAAATGCGGTTCGGTAATGGGTATTATAATACTATTAGATATAATTTCTATCGCTTTATAAGACAGAAGGAGTAACGTTAGTAAAAGGTTAGGTAAGTAGATAACTACTAGTGCTAGCTTACTACTTAATAAAGGTAAAAGGCTATAGGTCCAAGATTCTTAAGAAGAGATAAGAAAGGCTCTAGACTTGTAAGATATAATAAGGACAGCTTAGGAACCCATAACGGACAATAACCAATGGGAAAGAGTAGCGACTTAGTTTAGTGACAAATAAATAAGTATAGGACGCAAGTTTAAGAACTATAAGTTTGGGGAATAAATAAGAACATTAGTAGGGAGCTAAGATTTCAAAGAACGAATGAGGTCCATAGCAGTTCTAGGTAAATATAGTATTTAGTCTAACGATTAAAAAGTTAATACGGAGATTAAGAAGTAAGATGACTTTAAAAATCTAGCTATAAGACGTAGAAAACAAGAAACTATGGATGAGTTTAGATAAAGGATTATTGCATAGCAAGAGCAAAAGCTAGATAAAAGATTAGCTATACTAGGTTGTATAAGGGATAGAGTACCTATATAAAGAATTACTAATAGGCCTAAGATAGGCACGCTAAGAGTAAAATGGCTAGATAAACTGGAATAAGAAGAGGATCTAGGGATTTTAATTAGATTTAAAGAAAGACATACTAAAGGATGTTACAATATAGCGATAATAAGGTACTTTCTTATAGATAGACTATATACACTAAACCAGTTGTATGGAAAGTGGTATAGGCAATAATATAATGATAAATAGGAAGACTTTTATATGTGGCTAGATAAAAAAGTTGTCTAAGACTAACCTATTACGGAAAAACGCATGAGTTATATTAAAGAAGCATTAATTATAATGTTAAGGAACCTAGAAGAAGGATCTAGGGACTAGAGAAGTGATTAATAAGTCTTAGTACCTATAGAGGAAAGACTAACAGTTAGATTGGCTAGATAGAGGTTTAAACTTAAGAGTGAAGATAAGCTAAGAGTTAACCTAAGTTACTTAGCGCATTATACCTTATTATGGATAGCTTGTGTGGATGATATGTGCGGAATATATAAAGTACTAAAAGAAAAGAACCGGAAATACCTAGTAAGGATATATTAGGCACTAGATAAGAAACGGTTTAGGGACGCTAAGTATATGCATAGATAGCACCTAGTAGAAGTATAAGGTTAAGGGGACTTAACACTTTAACTAGGAAGATTCCTTACGGAAGAATGCCTAGATGGATAATAGTAGTGGGAGTGCCTAGAGAATACTTGTCTATAGTATGTAGAGGAAAAGAAATAAACTAAGTATTGGCCTAAGTTGGACTAAGTATAAAGTGAGCCAAGTTAATATTTAGGAAAAGGGGAGGCCTATAGGACCAGAGAGAACTAGTGGTAGAGCCTTAGACCCTTAAAGGAATTTAAGGATAACACCTAAATTTATGAATTAAATGGCAAGATTAGTAGTTTGAAGTATTGGTAGATAGTGGAGCAATAAGGAACTACATATTACTAGCAGTAGTAGAAAGGATAGGGTTACTATACAGATAAAAGAAACATCTATATCCACTTATAATAATTTTAGAAGATTAGATAGCCTATAGAGGGGGTATTATTAACCTTAAAATAGGACCTATTTAGTTAACTATTAAAGGGAGATAAGTTAAGATGTCTTTTAATATCTTACCATTAGGTAATAACAAGGCAATACTAGGAATACCTTAGTTATAGAAGTATAATCTAAAGATTAATTGGGTTATAGGTTAGGTTAATATTAGAGATACTTAATAATATAAAATGCAATAATAAACCAAGTTGGTATGGTACTAAGTTGGAGTAATATATAAAGAGACCGAGCGAAGCTTAAGTTATATACTAAAGAGATACCACAAGTATGGCAAAAAGTTATGGTTACTAGAAAGTGAAAAGCTGTTAGAGTATACAGTATGGGACTATAAGATAGAATTAGAACTAGGAATAAGTTTAAGGTTCTTTCTAATCTATAAGCTTACTAAAACCGAGTTAGTGGCACTTAAGGAGTTTATCTAGGAGAACTTATAAAAGGGATATATTAGACCATTATAGTTATTAGTAGGATATCCAGTATTATTTATCCCAAAGAAAAACAGAAAACTTAGGATGTGTGTAAACTATAGGTAGTTAAATAGTATTACTAGGAAGGATAGGTATCCTTTACCCTTAATTAGCGAAATCTAAGATAGGATTGGCAATGCGTAAATCTTTATAAAGATAGATCTAAGATAGGTATACTATTAGATTAGGATTAAGGAAGGCAACAAATAGAAGGTAGCTTTTAGGTTAAAGGAAGGACTATATAAACTATTAGTTATGCAATTTGGACTTATAAATATACTAGCAACATTCTAAAAGCGAATTAATAGTGTATTAGGAGAACACCTTAATAAATTTGTTATGGCATATCTTGATAATATTATTATCTACTTAATAAGTAAGGAAGAACATGAGGAATATATTAAATAGGTTTTAAGGAGACTATAAGAAGAACAAATACTAGTAGCAATTAAGAAATGCGAGTTCTTTATAAGGAAGACTAGTTTTGTAGGATTTATTATTAAACTAGGAAAAATTAGTATGGACCTAAAGAAGATAGAAGCTATAGTAAATTAGCAAGAACTAGAGAATGTTATATAGTTAAGATCGTTTCTAGGGTTTTGCAATTACTATAGGAGGTTTATAGCATAATAGTTAAAGAATATTAAGCCATTTACTTAATTAACGAAGAAAGAGGAACTATGGGTGTGGGTAAATAAGTAAAAGAAGTTATTTAAGGAACTTAAGGAGTTGTTTACCTAGGAACCAATTCTTAAGATCTACCAACTAAAGTTAGAGACGGTTGTAGAGATAGACGTATTAGACTTTATACTAGGAGTATATTTGCTATAGAAGCACTAGGACGCATGGCATCTAGTAGTATACTATAGTTAGAAGATAACACTACTAGAACTAAACTATAATATCTATAATAAAGAGTTGCTAGGTATAGTTATAGTGTTAAAGGAATAGAGAGCATTCTTATAAGGTATAGAGAAACTATTTATAGTTAAGACGGACTATAAGAACCTTATAGGATTCCTAATAATAAAGGAACTCAACCAAAGACAGGTCAGATGGGTAAAAATACTTATAGAATACCATTTTAAGATTTAGCATACTAAAGGTACAGATAATGCTCGAGCAGATACTCTAAGTAGAAAGGCTAAACTGCAAAATAAAGAAAAGCTATTAGGAGCTTTATTATAAAAGGATTAAGATAGATTAATTAGGTATAATTATTTAAAGATTATAGCAACTAGAGAAAGTCAGACCCATAAATTACTAAAAAGTAATTGGGTATAGAAGATCTAAGAAGTATAGGCAGAGGATCTAGACTTAGAATAGTATAAGAATAGAGAAGTAACTTATGTTTTAAAGTCTATTGCAGAAGAATTTATTAGGGAATTTTATAAGGGAACGATATAAGGATATAATGGAGCTATAGGCTTAGTATTAAGACTTTAAGAGGAGTATATTATTTAAGGAATCTAGGGACTAGTAAGATAAGTTATAAGAAAATATTTAGATTGCTAGAGAAATAAACCAATAAGGTATAAGCTATATAGAGGGCTACAACCTGTTGAAATACCAGGAAGACCATAGGAAGTTATATTATAGGACTTTATTATAAAGTTACTAAAATCAAGAGATCCTATTATAGGATAAGATTACAACGCAATCTTAGTAATAGTGGATAAGCTTACAAAGTAGGGATACTTTATAGCATGCATAAAAGAGATATTAGTAGAAGATATTGCTAAAATCTATATTAAGGAAGTGTTTGTAAAATATGGAGCACTAGATAAAATTATATTAGACAGAGATCTAAGATTTATAGTAGTATTTTAGGAAGTGTTTCTGGCAGAATAAGGAGTTCGTATAGTAACGTTAACAGTGTATTATCCGCAGATAGACGGTTAAACGGAAAGATTAAACTAGACACTAGAACAGTATCTAAGACATTATGTTAATTATATATAAAATAATTGGGTATTGTTGTTACTAGTTATACAGTTTATATATAATGTAATACTATAGGAAGAAATAGGAACATTACTATTTAAGGCGAATTATAGATATGAGCTAAGAACATCGTTATTACCATATTAAGTAAAAAAGACGAGTAGCACAGCCAAAGAAAGAATGGAGATATTGATGAATCTTTATGCAAACCTTATAGACATAGTTAAATTAGTATAATAAAGAATGAAAGGGTACTACGACGCTAAGAGATCTAAGGGACTAGATCTTAAGGAGGGGGATAAAGTGTGGCTACTACACAAAAATTTTAAGAGTTGACGACTAAGTAAGAAATTAGACTATATTAGACTAGGACCTTTTAAAATCACGTAAAGGATTTTACTGGTTATATTTAAGTTAAACCTACTAGCTAGAATGAAAATCTACCCTATATAGTATATCATAATGCTAGAGCTAGTACACGGGAATATTGAGCCACTAGTCTACGAAGCAGACATATATAGAGGGCAAGAAGAAGATAAATGGCAAGTTTTAAAGATTATTAGTCACAAGGATACGGATGATGAAATGTAGTATAAGGTATAGTGGATAGGCTATAGTAAGACTACCTAGGAACCACTAAGTAACCTAGAGAACGCTATAGGAAAGGTACAGGAGTATTAGAGGAAAAAGGGTCAGGTAGTATTAACAAGGAAGGATTGCTAAAGAATAAGTTACCTAAGGGGGACCTAAGAGGACCAACTACTAAGGTATTTAGAGTTGTTTTCTTTTTTGTTAAAAGAGAATCCGTTCTTTTATTGCCAAGTTTCTGTAAACCTTGTTCCATAAGTTTCTACTCCTTGGAATGGACCTTCTTATAAACTTTCTTAAGATGAAGCAGGCGAGTAGATGCTGTAATGCGAGCATCTAGGGCCTTCTGCTCTGTATCCTAAGAGCGCTCGAGCTTAGTAAGGGCCTATGCGAGATTACTATTAAGTTTCGCAATGGCAGATTAAATATGAGACCCTATAACAAGTTACTTAGGGAACTCGAAGACTATTAAGAGTTATAGGACGCGTACACTTAGCGTTAGAAGTAGAGCGAACGTTATAGGACGATTAAATGTTTGCTTTAGTGCACTCCGAATAGGAAGAGGGTTGCTGAGATAAAGGACTTGCTAACGTAATATAGACCAACCCCTCTTTCGCACAACGAGAATATAGAGACGGTATAATTTCACCTAGTGATAAGATAGAGGCAATAGTGCGAGCACATTATTGCGCGTGTAAAGAAGAAGATGCTTTAGGTATAATAAGTAAGGATATTAACCAAATTAATTAAATGGACATTATACCTCTAGTAGATAACTTGGAGATGTTAGGAATCTTTAAGGACGAAGATAAAGAGGAGGGAGATGGTGTTATGGATAGCTTAAGTACAATGTTATAACTACTAAGAGAGGAGTTGACGGAAGCTAGTTGGTTAATATAGGCACGGTCTGGGATAGAGCTGGTGGAACTATGTGATAAGGAGTAACTGAGGTTACGTAGTGTGCTACGTATTAAATAAGAGGAATAGGAGGAACTTATGTACCTTATGTATAACACGTACCTTACGTACAAAGAAGGATTTTGTAAGAGTTAGATTGTGTATTTAAAGGACTATAGTCCCTACCTTAGATAGTTCTTTCCTTGTAGTGAATCTTAGAATACAATTAGAGTTAATCTGTTAGGCAACTACTCCACTAGTTATTATTACGTTGTTGACTTCTTATTTACCTACACACCTAGCCTATTAACAGGACCCACCGTAGTTACTGCTATAAGGTTCCGTTATAATTATAAGAAAGGATAGGTATCCTTTACCCTTAATTAGCGAAATCTAAGATAGGATAGGCAATGCGCAAATCTTTATAAAGATAGACCTAAGATAGGCATACTATTAAGTTAGAATTAAGAAAGGCAATAAATAGAAGGCAGCCTTTAGGTTAAAGGAAGGACTATATAAGCTATTAGTTATACAGTTTAGGCTTATAAATATACTAGTAATATTTTAGAAAAGAATTAATAGTATATTAGGAGAACACCTTAATAAGTTTATTATAGTATAACGTATTTCACGGGTGAGCTGGTCAAACGGGTGAGCTAATCACTTCAAAAACACACCAAAAAATGGAAAAATCACACTTTAATATCTTAACAACCACTTAATAATAATTTTTAATAATTTAAATTTGGACTTTTATATATACT
>Ga0307507_10005698_pt1 | contig 20153 bp, 20 predicted proteins | sample 7_EM_MG_FD_207223 | JGI IMG/M metagenome (GOLD analysis project Ga0307507, IMG submission 207223) | Populus trichocarpa ectomycorrhiza microbial communities from riparian zone in the Pacific Northwest, United States - 7_EM | ecosystem: Host-associated > Plants > Roots > Unclassified | place...
AATAACAATAAACCAATGACACGCTATTGCGTCGTGATGTGAAAACCTATGAGTCAACTGATCTCATAGTGTGAAAGATAACAAACCGACGACTAATAATTATTAGTCGTGTGAAAGTCTGCCTTGCTTAGTCACCGTTTGTGACATCCGGAGACTTTTCAGTATCACGATTCCAAGAGCGCTTTGGAGTGTGTTAGCGCACTGGTTGACATCTCTCTCATGGCCCAATATCGCAGTCATACACCAGATACACTTGCCTACATGGAAAGATATCTGCAGACATTTCACCAGACCAATGCCATTTTTCTTGAGTTCTGTATCTTGAAGGCTACACCTGCAGAAGCAAATCGTCAGTATCAGGATCTAAGAGAACTAATGGCAAATCAACGTGCTAATGAGGCCTGCCACAACACTACTGCCAAGCGCCGTCGGCAGGTAGATCAAGAGAGACTTGAAAGGGCCAATTAGCAGGCGGATTTGATATGGCGCGAGAATCACTTCAACTTCATCAAGATGCACTACCTAAGTCATTTTGCCTCCCATGTATGGCGTTTTGGGTTCATACCGATGTATTCTACCGAGATCGGCGAACTAGCACATAAGGAGCGGATTAATGACAGTTACCAGAGGTCAAACAAGAAGAAGCCGCCCGACAGATCTTGTCGCAATATGGCCCCCAGCATGCTCTAGAAATGTGCTTGCAGACAATAGAAGCACTTTTGAAAACAGGTGTGATCGTGGTAGGAAATAGCGGGATGGAAATGCTGACTTCTTCAAGCCGCAGGCTACCTCGGCCAATGCTCAAAGGCCGCATAAACATTGGCATGCTCTCTTGGCTATGCCGAGCCCATGAGATCGAGTATTGTGACATGATAGAGGAGATACTACCTTTTATCAAGCAGACTGCAGTGGATAACCCCCAGCTGCCTGCTGACCCCACCGAACTGGGATTGCTTCCTGCAGAGCGATTTACCCAGCTTGAAATTCCTGGTTTCTGACTTTGAGGAAGCTGATGTTTTCCAGATGTACCGGGCCCACTGCACTGGAACAAAGGCTTTCCGCAACAGCGGTGCGAGAAACGATTGGGTCTGGGTCCAGACTGACGGGGAGGAGAGTTATGAGGATTTGCGAGTATGGGGGGTGGCACGATTATTAGCACTTTTCAAGATAAGACAAGTTCGAAGCGAAGAGGCAGGAGTCCATCAGCTAGCATTAGTTCGCATACTCGATCCAATCAATGGTGGTAGATTTCATCTAGCAAGCGGACATATACGAGTCGGCAAGCGGTCCACTGGTCGAGACATGCGAATAATTGGTATAGGGGCAGTAATTGGACATGCGCATGTAATTGGTAGTAGGGAGAGGCAATGGATAGTGAATCATAGGATTGATCTGCGGACGTTTAATGATATATATTAATTATATTAAATTATTCTACGGGATTATGTACAGTATTTATGCGGCCTCAACTAGGCCACCTAAGTACTACAGGATAAATCTGTTGAGGTTTAATGAAATATAGATGCGGCTGAGCTGAGGCCAGATACTTAAGGTGACAATCTCTACCTAAAGTGTCCTGCTTCAACTCGGCCGCTTGAGTACTAGAGGATTAACCTGCAGACATTTAATGAGAATATGAAACTACTGCACGCTACGGAGCCCACGGGTGAGGAGCATGTTTTATAAGAACAAATCTAGACGACATAGGTTTAGCCTCAGCGGATCGTAACAACAAGGCTATTCTCCATACTACGGTACGCATGCTTATAACATGGCGGACGGTGGTGGGACAGAATGGGCCACGACAAGTGCGCAGGGCGCTTGGGAAGGAGATAGAACTGTCGGGATGCACAAGACACAAGACATGATACGCAAAGAATGCCTGGACGGTCAGGGTGCAGAGGACGCATAGGGCGGAGGCGGCTTGTCCGGACGCAGGCGTTATGCGTCCGGAGTGAATGTTGTTTTTGCTGATGCCCTTTGCCTGATATCTACTGTTATAGCTAAGTCACCTGACTTCTATCTAGCAGTATCGATCGCTAGGCTCGTGTAAGACAGTCGTATCTTGTATCCCAAAAGTATGAGAGGTAAAAGATGTCTTATTAAAAGTATCTGATATGAAAGAACTTAGATGGTTGCGTGAAGAACCCAAATCCATCGCCCTTTTTTTTATTATATTTTTTTATTTTTTTTATCAGTGGTATTTGTTTAAGGTACAAAACATGCGTGGAGTGCTAGCTATGGCAACAAAAAACCTATAAATCAACGCAAAAACCTCCCGGCGCCAGGGAAAAAGCCATCAACCCATGACCCTCTGGTACAGGACCAATTGTATACCAGTTATATCAAATAAGAAATCCAATCTTGACTAGCTAACACGGGCAAGAAAGGAAATCAAATACACATATGGGGAGGAATCAACAGGAAAGCCCTTGCCGAAGACACCAACATATGAAATAATAGTTATAACCACGAATGAAACCCAAAGTAACAACAATGAAGGAAGAACAATGGGGACGCGGGGGGCCACAAAACAACGCGACCATGCAGGAATTACTCAAGAACCCAAGGTGTTGACATCCACTACCGAGGGAGTGCAATACGACGACTGAGCGTAACCGAGGACTGCAGCCGTGGAGAAGCCACTGGGAAGATGAAGTGGCAGTAGGCTGCCAGCCAAGTGAGTGGATGGTAACTGTAACTGAGCAACAGGACGAGACCAGAGGGGGGAGGAGGAGGGGTAGACCCAATAACTGTAGCAACTATTGGTAACCATGTACGTGTCTGACTAGGCGGTCTCTAAAGGTGAAGAAGAGAATGAAGAAATCAATAGTGGCCTGTTGAAAAGGTTTCTTCTACTGCGAACAGTAGTTCCAGCCGTCTGTAACATAGGCGAGAGGGTGTTGCCGACTGTGCAAGCGCTAAGCGAGGTAGCGAAAACGTAAGTGAAGAGGAAGGGGGAGACAGCCAAATGACCCCTAGAAACAAGGACACCAAAGCCCAAGAACATGATAAGGGAAGTAAGGGGGGAGGGGGGGGGGCAGCTCAAGGAGAGTGCGGGTGCAGCTCACTGAGAGTGCAGGGGTGGTGGATGTTGACGATAAATTCTCATGGTGTTGAGATTTCAATTGCTGGAGGTGTAGCGGAGATGGTTGGTGACGCAAATCCATCGCCCTGAAGGTGCCCTTATATAGGAGTTCTTCCCTCAACCCTAACCCTGCATCACTCATAGTCTCGCATCACACAACTCATGACTCATAGTGAGTCATAGTATGAAATCCCGCAGCTGACTCATATGAGTCAGCTGCGCCATATCTCATAACCAATCAAAAACTCATAAAACAAGTTATGCACCCCAAAGGGGTCACATGCGCGAAACCCATGACTCAGAACTATGAGTCATGTGTGAGATACACAAATCAGATGACTACAAACGTGAGTTATATTACTTAAAAACCAATAACAATAAACCAATGACACACTATTGTGTTATCATGTAAAAACTTATGAGTCAACTGATCTCATAGCGTGAAAAGAGAACAAACCGATTACTAATAACTATTACTCATGAGAAAGTCTGTCTTATTTAGTCACCGTTTGGGACAATTGATTACTGGATTGGCTTCGAGTGTCGTTTGATACTCAGTATGTTTTATGTATGGTGTCAAGGTATCATTTGATACTTGATACGTTTTATGTAATGTTTTAACGTTACCGTTTAGGAGTCTTTATGGTTATTGTTTACAAGGCTCCAGTTAGCCTGACAAGTATATTTAACACCTGCTATTCTCCAGACTTAGAGAGAGCAGACGTCGACAGACAGAGTTTTCAATATACTTGGTTGAACAGTTACTGCTTCAGTTCGGTTCAGGAATCCATTAAGACCAAACATACTTAGCTATTACAAACTACTTGGTAGTTGCGATATAGTAAGAAGTTTGTTACCACAACTTAGTCTAAGCCTCGCATACTTAGTCTCGTTAGACACTATACTTTGGTATGGAGATAGTATCATTACCCTATCGATTCCCGCCACCACCCAGGAGGCGGTCACTGGTGTAGTACTCCGAATTCTGGGAAATCTGTATTCTTTAGTATGTCCATGATGGGAGTGACGAAGAGCGTGTAGATTTACTCCCAGTTACTCAAATAGCTAGTGTTCAACATTTTAAACAGGGCTGAATGTCTTAGCAACTTAGGAGATAAGTTTAGCAAAATCTTAGCAAAGTTTGCATAATTAATAAACTATTAGTATATTTTCAATATTTGTAAAATTGCTATACTTACAAATTAAGACAAAGTCTTTGAGGCTTTAACTATAATTTTTTACAACATAATGTATTACTTCTTTTAGTTTAACTAATTCTTTGTAAGATAACTAGGATACTTTGAGCTTGAGAGATGATAGAAATTATAAAAAAAGTAAAAAGACCTGCTAGATAAAGTTTATATAATGCAATCTCTTGTTTTTATATTAATAGTATCTTCCTATTTGTATATGATTACTGGATTGGTCTATTACTAAAGTTATTATTAACCAAATATGATAATTGATAAAAACAAATACTGAGTCCAGCTTTGATTCCCCTTGCTCACTCCAGCTTATATAATCAAAATACTACTTAATTATCTATTTTTTGCATTTAATATATACTTTACCTGCTGTAAGGAACTAGAATTAATTCTAGTAGTATTTCAAAGATCCTAGTAGCTAGTAGATAATCAACTTGAAATATCTTTTTTCTAAGATTAAGTGTCTTACTATAACAGCCAGAATAATTGGCCCTTTAGCTAGTTTTTATCCAGGCATCCCTCTTTAAATTAAGAGAGGTCAACCAAACTGGTAGTGCCCTCTACTAAGACAATGCAAAGGAAACTTGTACTCAAGTGTACTAAAAGAGACAGCTCCAACATCTTCTGTAGGGTCAACTATTTTAGTTTTTATTGTATTTTCTCTATTTCAGAATATATAGTCATGCATTTATAGTCAAGGATATAATTACTTTTCTCACTAAATGATATTTTCCTTATTATTATTTTTTTTATATACATTTAAATTCTACCACGATAAGAGCTCAAATAATCAGACTATTTACCAGATATTTCAAAATTTCCTCCTCTAAAAATGGGTTAACAAACATACAATAAAACCTGCTCTTCAAGATAAATCAAAAGGAAACCAAGCACCACACCTTACTAGGAGAGGCCACTCCAGCATCCTAGAACATAGTCCAATATTTAACTTTTTCCAGTATCCCTGACAGCCAAAATCTAATGAACCTGTTTCGTATAGCTAGTAATTAAAGGCAGCAAGACAGACTTCAACACAAAAGATTTAGACCTCTTCGAGGTTTGTTATGTAGGACGGCGAGGTATCTAGATTATCAAGATCCCGGAGTAGGATATTCTATATCTTGGATTTATTTAAACATTCTTGTACCCGAGTATGCCTTTTCTGCCTGTGTAACTGTCTTGTGATGCTAATTTTCCCATGCCCCGATCTCTTTCACCTAACATCCGTCCCCTTTCACAGCTTTTCTTATCCTTAATTACTTCTCAAGTTTCTCAAAACGTACTTCTCATGCAGGTCTCACGCACTTGACCTTGGCAGCATATGCGGACCTGGTCGTATTTACAAGCGTCAGCCCGTTACGAGCAGAAACTGGGTTTCTCAAGCGTTGTGGTTGCCAGGGCAATAGCCTAATTTATCGTTTGCCGGTATCCAATCATTTATCTCCTAAACTTGATTTCCCACCTCACCATTGCAGCTGCACTTTCACATTACCGGTATCCTTCAATCCACTCCCGGCAAACCCCTACTCTCCATCGACCTAAGCCATTGATGTAATAAGATGTAGTCTAATATCCAATCCTGAAGCATTCCCCACGCGTAAATGCCTAAAACTTGTAACCTTCACTTAATTTAGGCTGCCCTCTAAATAATAGTATCTAGCAAGGAATTGCAAAACTGTCGTTGGAGGGTGCGGGGAACTCGTATTCCTAAGGCACCTTTATGAGACGATCGGTCTTCTTGATTCAAATGATATGGCTTCGGCGGGAAAACGGGAGGGGAAGCAAAGTGAGGAGCACGCCAGGGGTGGGCAAAGATGATGCAGTACTGTCCGCTGCATCTCCTGTAAAGTCCGGAACACCTATTCCTTATCTAAAGGATCGATATTCGACCAACCTTAACCCTCTAAACCTAATATAAGAGTAAAGAGAACTTATAGTAATAACCCAATAAATGCCCAAACCAGAGGTAGACTAGGCATTTAATAATCCTTCGTATAGATATCCGCTGCGATGACGCCGCACTATTGTTACCCAACCTCGGTATCGTGCGAGTACGAGCACTCAGGGTATTGAAAGTTAAAAGAAATTTTTAGTGAAAGTACTGGCCGGATCTTGCACTAGGGTAGCTTACGAAATTAGACGATAGTGTTGATGGATGCTGAGTAACATACGGTACTTGAGAGCCCTATTGAAAAAAGATAGCCTCTCAAATCCTTCAAATTAATGACCATACCCGCTCGAAAGTCACAGCTGAACTCCATACTCCTACCAGGCCAGTCCTTTTAGCTTCTCCTAGTTCTCACGCGGTATAAGTGGTTGGAAGAAGCATTCTAACTCATTCGCTAAGTAGGATTGTTGTAATAGCATTTGATAAGTATATGTTCCACAATTGGATTGTTAGCTGTGCCTTCTTGGGCACGCACGGCATCTTGTGAATACATGAAGGGGGCAGCAGTAAAATTAAAGGACGCCCGTCAGGTTGGTCGTTATGGGTAGGAATAAGGGGAGAGGTGCCAAACTGCCGGGCTATCGTGAAATCAAGATGCAAGCATGCAAACAAACTGCCCGCAAAGAGAAAAGACAAAAGGATCACAGCAAGACAATTCTCAAGAGAAGAAAACTCCCCAAGCAACTACTCCCGCAATAACCCATACTCCCAACGTCTCCCCCGCCGACCTCCCTACTCCGGCAGCACTAGTGGTCCCCTGCGCAGTGGTCCCATTCGGTAACGTCCCATTAATCACCAAGGTCTTGGTGCCATTGACATTTGTGATCCTCACCCCACTGCTATTAAGGCTCGCCGCACCGATGAGCTGCTCGATATACGTAGCCTCCGTGTTTTCCTCACACCCACACACCGAGTGCTCCTGACACAGGCAAAGCACGGGAATGGTTTCATTGGCTTTGCTGGTTGTGTTGTAGAAGGCCGCCGGGTTGGGCCATGGGTAGGCGAAAACTGCGAATAGCCAGAGGCCCGGGAAGAATGACAGGAGGGCGAGGGGGAGGAGGAAAGGGAGGATTCCGCGGGGCGTACGGCGGCCGGAGGTGTACGGGACTGCCGCGCCACCGCTGTAGACATGCATGTTGCGGCCGTAGGATGGAGAGGGGCCGGAACCATCTTTGGAGGTGCCGCCGGTGTTGGATCGGGAAGAGGTACTAGAGTGACTATTGGCATTGTTTGTGGAAGATTGCGGGGACAAAGGAGCGGGGGTTACCTAGAGGAAGAAGAACTTGAGCCTTTAGATCCAGAGGAAGAGGAGCTCGAGCTGCGGAATGGAAAGAAAAAGGAACTTGAGTCTCCGTAACAAGAGGACCAAGAGGGAGAACTTGAGCCAACGTACCCAGAGTAAGAGGAACTTGAGCCTCGAGATCCAGAGGAAGATCCAGAAGATGAAGAGGAAGAGGAGGAAGAGGAAGACCTCCCGCCACTACTCCCACCACCACCGCGACCACCACCACCTCCGCCACTGCTAGCTCCACCACCGCGTCGTTTCTCCAATAATCCGCCACCTAGAATATCGCGTGCAGAAAGTGCAGGGGAAGACAAATCTCCGCTTCGTGATACCGCCACGGCATTGACGTTAGTAGCAGTGTAGGAAGAAATGCCCAGCAGAGCAATTGATAGAATAGCTAGCGAAACCTTCATTGTGTGTGTTTGTTTGTAGTTGGTTGAAGGAATTGGATTAGGGAGCAGGTGTGTCCCGTGAGGAATGGTGGCGGAGAAAGACTAAAGACAAAGGCCAAGTCAGATGGGGGGAATTCCCCGCCTTTTTATTGCACGAACTGAGGGATGAGGATGTACCAGTATTGGGCGCGTGGTTTAGCTTAAAGTTCACAGAATTGCGAAAGCGAGCTAATGAGACACACTATACCCTATCGGGAAACATTAAACCCTTCTCAAGAGCCCCGGAGATTAGATGCTCGAAGACTCACCACCGCAGCCGTCAGGCTGAAGATGGCTGTGCAACACCATGCAAAATGTACAGGTTTTAGAGGCCATTGCACCGTGCTGAGCTACGAGCCTCAGGTCCAGCTGCCAAGGTGCCGGGAACATGATTATGTCACTTGTTAATGTGATCGGGAGTCAAGGCTCTAAATAGCTAGGAGATAGGGTACTCGTAACTGAACGATATTTGTGAACACGACCATTATTTCATGACACTGAGATCTAAGCAAAACAGCTGGATCTTGGCGGTATACAAGAGCAGGCGTGTTCACAAACGTCGTTCAATTACGAGTACATACTTTAAATCAATGCCATCGGCTCGCTCTAGTTCTATCCTACTGTACCGGCAATATAGTATGCAAATGTTTCGCCCTATACTACCTATGTCATTAGATTGAGGTCTCTTTAATTGGGCCCTGATACGGAATCGAGTAACCTTCATAGAATTAAGGGCCTTGTCGTTCTAAACCAAATTGCCAGAAATAATATCTTTCGTTTTTCTAATGACCGCGCCCCCGTCTCCAAAGCAAGGCATAGCTGGGCCCACCGAGATAAGGTGGGGTATAATATCGCACAATAAATCTTTCTTTCTGGAAGCCCGCTATGTTGGGGAATTGGTGGGCACGGATCGGCCATTTGGTTTACGTGCGGCGAAGTCTGCACGTATCCATACTCGCAGTCTAAGTTACGGTACAATCTATATAGACTCCCAGTCGAATTAAAAACCAGCATCCCTGACTCCAATCAATATACAGGCATTTCACTTGACTGAAACTACTGGCAAAGCACGACGATCCAATCCAGGGATTCACCATACGGCATCGCGGCTGGGTAAGCCAACGATAACCTCCTCTACCCCGTGGAACACCTGGAGGGCACCATTTGCACACCCAATATAATAATATATATATACCCCAGGGGTGCTCCAGAATACGAGGACTCGATAACCAACAACCACCAGAAAAGCGCCTCGGACAACGAAACCCATCACCTCTCAAGAAGCGTTAGAAATTTAAGAAACAAATTCTTGAGTAACCAAGACACTCAATGCCAGTCTATAGCCTTGGATATTTGATAAACCCATTCCTCCACTGATATCTCACTCTGACAAGCGTTTGGGCGGCATCCCGATTATTACTCCCACCAGGCGTATGGGAGGAGGAAGAAAGAGCACTCGTTTTTCATTTGTGTCTCGAGGATTCACTTTGTTTTCCGAAAAATGAACCCCACTGATCCTCGGGCTCCACCGGGTCTTCTAGGTCATTCAGCCAGGGGCTGTGAGAACGGCCGCCTCCATCAAGAGCCACTCCCAGAGCTTGATACCACGCTCGAGTAGGCTGGTAGTGCCCAGCTCAGAGTGGGGGGCCAGGAAATCCAAGGTAAAAGCTCCCGGGAGTTGGCCTTGACCTAACGGAGATGGAAATAAGAATGAAAACACTCAATATTCTGAATTTCCCTGCTGGAACATAGGTGCCCCTCCCAGGCTTTTGGTAAGTGATCGAACTTCCAGCTCATAACTTTCCAATATCAGGGGAGGTCGTTGCTCTGAGAAGGGTTTTTGGCCCGACGGCAGGTCAGCTGCCAAGCTAGCCGCCTTGACTTGACCCTCTCCTTGCGGAACTTCGATACTAGAGTACGATCAAAGTAGAGATACGAGAACCAAGCTCTATTTCCCAAAGGGCATAGTGCTGTCTAAGTACTAACCAGCTAGACGAGTGAGTAGGTGTTACAGAGTAACCAGTTTACGCTGCGCCTAAGATCATCATGATAAGGCAGACTCACACCGTACTCGTACTTGCGGGAGGCAAGGAGAATCCCAAAACACGAATTCGTGACATATATGGCAAAAAATTCCTGGGCACTTCTGAAATCGCAAAACTCCCCTCCACCTTGGACCCCTTAAAACTTCTAGGCAACTTAACCAATCATAATACGGCTGCACATAATCAAAAAGCCTCCAGCAGTAAGTTCAAAGGCAATATATATATATGATCCTATATAAACCTAATTTGTAACTCAAGGACTCATGATTGCGGGTGGTTGCTGTCATAGAGGTTGATGGGGTTTAGGGTGGAAGCGGAGGCTGCGATTCGGGAGGCATCCGAGTACCTATAAATTTATGCCCCCAGCTCTAGAGCACTTTTTGACTACTACAGTACTAGTACAAGTACAGGTAAAAACTCTAATGGGGCAGTAGAATGTAAACGTGCTAGGACGTTGTAGTTGCCTCTCCTGGTAGGGCGGGGATCATATTACTTTTGTTTTGTCTTAACTAGGGGCTGAGATTGAGGTCCCCACATGTAAGCCGGGGGGAATTCCAACGTTCCGGCACCTTTATCCTCTACCGGATTCCAGTCCTCGCAGTGCTACCAATTACAAGTACATAAGTTACCGGTAGTTATTTTCTTCCATGGATCTTCCTGCGTCCTCGTTGGCTGATTTGCCCTTAGCTCCCACCCAACCCTTATCATATGAGGTGATACGGTATGACACCAGGGCACTATCGTCTCATCTAGTGGGTGCTGGTTCACACCTGCCAATACCGGTATTTGCCAAGCCCCACTGAGGCCCCCGGCCCAACTTTATGGGGGTTCTCCATGGCTCAGAGACATCAAGAGCCAAAGGCAGAGTTGGCAATGAGTTCGTCGAAATCCCTACGCCATACCGGTAGCGCCCGTATCCTACCGGTTCAAACCAATGGTATTATCCTAGCACGTGGACCAATCGGCTTTCCTGCTTACGATCGAAGCCTTAGGCTTTGGTCCTCGTGATGAACTCATGTGGATTTCCTTTGGCATGATGGACTACGGTATCGCTCTCACTTGCTTGTTTGCCTCCGATACGGAAGTCTATTACCACGATATATCATACAGTACTAGTACTCTTGCGGTTCTCGGGTATGTCCATGAAATAGGGAACAACTTACTGTAGCCCTTATCTTAGAGATATAGGTATATATCGACAGAGATAGTTTTCCCATTGTTGTTGGCATGTCTAAGCGGGCTCCGGAACCGTATTGCGCTCATACCGCCGGATTGAGTTTGGATTTTTTACCACTAAAGCGGGAGCAATTCCAGTCAGGTGACATGGGAACTGTCCTGACCCAAAACGCCTGACGAACAAGGTTCAGCGCTAGCACCGCCCCAGGAAAGTGAGAATCGCACAGGTTCCGCCCGCCCGCCCGCACCAAAATCTTAAGCCTAAGCCACGCTGAATCTCCACAGCAGCCTCACCCTTCTGTGTCGCGAAAGTAGCGTTCGGGCGCGCTCGCGCTCGGCCCTCCAAGAAAATAATATTTCGACTTCTCAGCTGTTCTGTCTTTCTTTTTCACCTTAGGGGAAATTTTTACCGGTATAGGAATGCAAAAGCCAGTGGGCCCAGTGGGCCAAAGTATAGCGCGCGGGCTTTTGAAAACCCATGAGCGGGCCTGGTCTATGGCGAACACTGTACAGTTTTCTTGCTTAAGAGTGAGGGTTTGTATCAAAGTACTAGGTGAACAAGAAAATGCACGAGCCCTAGATGGGGGACCACTCTATCTCCACTACACATCCTGAACTTCACATAGTTTAGGATCTACCGCATGCTTTGATTGTACTCGGAGAGGATGATACAGTAAGACATGGAGCTTTAGGACACTTTACAGTTAAATTCTTAGATTTGTATATATTCTAGCACCGGCTAGAAATGTACTGTGCATACTTAAACCAAGCTCCCAATAAAATTAATTTCCTATGCTTTTGTTATCTAGATTTCATATGGAACCCATGCACACACTTGTGAATTTAAATGATATCCCAAAGGAAGGACTAGAACTGTCTATATGAGAGTCATCTAGGCTCACCCCTCAGGCTGGCAGCACTATCACATTAAAGTTCGAGTAAATATATCCTAGTCATAGCCATGCTTTTTCTCTGGCCATGGGCCTTGATAAGCCGGGACGGGCCTCAGTGAGCATGGCCTATGGGTTCGTGGGTCAGGTTGGGCTTTGGTGGCCCGGTTAATTGTGTAATAAGTTGAAATGGAGGAGAGGTACTAGTAGGTTTAGTCAAATTCTAGCATTGTACTCGAGTACAGTAGGTATGTCGCGATGATTTAGCTTCTTTTCTGCTGAGAAACAATATATTATTACCAGTTACGTTACTCCTTAGCTTATCCCATTACAGTCTAGCCTTGCTTACACCGGTAGTAGGCTGCGGATTTTACCGTTCCGGGCCGCCCAAGGGACAAAATGGGTTTTCTTGTGCTTACTTCGTAGCCATCGATCAAGGTCGCCGTTGATATTTGATATGCTATCACACAACCTCGGAAATCTCCTACATACTGTAAAAACTCTTGAAATCCGATATTGGGTTATCAGCTATGATCAGCGCATCAGCCTGGGACAGGTTTAGCCTGTCAGATAAATGGAATTGCGAATATCTACTGGTATAGCGAGATCCAAGGCGCCCAGCGGGCTGATCTTTTACTGTGTTGGGAAAGGCTGATCACCCTCCGCATGCTTTGACCCAGAATTTGGAGATTCGAGATTTCACGAGTTTTTACGGTACGAGATCTTGAGCCTCACTTTTTTTGTAGCGGCTCATAATTACCGTAAGACAACTTCTCCCGCCTAATCATGCTCGCCCCCACGCTATTCCCTAAACATGGCTCGTGACGGACGTCTCCCAAGCCCCTGGGCCGGACACGTGCAGGCTCCGGTGAGACCAAATTAGCCTCGGCAACGCGGACCCGGGGAACACCCCTACTCGAGCACACCTTCGGGACATCCACAAAAAAACATCACTTCTTATCCTTTCTCCAAACCCTCGTGCGCGCTAAGCTGTTAGATTTTAAGGAGCTATAGCAATAATGAAAGGCATTCAAGTATCTGCATACGTTAAAGTAGGCCCCTCGCCTCCTAACAATCGCAACCGAGGGCGAGCGCGCGCGACTAACCGGTCAATTACTACTACAGGGCCCGGAGGACCTTAAAGTCGTCGACCTCCCAGACCCAACCCCCGCCACAGACGAATACCTAATCCAAATCCGCGCCTCAGCAGCAAACTTCTTCGACCTCTTGCAAATCCGCGGTAAGTACCAGAACCAACCTCCATTCCCCTGGATCTCGGGGATGGAATTCGCCGGCACAGTCCTCGCCGCCGGCTCCTCCGCTAAAAAGTTCAAAATCGGCGACCGCGTCTTTGGTGCCAAACAGGGCGCATACGCTACGAAGATATGCGTCAAGGAGCCGGTGCTGCACCCTGTACCTGAAGGCTGGGGATTCGATGACGCGGCGGGGTTGTATGTTACTGCCCCTACCAGTTATCAGGGACTTGTTGGCCGGGCGGGTGTGAAGAAGGGGGATTGGGTTCTTGTACATGCGGGTGCGGGCGGTGTGGGTTTGGCGGCAATTCAGATCGCGAAGTATTTTGGCGCAAAGGTTATCGCCACTGCGTCTACCGATGGGAAGTTGAGGGTTTGCCGGAAGTTTGGGGCGGATCATGTACTTGATTATTCGAAGGGCACTTGGCCGAAGAGTGTGTTGGAGATTACCGGTGGAAAGGGTGTAGACATCGTATATGATCCCGTGGGCCTTGTGGAGCAAAGCCTGAAGTGCATTGCTTGGAACGGGCGGATATTGGTTATTGGGTTTGCCGGTGGGAAGATTGAGAAGGTTGCTATGAACAGGGTGTTGCTGAAGAATGTTTCATTGGTGGGCTTACATTGGGGGCGGTACACCGAGATCCAGAATGAGGCGGGGACCGTCGAGGATGTATGGAATGGGATTCTGGGAATGATTAAGGATGGTGGGTTTAAGCCCACTGTCTACCGGGGAGAGGAATTTGTGGGATTGGAGAGCGTTCCAAGGGCGTTGAAGGCTCTGGGTGCTAGGGAGACGTGGGGGAAGGTTGTCGTTACTGTGCCCAAGGAGGGTGAAAGTAAGCTTTAGGTGGGGTCGCTGGTGTATGTCATTTTCGCTATTCATTTTGGTCAAAGTGTCGTTGGTTATATGTCGCGTATTCACAGAATGTCACTCAGTCACATTAATTGAACGGAACACTGGCGCCTGCACCAACAGCCTCGACACCTACTCGAGTACTGTCGAGCTCGTAGATAGCTTTCGTGATTTTGGGTATTTCCTTTGGGGATTGCGTATGCTATTACGCGGTGGAGCAAGTGGACGGTTTAGGCAGAGGCGCTCCTGTTATTCAAGAGCCGTAGAAACCCCTCAGAGGAGGAGGAAGAGAGGATCGTGGGATTTTTCTTTGGTCGATAGAAATCGTTCTTTCCACCATCATCCTTCATCATTCTTGTGACAAGATAAAGCCGATCAATTACAGCCGTCTGGCATCCATCCTTCAGCTTCAATAGCAAGTTTTAGTTTCTTCTGTTTTCTCATGCCGGTCACTCGCACGAGAACCTTTACGGTCAAGATTGCCAATATCCGCAAAACAACGTCAGACGGGAAAGACCCGCAACGGTACATAACTATACTAGCTTGATATATGATATATTAGCTTCACCACTACTATGGCCGTGGGGGTTAAAATATCGTTGGGCGCAGAGCTTAGTGCACATCCAGAGTGTACACTTATATTCTCGCATGAGTAGTTGTATACAGCCTGATGATCAGGATCAAACAAAGTAATAGTTTGCGATGGGGAATTATCAAGATGAAGAGTGCTTGGAGAAGCATGCGGTAAGGTAGCCATAAGGGAAAGTGTTAGGGACCTAAGGTTTGTAATGATAATGGGGTGGTGAGAGAAATAGCTTGGTAATCAAAGGTTGGTTGTGGACGCGCTAGTAGTTTACCAAAAATTATAGGAATGTATCGAACGATAAGAAATTGCCGTATCCCCACTGGTCTCACGCTTCGGGCCTATCGGAATGTCCTTGATATCTTCGTGTGTCTTAGGCTTGAACTAACAGAAGATATCTCTAGATACGGCAACCTATTGGTAAATGCTTGCGAATATCTGCAGATGCTTATAGGCTTCCGAAAGCGTTTGGGGGCACCTAAAGATATCTGTAGGCACCTGAAGATACCTGATACTCATCGACAAAATACTTACTAACCACATGGGTATATGCCGAAAGACTTCCGGCGCCGCTAGGCGTTCATGAAGCCTATAGGCTCTGGGAAATCCGAGCCCACAAAGCCCAGATCAACCTCACTTTGACTTGGCCTGACCGTTGTGAACTCTGAGCGCATATATAATAATAAACTGGAAAGCAGAAATAAAAAGAGCTGATCGCTCAACTAGGTGGTATAGTTCTCATTTTTCGTTTCTCATTTCTTACTTCTTGTTTCTCATTCCTAATCCTTACTTCTTCCACCACCACCAACTCCTCTTTCTCTCGCTCTCTTCGGGCTGCTGGGGATATGCACCCGGTCCACTGTGAGAAGTTCCATAGAACAACCCTTTTTGATCCTCGACAGCCCACAAGCCTGCTCCCGTGGCGCTTGTGAACAGGAATAGGATACTTAACACAGGAAATACTTGCAGGCCAACATGTGGCAGCCCAAATCTTGCAAAGTTAGCATGCGGAATATCTTTACGCCATAGGAAATAACATACAGCCAGTATCTCCATCTGTTAATTTTAATAAACTGCTTCTTTTCCTTCTTATTCAGGTCGTTGAGTTGAATGTATCGGTAATGCGATAGCGGGCCGAGATGGTAACCTAGCGGTTATCAGCACACAAGTCGCAGTATGACGCGGCAAAGCGCGACAAAAGAGTGGTCCAATTTACCCTGTAACATCAAAAACAACGGAGCCCCAACCAACGGAATGAAATTCAACGGAAGCTCGCAAATAAACTCCATCGTAAGCCTACACGAAAACCTCAGATATGGGCTCTTCCTGTGCTCCCCCAACTTCGCTATGGCCCCCTCCCTCTCAGGATGAATGTCTCTAGCGGTGCGCACAAGGGCATAAATATGATCTCGAAACTCCGCATTGTTAGTCTTCTCAGCCGCGTGGATAAGCACCGCATCGAAGGTATCCACGATCTGGCCCTCCGTCATGAAGTTCTCCGCGACAAAGGTTATTAGCGTCGCGGCTTCGGTTAGGACCATGAACGCTGCGTTTATCCATGCCAGGGGTCCGTGGAAAAGGGTGAGTAGGGCAACTTGTGGGAGGTAGATGGTAGCGAAGAGGATGCTCAGGATTACAAGAGAGAGGAGGAGTAGTGGTATTACTCGAGAGAGGAGCGGTCTCATCAACTCAGGATGGAATAGGAGGTAGAATATGCCCTTTGAAAGTCAGTATTTTGAGGGCAAACACATTTAGTGGACGGCAAGGGGGGATACGGCGAACGGGTAGAACCATGATGCAGAAGGGAGCTTGTGGTTGTGAAAGACCGGGGGTGCTGGCGGGAGCAGCGGGGCGGAGGAAGAGGAGGGGTAGTTATAGGGCTGCATACTCGAAGTGAACCGCTCGCTTTCCTGCGTACTCTAGTGAAGTTGTAAAGGAGGAGCAGAGGCGGGGGAATGAGAGGAACTGAAGTGCTCCTCCCATAAGCTTGTGATCAGCGCCTGACGAATAACTATTCCAATGTCGTACACACCGGAGCAGAGCCGCATGATGCAAAGACCGTCTCACGGCTTATCACTCGAGGAACATGAAGTGGGTCATGTTCGTACATGGTCTCTTTCTCGTCTCAAATGCTTCTCTCAGATCTCCACCTTCTTTTAAGCCAGGTCTTATTTAGGACGAGCATGCATTGTCTCTTGTTGTCCCTTTCGTTGTTATATGGTTTCATTGAGGATTTTTGTTTTCTTGATTCCTTACTGTGGGTATTGAGGGATCCTGGTGGTAATGACACCATATAGCTGAGCTACATCCTTCTTGTTATTCATATCATGATCCTTTTCCCAATTAGAAATCTTAACCATTATCTATTACCACTCCTCCGTCCAAGCGATCGCATATTGCTACAGGTCAACTTGATTTAATGCCTGACTAACTGATGGGAACACCCCCAATAATGCTACATTACAAACTCCATACCATGCACATCATCATAAGTAGGAAGAAGGAAAAGTTCCCCCTACACCTAACCTTTAACATTGAAAGAACCACAATCCCATATTAACGCCTACCCATCGGACCTCCCAACTCTGCCCTATAAGCTGTCTGCTGCTGAGCCGGCCTGCCTGCGCTCATCTCAACCTGCGCTTGCGCCCTCCTAGCAGTCATAGTGCTAGGTCGATGAACACGAACATCGGTATCGAGCATTTTATAGAGCACCTGGATCAAACCGCCAACACCCACAACCAACGGGATCAACTGTCCCGTCGAGAAGATATCGCTAACATCCCGAACCTGATTCCAAACAATCACACACTCGATAGCAAAGACCGAAACGATCAAGACAATAATACAAAGCGCAGGAGTCCATTTAGGCATCTTCCCGGAGGTGATCCCCTGCAAGCCTTGCTCAATCTCGCTCTTGGGCTCCTCTTTTGCAGGTAATTTCTTGTATTTGCCCAGTGGCGTTCGCCGCCAGAATTCCGGCCCAAAGTTCCAAACGGTGTATCCGAAGAGGACAGTGAAGATCACCGTAAATACTATGGAGATGTACTTGTTTGCGGTGCGGAACCAGTCCCAGAGGTCAGCCTCGACGAATGCAAAGCCTTTGGTACCACAGGGGGTTGGTTCCATGTCGTCTATGCCCATCCACCAGAACCATGTGGCGTAGCCGGCGACGGCGAAGTAGATGAAGAAGCGGATGACACCACCCCAAGTGGTTTTGTTCCATTGGGATTTATGAGTTGCGTGATTGGTGATTGTTGATGCCTTAATTCGACGTTAGTTTTTGCTTTTTTAACCCGATATGAGGAACAAGAAGATGACTTACAGAACCAATGATCTGGATGATAATGATATAAGGGTCAATGGCGTGGGTTGCTGCACCCTGGTTCGAAATAGACAATAACGCTGTCAACATGGCCAGTTGGAAACATGTATTGACATCCCTCATCTTTGTGACTTTTCTCTGATGCAGCCAGTTGGAAAGAAAGGTTGATAGCCACTGGGCGTACAATCCTACCCGAATGCCTAGCCCGTAAACGTCCTGATTCCCCGAGAATCCACACCCATTATCTGGCTCGGGCGCGGCTGGGTCCTGGCCGACAGCATTTGCAACTTTGGTAACGGTTTTCGGAGCGCCAGCCGGTAACGCAGAGACCAGAGCAGCAGTTGTGAGGAGAAAGATGAAGAATGACGGCGGGGCGATAGACTTAACATAAGTAGTTATGGCCATTTCCACTTGACGGCGATGGTAATGATGATGGTGGGGATGATGGGAATTTGGCCAACTTCCCGCTGGGGCAGCGACTACATGATATACCCCTTCTTGACCCCACTTAGAAAAAGCACAAAACACGGGAGGCTCGCCGCCGCAGCCAGTAAACTCTACTCGAGTACCGGTACTCGCATAAGGACCCCAAACAAAACCTCCCGTATGACAGTAACGTGTTGCTTATCTTGGAAAAGTATGGCTTATGCGATCTCTCTGCTGCGCAATTACCAACAAACCACACCCTGCCACTCGTCCCAGGCAGGGGGTGCCTAAAATATCCCTGCTTTCCCCTCTAAATGTTTCGGATGAGACATTACTGCCACTTCTCGGGCAGGGAATGAGCCTTATTTTGACTTACATGCATGGCTTCCCAGCCCCATTAGTCAGGGTGAGATGGAGAGGCTGAGTTTAATAGAGGCGCCATACACGACATTCTAGAAGATCAGTGGCTGATGGGGACCCAAGCGACCACGAGCAGTGGGCACTTTTGTTTCTGCCAATGGAAGTCAACTTTTGATCATGGCAGCACACCAAATTCCTCAGGACTACCCTCGCGAAGGGTGCCACATCCTCGTTGTTTTTGAACTCGAGTACAGTGCTATCCTGAGCTTGGTAACTTGTGTACGACACTCGAGTCCAAGACCGGCACTCTGCATGATATGTGTGAGATTGATTAACCTGAACCCAGAGCTCCCCCCGGTTACTATTTTAGTAAATTTTAACCTTAAAGAAGTTTGTTTTTCCTGGGAGGGGCTTCCGGACACACTCGATTCAGGGCATTTTGTGGCGCAACCCGTATTGGAAAGATACGAGCTGCCAGTATTAACGACTATCGCTCCAATGAGTCTAGGGGGCATAGGATTGTAATTCATTAATTGGTTAACTTCCGCTTACTCAGTTATTCATCCCCCTTTCTTGAGATGACACTTCCACTCAGCCCTCAAAAAATCCCCTCAAGGGGCAAAGAGAAAAGAGCACAAAATCCAGCAAAGAAAAAGGAAGAGAAAAAGAAAAAAGTTTGGATTTCAAAAGTCTCAGGAACAAAAGTTCCACCTGTAGCTGGTTTTTGGGGGAGGGTTGAGCACTTGGGGAACCGGACAAGTCGTGTTGGTGCCACACCACAAGGCAGCGACTGGAGAGAATCCTTCCACCCGGCTAAACCAACCGAGCTCCGCTGCAAGATAACTCTAAAAGCACACCTGGCTTGTGTCACCCTATTGCAACTTGCAGCCCCGATCTTAAGTTAATTCTGGGACTTGGTTAGATTGAGGAGCAGGTGGGTGAGGGGGAGTCGAGGGCTCGCTAATAGAGGGATCCAGCAGGAAATATAATCCCTACCAAAAACGCCAAGCGTAACGAGGGAGACTTGATGCGAACCTCAGGAAATTCTTGAGTTCCAGCACAGAGACGGGATGCCAAGATGATCCGAAGGCAAATGGGTGGCAGCTTGAGACCCAGCCTGGCCCAAGTTGTCGTAGGATTCAAAGATGGTGGGCAGAAATAGTAGTCACCATACTCATCGTGGTTTAGATTTTGCCTTGGCCATTGTTTACATCTTGGTATTTTTTGCAAGGATAACCACTACCCTTACCATCCACCAGTGGGTGGTAGGGGTGTTCACGATCCT
>Ga0307507_10005699_pt1 | contig 20150 bp, 8 predicted proteins | sample 7_EM_MG_FD_207223 | JGI IMG/M metagenome (GOLD analysis project Ga0307507, IMG submission 207223) | Populus trichocarpa ectomycorrhiza microbial communities from riparian zone in the Pacific Northwest, United States - 7_EM | ecosystem: Host-associated > Plants > Roots > Unclassified | place...
GATCGATCGTAAGGGTCGAGGGCGTAAGGAGGTAATATACCCTCGCGTAGCTGACATAAGCTGTACGCGAGGTGTACGCGAGAGCACGGGGTTCTCCTATAGAGGCCCCTACGGTCGGGTTCCGTGACACCCCTAAATGCTTTAAAAAACTACGCCCTATATTCCTAGATATAGAACTTAAAAGAAATAAATTAGAAATTAATAAATAGGAAATGGAAATTAATAAGCTAATAGAATACAAATATAAGAATAACGCATAGATAATTAATATAATAAAAGCAATTCAAACAGGAAAATAATAGTATAAGGATATTATACTCGCCAAATACGAAATCCAAAATGATCAATTATACTATTAATAGAAGATGGTAGTTCTGAATTCCAAACCTTTATAATTTAAAATACTCGAATTCATATACAACTCCCCTATGGCAGGATATCCTGGCCGTGCAAAGACTTATAAGATTGTTTAACGAGTATATTACTAGCCTATAATGCACAACTATGTACGAAAATATGTTTAAGTATGTAGAATATGCGTACATGGAAAGACCTCTTATATAAAGAAGCAAGGAGTACTTTAATCGCTACTAGTTCCGATATAAAGATGGCGTAATATCTTAATTAACTTTATAGTTAACTTGCCTAGCAGTAACGGGTTTATAAACATTATAGTAGTAGTTAACTATCTTATAAAAATACAACATATAATTCCTATAGACTTAATTAATACAATATTAGTAGCCAAATGTTTCGTTAAGCACATCTTTAAGCTACACGGACTTCCTAACACAATAATATCTAACTGTGGAAGCCAGTTTGTTTCAGACTTCTAGTAAGCTTTATATAAATAATTAAGTATTTAAATATAACTCTTAACTGCATTTTATCTAGAGATAGATAGCTAAACTAAAATCGCGAACACAATTATAGAATAATACTTATAAATATACTACTCCTACTTATAAGACGACTGGGAAAAATAGCTACTTTTGGCTAAGTTTACCGCGAATAATACAATAAACGTATTAATAGGCGTGACGCCGTTCTATGCGACCTATAGATAAGACCCTTAACTTAGATTTAAACTATAACCTAAAATCAACATAACAGGACCCACGATTAAACGGATTTAGTTAATTAATGCGCATAACTTTGCTAATTAAATAAAGCAGTTAACGGAACTATTACAAAGTAAATTAATATACGCTTAAACGTTATAGGAATGGCATGCAAATAAAGGATAAGCTCCCATATAGGACTTTAAGGAAGGTAATATAGCCTACCTAAATATATAAAACCTAAAGACTTAACGGCCCTTAAAGAAACTTAATTAGAAGTTCGCAGGCCTGTACTAAATTAAGAAGAAACTAAGCCCGTATACCTATAAGCTTAAACTATTAACTAAAATAAAAATATACCTAACGTTTTATATAAGCTTATTGCAACCTTTAAAAGATAATCCTATAACTCGCAAAATTCCGCCACTACCTCCTATAATTGTTAACAACGGCAACGGTTTGTACTTTATTAACTTAATTAATAATATACAATAGAAAACACGATTTAAATAATTTAAACTTCTTATTAAGTAGGAAGGATATAAAACACAAACCTAGGAAACCTATAAATAGGTTAAGGCCAACGCGCCTTCCCTAGTAAAAGAATTCTATAAAGACTATTCTTCGCGGCCTACTCTAGCTGGATGGATATAATATAAAGGTAAATAACTGCCACCTAATATAAAGACACGAAACATAATAACAGAAAACTTAAAATTAAAAAGAACTTAAACCACATTACGACGCTTATAAGGCGATAAGTTATAAATTCTTAACCAAATTAAATTATTTTGGACCTTCGGCTAAAGGAGGGGGTACTATAATGGGACTAGCCCAGTTATAGTAGGAATGTCTTAGTAAAACACTTAATAGATAAATTCCGACGCTTTAATTAAATTCTACTAAATTCTACCAAGTTAATTAAATTCTACTAAATTCCGCCAACTTAATTAATTTCCACCAGTCTCCACTAAATTCCACTAATGTAATGGAATTTGGTTAAAACCTATTAAAATCCGTATAGGCTCGTGCCCACGCGTCTACTGCCAAGACCACAAATATTTAGCTATAAGTTTCCTATATTCCTTTCTCTTCTTTACGCAACGTCTTATACTCTACAAAAGCTATATACCCATAGATTTAGATAGAATTTATATTGTTCCTTTAAATCTTCCCCAAAGCCTCTTCGCGCCCTCACAAGACCCAACTTGGTACCCCGCTTGGAACTTTATAGGTTACCCCTAGAAGCTTAAAGAGTTCTATAACTAATACCCTAATAAGCCAGGACTCCCAAAGTATCTAGATAAGTGGATGGAGTGCTAGTATAGCGAAGACGATAAGCTACCTGTTGAGCATATAGATAAGAACACCCCACGGACATACAAAGCCTGAGGGCAGGCTTTTTTAGAGGGGGGGTAATGTTACGGCGCTGGTGGAAAACGGTGGATTATGGTAGACGTTATGGTAGACGCAGAGTTACGTAAGCCCACGTGACTTGCGGATTGTATAAGACTTCGAGCGACGCTACCCTTCTTCTCCTTTCCTTTCTCTAGCTTTGGATCCTCGTTTATAGACAATCCAATCGTATAGGCTTGCGCGACCCCCTTTTCGTGCTCGTGCCTCAATTGACTAAGTCGCTAACACGAAGTAGAGGAGCCTGTGTAAATGCAGTATATAGCTTATAAAACGCCTACTAAGCGTTATTAGGCTAGGACCAGGGTTAATACCATTTAGTAGGCCCCTTTTTACACTTCTGCTTTTTCTTCTCCCTATCTAATATTGGGTTGTGATATGCCCGTACAAGATATACGTGTAGGGGGTATACGGTATCCAAGTAGTTTTAGATAAATCGCCTATAGAAGTTAGCAAAGCTAAGGAAGACCTAGATATCCCTATAGGACTTAGGCTTAGGCCATTCCTTAATAGCTTTTATGTGGGTAGGATCCATTATAATACTATTAGATGTAACGATAAAGCCTAGGAACTTAACGTTCTTAGTGTAAAAGATACATTTTGATAGTTTGGCGTATAGGCCCTAAGCGCAGAGCTATTGCAGTACCTACTTAACATGCTCGACGTGCTTGTCCTTGTTATTTAAGTAGATAAGAATATTATCTAGGTAAACTATGTAGATAGTATCTACTAGGGTCCCTAGAGCTTTTTAAATATAGCTCTAGAAAGTTGTAGGGGCGTTAGCAAGACCAAAGGGCATCACTAGGTACTTAAAGTGACCATAGCGTGTCTTAAATGCGGTCTTCTATTCGTCTCCCTTTTTAATGCGAATTCTATGGTACGTATTATAAAGATCCAGCTTTATAAATATCTTCGCATAGCTAAGCCTATTAAAGAGTTCGCCAACCAGTAATAGGGGGTACCGGTTTTTGATTATAATCTTATTTAGGCGTCTATAGTCGACGCATAGCCGCATTATACCTTCTGCTTTTAGTACGAAGAAGATAGGCGCTCTAGTAGGCGACTTACTGGGCCTAATCCAGCCCTTCTTAAGAGCACTCTCTAGGTACTCCTATAGGATCTGCAACTCTTTCTATAAGAGGTTATAGATGGGCATCTACAGTGGTATCTTGCCTTCTTCTAAGTTGATTATATGGTTATACTTAGAGTTTTAAGGTAGTATACTTGCTAGCTTATTAAAGAAGATATTAATCTCCTCTTTATATACATCTAGCAGGCCAGGGTCTATAGAGGTTAAGGCGACTATTACATAGTAGTATGCTTCCGGGAGCCAGTAAAGAGAAGGGTGCGGCTGATATACGTTTTACAGGTATACTTGCACTAAGAGTGCATACAGCTCTGCTGCAGTATACTTAATAGTTTTAGGGTTTTAATTACCTCCCCCCTAAGTTAAGGTAATCTATACTGGCACCAGAGGGTCTTTATAGGTACTCGCTGCCAGTAATAATAGGTCCTCTATTGTATTTACGACCAGTATCTCTATATCCAGAGGGTCTGTATAGGTACTTACTGCCAGTAATAATAGGTCCTCTATTGTGTTCACGACCGGGGTAAAGAGGGAATCTTCTAGCTATAGTAAATAGACTGTTTCGCCAGCCTTAATGTCTACTAGGAACGTATTAAGGGTGACTATCTAAAGGCGTTTAGGGTCTAAAGTACCCTAGACAAATTGTCTAGATTAAAAGCTAATTAATAGATCTGCTTTCGCGAGCCAATCCTATCCAAGAATTATATTGTAACTATTAAATAAGCCACCCTAAAAGGTCTGGGGGCCGATGGTGCAAGGGATACCCTAGGAGTCGCTAGTAGTGACCATTAGATTATAAGCATCCTAGATTATTATCTGGTTCCTATTAAGGAAACGTGTAATAGGTTTATGTAAATATAGCGCGTAGCTTATAGGCAGGTTAAACCTATAGACGACGTCTTGGTAAATAAGGTTAATTTGGCACCTATTATTATATAAGCAATATAGGCGGACTTTACCCTAGGGCGTATCCATCGCACTATATACCACAATGCGTTTCTTCTCTCCCTCTATATTAGGCCCTAGTTGTAGTTAAGAAAGATGCGCTACTAGGGCTTTGGGTTTTCCAAAAGCTAGCCTAACTTGTCTTTACTGGCTTGCTTCTAGTGTTCTTTATAATAGTTACCTATGGGTCTCTTTTGACTTATGTATATAGCACCGGCGTCTAGGGGGTCCCCTAAGCCCTCTGGCTTTTAGGTGTTCTCCCTAGACGTTTACTTAAAGCGTTGCCCTTTTTAGGTTCTATTCCCTAAACCTAACTCTATAGAGCCTATACTGCAACCGCGCTTTATACGCGATAATTTGCTGCTACTGCTTACGCGGTCTTTCGCAAGCTTTGTGGTATTAAGCAATTGCTCTACACGGCGGATTTTATTAAAGAGGTCCTTAGTAGTTCTTACCCGTTGAGTGAAGTTCTAGCGGAAGAGCTCTGCTTATAGGTAGGCTAGGAGACATAAAAACTAAAAGTCTACCTATTGCTTAGGATTAATAAAAGGGGTATATAAGAAGAGGTCCTCTAAGCTATGCATATAGGCTAGGAAGACGTTAAACCTCTAGTTCTCTTTTATAATAGCCGTATAGTATATAGTAGCGTTATTAAAGCGTCTTACTGTAGGGTTCCTAATCTGGTCTTGGACTATAGTCTTAAACTTATCCTATAGTAAAGGACCTTTGTCTTTAGTACCTAGCTGGCGATAAACTAGTTAGGCGATTATCTTCTCTTTTATAAGACCTTTGATGGCCTAGCGCGTGCGTTGCTTACAGTTATAGTCAGCGTTATTAACCTTAAATTGGTTCTTAACTGCGGCAATCTAGCGGTTAAAATGCTGTTAAGTAGTACTGCTAATATTAGGTAGTAACTTCTTAACTAGGGCGTTGAGATTTGTTTAGTGTATACGTTCGCTATATAACTCGTGCTCTTTACTAGAGAGGCAATAGGAGGGCTTTATTAAATTAACAATGCTCCATAAGTTGGCTATTTTCTTAGCCAGCTTATCTAGCTCCTTTGTGTTAGCAGTATTTAGTGGGATACTAGTAATTTTGCTAAGCTTTTGTTAAGCCTAGGTATATAAGTTAAACTAGTCTCCAGCGTTTATAGGTAGCTAATTGTTTTAAGGTTTAAAAGGTGGCTTAGATTCTACTGGTGTATTTCTAGCGGTTTCATCTATACTAGATCCTAAGGCGTTTGGCGGTTGTATTGTTAGCATATTACTATTGGGTACAGGCGTCAGTTTTCTTTTTAGAGGCATTATAGAAAAATTAAACCGGCTATCCTCCTAAGGGGATTGGTAAGGATTTAAATGTAAGGTAAGGATGTGGATAGGGAGCTTAATAATGGAATAATAGGGTATATTATATATATAGACGAATCCTTAAGGGAAAAGGAGGAGTCTGTATGTAAGGTAGGAAGGGTTTTCCCTAGGTATGTGCCCTGCACGTACCTTATAGGCGAGTTACCCCTAAGTCGCCCCAGGGTCGCCTATACCTTGCGGCTATATAACTATCTACTTAGGTTTTACCTAACACTAAGGGAGTATATATTTTTAAAAAATATGCCCATAATAACTATTAGAATTATATCCTCTATTAGCGTTCTTATAGAAACACTTATTACAAGTAATTACGCGAATAATCCGTATAAATATATATATAACACTATAGATATTATAAGATAAATCTCCTATACTATTTTATGCACATCTTATAATAGAACACTTGCCCATCTCTACCTTTAATTTTTAGCAGCTATCTTTAATGCGCGTATTTATAACTCTTATAAAGCGCATTCTATATCCAATTAACGCGATGGTTAAGTTCCAATTAGGGAAGTTAACCTAGTGTATCGCAATTAACGACTTCTTAGGCTCTAATAAAGAGTTATTCTTTATTCCACTATTTATAAGGACAGTACTTCTAGTTTACGCCGCAGATATAGTAGAATTTGGCGCCGCATTTACAACTATACTAAAAATTAGTAATCTATATAGAGGAGGTAGGAAAAGAGGATGTATATTATATAACTATAACTATAATCTAGCTCGACTATTGCACAGCAAGTATAGTAGCGTTGCTAGCCTTACTTTTAGGCCAAGGATATAGTAGCTTAAAGCGCTAGATCTATAGGACAATTATCACCTTTATAGAACGCCGCTTTGCATACTATATAAGTCTTAGTAAATCATATAGGGTATTCTACTCTATCTCCTATAATCTTAGTAGGAAGTATAAATTTTCCACATTATATATTACTGTAGTATGTTCTATCCTTTATAGAGAACTTAACCGCCAAATTATAGAAAGTATTAAGTTTATCACTTATAAGTTCTTGCTAGATATATTAAAGTGGAATTAGCTAGCGATAGCATTGTAGTAGAAAGAGCATTTTGTTAGTGGTAGCGTTAAGGAAGAGCGTTTTTAAATAGTTAATATAGTATTAGTCCCCGCATGGAAGAGAGAGTATAGATATTGCCTAATAGTCCCCAAAGCAGACGCTATATTAATGTTTATCTAAGAACTTATTAAACGCCTTAGCCTATTAGTTAGTATAGGTTACTAAAGGCCCTACTTTAGGCTTACTGTTAGGCTTATTAAAGTAAATACTATAAATCCTAGTATTATTAAAAGCTTACATTAGGATTTTTTTTTTAGGTAGCCAAAAATTGGGGTCTGCGAAACCTGCGTAAGTCGCGATTTTAGCGATTTGCGGCGACTTATAGGCAATTTGCTACAAATATATAGGCTACTTGTGCACCTGCCTACCCTATCTATATATTTGTAGCAAATCACTGCAAATTGCTGCAAATTACTAAAATCGCGACTTATATAAGTTAAGCAGACCCTAATTTTTAGCTGTAATAATATACCTAAATATATATATATATAATGCTATAACTATATTATACTAATAACTTTAGTTACTATAATCTACTACAAAGCTCTACACAAAGCTCTACATAAAGCTCTACACGAAGCTTTACGTATAGAGGCTCCGCACAAGGCTCTACGCGAAGCTCTATATTAGGTCCCTGCTATATTCCTAATAGCCTCTATATATGCCTCTGCTAAGTATCTCCCCTATATACACCTAGGTAGCCACCTTATTTTTTACCCTTCCTTCCTTACATCCTCCCTACCTAGGGAGGCACCAGAACGGCAGCTAATAGACAACTATTGCTAGAGCCAGACGACCGTTACTAGAGCTAGACAACTATCGCCAGAGCTAGACAACCGTTACCAGAGATAGACAACCGCTAACCGTTTGAATGACCTAGCCAGCGAATACTGAACAATTTAATCAATTAATCGAATTAAACTAGAGCCTTATTATTAGTCTATTACTAAATCAAATCAAATCAAGGCCTCCTAGGGAGGCACCCCGGACGGCTACCGTTTAAAGATAGCATAAACAGGTAGGCATAGACAGGTAGGTATAGGTAGGTAAGTAGGTAGGTAGGTAGGCAAGTAGGCAGGCGGGCAGGCAGGTAGGTAGGTAGGTAAATAGGCACTAGGCCTAGTTTAGAAATCAGTACATAGTTAGCAGATTATTATAATTTAGTATAATAGCTTTAGCAGCTATTTTATATAGTTTTAATATAAATATATTAAAAGTACCTTATAGCAATCTATAATATAATTTATATAATTTATATAATTTATACAATTTGTACAATCTATACAATTTATATAATTTATACAATTTATACAATTTGCACAATTTGTATAATTTAATTTTAAGGTGCTGGTGCTAGTTTAGTGTTTAGACATTTTACTGCGTTTTGTTTATAAATGTTATGGGTTTGCTACAAAACGTACAGTTTGTACAAATCGCTAACCACCATATACTACTACCGCGATGGTACAGTTTGCGGCAAGTTGCCACGAACTGCAATAACACGTCCAAATTTTTTTTCCTAATGTACTAAATTAACTCTAGGTCCTTGGTAAAGGTTTCTATAAAAGGCACATCTTTAGCCGGTTTCTCGCCACTTAGTTAAATCGCGTAACGTCTATTCTCTTAAACTTGCTTTTTAGTAAGCTTGGCAATAGCCTATATATCCCTATTAATAGTATAAGCGATACTGTAGGCTAGCTTAAAATTCCTAAGGAAGGTTAGGTATATAATAATTTTAGCCTAGAAGCTATTAAAAGCGAATTTAGTATCTAGTAGATTGCCTATAGGATACTTTCCCTTACCTTTTTTCTTATAAATACTAATTTCTTTTAATTAGAGAGCGAGTGTAGTAATTTTATTGTTAAAAAGTAAGGCGTAAGAGGACTGAACATAAACTTATATTATGGTAATTGGCGGATATTAGGGGGATAAGAAAGCGGGGCGGATAAGCTTATTAATTATATCGCGGAGGCTTAAAGTATAAGGAGTACGGGTAAAGCGGATAGTTTAGACTAGAGGATAGCGATAGTATAAGTTAAGTAGAAGCAAAGATAGATACTCTAAATTGTAATAATGGGGTAAATATAGATATTATAGAGCCTAATGCAGAGCCTAATACAGAGCTATTAATTGTCATTGCTTACAGGTTATGTTTCTATTTTATATAACTAGACCTTTAAAAATCTAATAAGTTAAAAATTCTCTACTTTCTATTCTTTTTAATATTAATACTATATTTATCATCTCTTCTAAGTTCCCTTTTTAAAGCTATTTTTAGTATACTAAGTAAAAGGTATAAGGCGGTGAACTAATCCTAATATAAGAAGTAGTATAAAGCTAACGAGTTAAAGAGTATTAGAAAGTCTACTATTGGATATTTACTGCTCTGTCTAGGCATTTGTTAGATAATCTGTATTCTCTAAAGGCGTAGGTCACGTGCACGAGTCATATGCACAAAGACACGTTACTAAAGACACGTTAGATTAAGGTTAAAAAGATATAATATAAGATTATTAATTAATCAACCCATTTTCATTAATAAATGGAGAGGTCTATTTTTAGCGAGTTACGTGGCGCTGAGAGATCCGGAAACTCTGCGACTCTTGAGCTTAATTATGCATTAACCTCTATACAGAGCTTGATTCTCAACGCTATAACGGCTCTTATAGCTTGTTTCTATTGTATACTCTTCTACGCGTTGCCATGAATCGCTAGCTAGTTATTAATTATATATTCCTCCCTCTGCCTATATAAACTCCTCCCTTCCCGCCCCAAACTCTCCCCTAATACTAGCTACCACTATAACTAGCAATATATTATCAAATATAAAGCGGGGCGATAAGCGGCCTACGGCCGCTATAGGCCGCCGCATAGGCAACCAAATTAACCCAGCCGTACTAGCGCTTATGCCGGAGGCCATGAAGTTGGAATACTTCGCCATGCTCCTAGAGGCCGCAAAGGCCAGCAGTAAGCGGATGGCTAATAAGTACCTAGATATAACGCTTCGTCGGAAGCGCTCAAATCTTAATATTAAGGAAATAGGTAAGGCTCCAGCCCCTCCTACCATCTTATTAGTGGCCACTAGATTTCTAGGTATCCCCTAGTAGATCTTGCTATAGATATATAACCACAAATTTTAGCTAGCCAAGCAGCTTCCACTCCTTTACTAGGCTAGGCAATATCAGGCCCTATTTAGTAAGGAGGCTCCGCCCAATTTAAAGAAGGAAAAGGCCCTTAAGGACTTTAGGGCCTCTTATGCCATATAGTTATACTGCTTTATTATATACGCCTAAATTATCGCCTAATTATTTCTGGATTACCACACTATTGTACCTAAGATGTTGGCCTTCTATAATATAGTCCTAGACTGGGCCCAGATCTATAAATAAAAGAACACAGTGCTTCCATGCGCCGTATAATAGCATTAATATATAATCAACACCAACAAACTAGACTCTAATTGGACGGCCATACTAACCTAATTTAAGGACTCCTTCTTAACGCCAGATAAGATCCTTCCTGCTCCAGCTATAGCTAATATAAGGCCACCAAAGAGGGAGAGTTATATACGCTAGGCCTATAAGAGCAATATTAAGAGCTAGGTCTGCAATAAGTTTAACGCTAGCACCTACTTCTTTAACGCGTGTAGAAGGAAGCATAAGTGCAATAAGTGCGGCTCTAATAAGCACGCCGCTACAGCGTGTATAAAGAAGTAAAGCTGGAGCCTTAGCGCGGATAATAGTATAGACATTAACTCCGTGGATGAAGTCCACTTATCCGCGCTAGGCTATGGCCTCCTGCCTATTAAGGCCCCAGAGCTAACCCTAGTATGCTAACTTGCCCAGGAAGCGACCATGACCGCGCTTAAAGTGCTTAAGCTGCCGCTAGAGCGGCCAAATACGCACCCATTGTTTAATACCTACAACAACTCCAAGCCTCCGATTTCGAACTCACCCTCTCCACTGCACACATTGGCCTAGGTAAGGCTACTCGCGACGTACCCAGGCGACCTAAAAACGCTACTACCCGCTATTATTACATTTAGCGCCCAAATAGGATATATAGGGCCGCTGGCCTACTCCCATAGCCTAAACCACCCTATTAATAACCCAGCGGTAATTATAGATAAGCTACGGAGTAACCTCTTAGCTAAATAGGTCCAGATTTTAACAACTAACACCTTTATCTTGCCGCTTAGGCTAGTTCTAAAGCACAACGGCAGCTGGCATTGTATATACAACCTATTATACCCGCTAGGGTGTGGAATTAACTAGCGGATTCCTCACTACTATAGCTACCTCTTATACCTACAACTCTAAGAGATCTACGATATAATTATAGCCTCCAGAAGAGGCTGCCTTATTATTAAATAAGATATTAAGGACGCCTTCTATATAGTACCAGTTGCACCTCACCATTAACCGCTACTTGGCTTCAAATGGGACGGCGTAATATATATTAAACGTTGCCTCCTATTTAGCCTAGCTACTGCCCCATTCCTATTTAACCTCTTTGCGGAAGGACTATAATAGATCCTTACCGCGCTATTATCTAATTAGTCCGTTAACCACTATCTAGACAACTTTATCTCTATCGCCTACTAGAGTGGCTCTTAGCTAGAGCTCTAAGAGCGCTTCAATATAGTCTACCGCGCTATTATAGACGGACTTAGTATCCTATAGAACGACTCTAAGAACAAATAAGGCACCTGCGTTATAGTCCTAGGCGTAGAAATTAATAGTAAGGCTATAGAGGCCAGGCTTCCTATAAATAAGAAGCTCCACGTCTTCTAGGCCGTGGCCAACGCACTTAATAGAGGCAGCCTGACGCTAACGGAGGCGCAGTTGCTCACTAGCTACCTTAACTTCTGCGCACAGGTAGTGCTCCTTAGAAGGACCCAGCTATGTCCGCTATTTATATTTATCGCGGCCTTTCCCCCTATAGCCCGCGCTGGCTGGCGCCAACTACTAGCGGACCTTATAGAAGACCTTAAATGGTAGAGAGACCTACTATCACAGTTTAACAGAGTCCGCTTCCTTAATAGTGCTACTAGGCCGCTAGTGCACGTTATTATAGACGCCTTAGACGCCAGCCTTGGCCTCTTCTACTTTAAATTATTAAATATAGACGCCTCCTAGCAGGACTACGCCTTACACCTTCTATTAGCCCACGCTGTGATAATAGCCGTTAAGCCAGAGCTCAAGACGGCCCATATTAACGTTAAAGAGGTGGAGGCAATCCTTATCACTTTCCAGCTGTTTAGCTAATTATAGCACGGCTATAAAGTAGTCCTATACACCGACAGCTCTACCGCGCTCTAGGGCCTCCAGAAAGAATATATTAAAGGCGCAGCAAACGCCCCTTTTAAACAACTCCTCCTGCTTGCGGCCGTGTAAGACATAGACCTATACCTAATATAGCTCTCCTTAAAGGACAACATGTTAGCAGATACTCTTTCACATCTAGATAGGAAGCGGATTGCTAATATAAGCCTATAGTTAAGCAACCTCTTACCCTTAAGCCGCCCAATTGGTTCTGGAAAGAGAACAAGACCCATACCTTTAGCAACACCCACTTAAGGCTACTCTAGAACGGCCTATCTGCCGGCATAAGGCTATTATATAAATCGTACTAGAACAGCTATAAGAAACTCTACACCTTAAATAGAGTTACCCTATAGCTAGCCACAGCAGACTTACTAGCTAGATGGGTTACTATATAGCTATTTAGGTCCTTATTATAGAAGCAGCTATACCCCAACTTTGTACTCCAAGGACTCTCCGCCCTCCGCTTAGTGCACTTAGTGCATATAGATAGACGCCTCCTGCTAAAGGCCTTTAATAACAAGCATGTCCGCTACCTTATAGACGGTGGCCGCCGACTATTTAAGCAACGGGTAACTAGAAAGAGACGGCCTCTCTTAAAGGCCCTAGTGTTGTAGCTATTAAGCTGCCTCATGCCACCCTAGGCTAGAGGCCTCAGCCGTAGACCGCCCTAGCCCTTAATTAACGACGTTAACTTCACGGCCGCCTACCAAGTTGCCTTTGCCGGCTTTATAAGAGTAGGAGAGTTCACCTATAATGCGGCTAATAGGAAGGACAATAAGACCTTCACCGCTATAAAGCTTATAAGAGGTAATATACACTTCGCAGCTAACTATACTAGGCTTACGCTTAAGCGTAGCAAGACGGATAGAGCTCATAAAGGCGTTAATATTATACTAACAAGATTTAGAGACAGCGCCTACCTAGTAAAAGCGCTAGAAGCCCTCTTTACACTAAACCCACGCAAGCTAGGCCAGCCGCTCTTCCGCTTTAAAAGGGCTATTTTTAACTAGAACAACTTCCTTAAGCGCCTTACAACCAGGCTGCTGGACCTTAGGGTTAAGCCCAGCAGCTACCTCAGCTATAGCTTCTATAAGGGCGCCGCTTAACACGCCCACAATAGTAGTGTACTTAATAGTCAGATCTAAACGCTAGGCTAATAAACCTTTAATGCTTTCTAGGCCTACCTCTTAATAAATCTGGCTGTGCTATACTGCCTTAACCACTAGTTCCTAACTGAAACTCCACTCCCCTTCTTCTCCACGGCCTTAATAGCCCGTATAGCGGCTTAGGCGTGACCTTAACACTATATACACCCTAGGTTTAGCATGGACGTTGTCTAGGGGGTCTTCTCCAGTATATACAGCTGGCGGAGAGCTAGGCCTCTAAGCGGCTTAATTTAAAGGCTCTATAGCCTCATTAACGTGACGCCTAAGGCCAAGATCTACGCCTACGGGCCTACATAGCCTACGGAGGCCTCCGTGCCACAAATAACAAAGTTATCCACCAACACCGTATCCTATGCGTGAAGCCGTATATAGACTAGCCTATCTAGGCTTAGCCCCTATAAGAAAGCAAGAAAATAGATAGAGAGGTCTATTTTTAGCAAGTTATATAGCGCTAAGAGATCTAGAAACTCTATAACTCTTAAGCTTAATTATACATCAACCTCTATATAGAGCTTAATTCTTAACGCCATAATAGCTCTTATAGCTTATTTCTACCCTCCCACCGTCCCGTAGATAGTTGCCTCTTAGGAGTGCATTAGGGGGTCTCCTCTAGTATATACAGCTGGCGGAGAGCTAGGCCTCTAAGTGGCTTAATTTAAAGGCTCTATAGCCTTATTAACGCGACGCCTAAGGCTAAGATCTACGCCTACGGGCCTACATGGCCTATGGAGGCCTCCGTGCCGCAAATAACGAAGTTATCCACCAACACCGTGTCCTATGCGTGAAGCCGTATATAGACTAGCCTATCTAGGCTTAGCCCCCGTGAGAGAGCGAGAAAATAGACTTATCTATTTAAACTTCGTGATAGTTATAAGCCCGGTCCGCCGACTTAAAAAGCTAGTTAGCTATTACTTAATTATTTAAAGAAATTCTACCTTATTGTCAGACTCTGACACCTTATCGTCAAGGACGCAGACTCTGACAGAAATCCTATCTTAAGTGTCACAGGATAATTCTAACACGAACCTTCCACGAGATTCTACGAGATTCCACATTAATCGTCACAGGACGACCCTAATGATAAGGACGATCCTGACGACAAGGACGATCCTAACGACAAGGACGATCCTAACGACAAAATACTATCTCAATTCCCTACCTGCCTATCAGTCAAAATAACTCCACCAACGTCGAGTTCGTCGACCATGATCATCCTCAATAAACTAGAAGACTGGGAGCAATGGATCTGGCAACTATAAGCCCTAGTAGACAAACGAATTTGGGCCCACGTTAACCCAGACAATACAGCACCTTAACGAGCTCTACTACAAGAACCAGCCTATCCAGAAGTCACTAATTTTAATAAGAATGCAACCTTATATATACAGCTCTCGACGAATTAACAGAAAGCGTACGAGAACAGCAGACAATACTATAACTAGGATATAAAGTACTTCCTAAAACAGGAAGAGCATCTGCAACAGATACGCACCTAGATCACGTCTATAGTATCAATTTAGAAGAAGCTACTGCTCAACCCTTCCCTTACAGTCAAGGAATGGCTGATTCGGTTAAAAAAAGACACTAAGCCTTCGAAGAACTTTATAATAAGGAAGGTACAACTATAGTATTTATTTATTAATCTTACACCGATTTAGCTCTGTGGCCATGCGGTACTCCTATTTTACATAATGGGAAAACCCGATACGGGACAAAAAACCCCCTCCTCGGCCTGTTATATACTCTCTGCCGTCTACTTCGCAGCCTATAAGTATCAAAAAGGCGTCTGCAGACGCCTACTCCTTCTATTCGGCAAGCCTCTCACCTAGCTAGCCTACTTACTCCCCTTTCTTTCTCTTCCTCCTCTCGCAGGAGCTCCTCCGCATAGTGGAACTGCGGTAGGACCCGCAGTTATAGGAACCATCTTGCGAGCTGTTTCGCTCCCTTGGCCGTACTAGCTAGTTTTTTAACCTCTAGGCGGCCTACCGCTAGCCCTTACCTCTACTCTGCAAACTAGGGGCAGTAGGCTATAATATATAACGCCATCTCTTCGGCTTAGCCGCACTGGTATATAGGGGAGGGAAAGTCTGGTACCCTAGCCTTATTTAGAAAGGCCGCTAGCCCTATCTATCCCATCCGTATCTACGTTAAAACTGAGCTTTCTGCTTTCTTAAGCTCCTTATATATCTTTAGCGGTTCTTCTAATGGTGGCCCTACCCCTATAAGTCCCCATTTCGGCCAATTAGCTCCCTATCTTCTCTTCTAGCTTACTAGAAGCGGCATCTCTGTCCTTTATTTTTACTGCCTCTACTCCTCTACCCACTGGGTCCGTTTCTCTCCCTCTATATATATATTTCCGTTTTGGTTTTAACCCCATCTTTATCTTTATCTTTGGGCTAGTTTCCTCCGTATCTATACATAAGCCTCTATAACTAACTTTTCTTTATGCCTAAACCTAAAGTTTATAAGTCTTTTATTTAGGTAGAGATCTAGTAGGGGTATAGAGGTTTCAGTTTCAAGAACTAAGGTAGGAGTTGCCTTATATACCCCTACTATTACTCTTAGGCACTTATTTTAAATCTTAGCTAGCTTTATAGCTGGGCCTATAGGTTTAGTGCTTTTAGGACCTTTAATTAGGGTAGGCGTATACCAAATTGCTACTCCATAGGCAATAGCGGGCCGGATTATAGCGTTGTAGATTTACCTTGCCTATACAAAGGTAGCTCCCCATATTAAGGCTATTATCCGCAGTAGGGCGTTCATATACGTTTTTATCTTCTTTTATATCTCCTTTATATGTGCCCCCTAGTTTAGCTGTGGGTTAAGCCAGATACCTAAAATGCGTATTAAGGCCTTAGGCTTAGTCTCTACCCCCAATAGGGGGAGAGGGGCCTATATATTAAACTGCTTTGGGTTCCGGGATAGATATATAAGCTTATACTTCTTTGGGGCGAAGCTAGCGCCATAGCAGCGCGCCCAGTCAAGGCAGCGGTTGTGGCCATGTATTAGGATCTGGCAGTTTTCCTCTATAGACAGACCATACGCAAGTAAGTTAGTGTTATCTACAAATACACTAGCGCTTAGTCTCTCCTGCGGGTTATTACAGAGGTCTAGTAGCTCTGCTATATAGAAGAGAAACAGGATAGGTGAGAGGGGAGACCCCTATAGAATGCCTATAGATATTAGGAACTCCTCTATTTCCCAATCTAAGAGTACTAGCGTTGTAGATCTGTTTGTTATAAAGGTTTTTACCTAGGCAGCTAGCTCCTCTAGAATCCCCTTTGCCCGTAGTATATACTATAGGCGCTTTCATACTACCCTATTAAAGGCTCTAGTAATATTAAGGGAGAGTAGTGATACCATATTGCCTTTTATCTGCCAAACTATTTATACTTAGTTAACTAAGAGGTCTAGGGCTATCTCTGTTAATTGCTTCTCCTGGGCTCCTATCTGGTAGGCTAGTAGCATATTATACTCTTCCGCTATATAATGTATCTATTCTGCCGTGACTGCTTCTATAACTTTACCTACTATACTTAGTAGGGCTATAGGTCTCTAGGTGTTTAGTAGTAAGTAGTTATCTTTTCCTTACTTCCTAATAGCGACCATACGGGCTCGGTGGAATTTTTTTGGCTAGTACGCCTTCTCCCAATAGGCCTTTATTAGGGCCGCCATTGCTTTAGCAAACGGCTGTCCTAACGCCTTAAGGAAGGCGTTTGGGATACTATCAGCCCTAGGGGCGCTATATGGGAGGCGGTCTCTTATTACCCTCTATATATTATCCTTATTAATATACAGGAGCTGTTCTGCGGGCAGGGGGTACTGGTACCCCTCCATATCACTTATATCGGCTTTGGGTTCTTAGGGGAAAAACCTTTCCTAGAGTAAGTTAGCCTTCCCTTATATTATATCTACTACCTAAATTGTTTCTTCATTTCTTACTTTCTATAGCAACGGGATTACGGGCGGTTTAAGTAGTAGGTAGCTACGCTCTCTTACCTAATAGACTAGCTTCTAGATACCATTCGGCTTAGTTACAGCCTTATAGACGCTTTATTAAAACTGCGCTATTTTCGCTCTCCGGATTATATTCTTCTTGCGTAGGTTAATTATCTATAGCTCTTCTATTAAGACCCCCTACCGCCTTGCTACCCTAGCTGCCTATACCTCCTCCTCTACATCCTACGTCTATTAGGGGTAGGAGTAGCCTACTATATCCTTGGCTGCTGGTACTGTTCTCTTAACTAGGCCCTCTAGGAACTCTAAAAGGTTAGTTATATAGTCTTCAATTTCCTTAGCCGTAGTAAGGGCGCCTAATTACGGGAGGTACTTTATGCCTACTACAACCCCGTCTTAATCCATCTTTTTCTAGTTACGGCGCTGCTGCCATTACTGCTAGCTTTGCGGAGGCGACTCTAGGGCAAGAAGTATTATAATTGGATAGTGGTTTAAGCCACTTTTAAGCCAGTCGTCTTTTTTGCAGCTTATAAGGTGCTATGCCATATTTGCTAATTTAAATACTAGGTTAATTGTACTTACGGCCCTTTAAGCCTCCCATGTTTCTACCCCTGGTGGGGTAAGAAGCTATAGGTATACTTTACAGGTAACGCAGATAAGGTTATCCGCTATATTATATTGCTTAAGGCACTGCGGTCCACCCTAGATAGGGTAGTATAGGTTAAAGTCTCCTATAACTATATGCTCTCCTAGCTTGTTAAATAGCTATAGAAGGTAGTAGATAGGTAACTCCTAATTTACTATTCTAAGTCCTCCCAGGCCGGCCGAGTAGATATTATAGATGTGCACTATATAGTTTCCGGTTTATAGTATAAGGGAGGCTATATCCGGGCAAGAGTACTAGACCAACCACTTTAATATTAGGATTTGCCTATTTACTAAAAAGCACGCGCGGCTTCTAAAGCACCTTAGGTAGGCTAGCCAGTAACTACAGCTACTTAGGTAGTATATTACGTTTACTTATTGGTTCTGCCACGGTTTTTATATCACTAGAATTTCATACCCCTACTACATTACTTCTATAATAAACAGTATCATTACCTTATCTTTGCTTTTCTGCACGTTATACTATATAACTTGGAGTGTATTTATAGTTCTTTGTTATTCTATATAAGGTATGCTATAATGTCCTAATCATTCTAAGCGGCCCACGGCCTATTTAGCGGTCTGCCTATTGGATTTCTTAAACCCCTTATAGAGACGCTGCGGCCGCGCTTTCTAGTAACTATACTAGTAGGCCTAACCTACCCTACCTAGATTCCTTCTATGCGTAACTGCTCCTCTGGTCCCTACGTGCTTAGGATTAAAACTAACCTATAGGAGCTTATTAGGGCGCTGCTCTATATAGTACTGCTAAGTGTACTACTAGGGGTACCACCGGCGCGGTTAAGTAGTGGGTAGGAGGATATACTGCTCGCAGAGCTTATATACCGTTTTGGTCTTATTATATACGCTAGGCGGGCCCTATCTACCTACTTACTCTATACTTTATATCTGCTTAACCAAGCCGGGTAGCTTAGGTTATAGTTTACGTATTAGTATTTTATAGGGTCGTTACGGAAGCTATAGGATTTATTATCGTGTTTTAGCGCCGCGTAAAGTCCGTATTTCTTTTAGCTGCTGCAGAATCGGGCTATATAGCCATACTTTTAATAGTTATAGCACTAAGTAACCCGGCAGTCCCTATAATAAAGTTCGCAATCCTTTAGCTTACTTTAAAAAAGGAGCCCTTTATCTATAAGCGTGTTCGCTTGTTTAGGGGTCGCTACATTAATAATAAGGTATATAGTTATTTTCCCTAGCCGCAAGGGCTTCTTCGGCCACTGTATATAGAGGATTTTAATTTTGTTGCTAAGATGTCTGTTCTACCTTAGTATCTAGCGGATTGCTTCGTCCTATTTACTATAGTCTACTAATATAATTTTTATCCTATAGACTATAATAGGGAACTTCCTACAGTTTACTTCTACCGTTAGACTGATAGCGAAGAGCCATCTATTATCCTACTCTAGTTGTTCCTTTATCTAGGCAGTATCCGCTGTTATTATAATGTCTCCACTTAGTAGCTTCCTCCCTACTAATACCTTGCCTATAATCTCTAGGCTCCTACTTTTGTTAATCTCTTCTATAATCTGGCTAATTAGGCGGTTGCGGTCCTATAGGGACGCGCCTGGGTTTCGTATAACGAGTTCGTGGGTTAGACGCGTAGGGACTTCACGGACCGGCTATAGGCCTATTTAGGGAGGGAGGCCTGCCTATAAAGCTACGGCATAGGTTGTTGGCGCTAGAGGCTTTACTGGCTAGTTTTATTTTTTAATTAAGTCCGCAACGGCTTCCGTAAGCTTTTAAATGTGATCATTATCGGCTATAACTTATGGAGGTAAGCAGAGCTTGCTGGCCTCTGCCTTAAGCTCCTCCCAAAGCTCGAGTTCTTTGCCATTTAGAAGGAGTAGGTTATCTAGTTTTTGAATCAGCTTCGCCACCTTTTGTTACGGTGGCTCTGTGGGTACGGGCTGCGGTGCTAGTGCCTCGCGTGCTGCTGTACCCTGCGATGCCTGCGACCTCGCAGCAGACCCCTGCGGGCTTATTGCGGGTAGTACGCAGCTTCGAAGGTGTATTCGGACGTGTAGACGCGTAAAAATGACGTGTTCTGAGCGTGTTTGTGACTTTTAACTTTTGGGCGATGTG
>Ga0307507_10005700_pt1 | contig 20145 bp, 21 predicted proteins | sample 7_EM_MG_FD_207223 | JGI IMG/M metagenome (GOLD analysis project Ga0307507, IMG submission 207223) | Populus trichocarpa ectomycorrhiza microbial communities from riparian zone in the Pacific Northwest, United States - 7_EM | ecosystem: Host-associated > Plants > Roots > Unclassified | place...
AGCGCGGGGGGGGGGTGGTTAGTCTCCTTCGCTTCCTCCTTGATGCTTCCCTACCCTCCTCCTCCCCCCCCCCCCCACCCCCATCTCCATTTGCTTCCACCTTCCCTCCCTTCCCTCTCCCCCTAGCACGATTCATCCCAGCCCCCTCCATAATCTCCTCCTCATAATCAAGGCCATATCCAGGGTCCCGACAATCTCACCTGGACGCCTAACACCCTCCACATCCCTGGGAGGACGAGTGCTAGTGCTGGTCCTAGGAAGCTTCGTGATCGTCTTGCCATTCACGGACCCTTTAATTTCACCCATCCAAGTTCCACCGTCAGATACCGAGTCCAAGCTTGTCCTCCCACGTTCCACAATTCACACAAGCTCCACCTCCATCCTCCCTCCTCTTCCCAACTTCTGCGACACATGCTTATGCAACTTCATCTCGTCTCCCCACGCGTCAGCAGTAGATGTAAAACGAGGGGGAATCCCACCCAAAGCATTGGAAACACTCACGACATAGGCTGAATTGTCTGGAATGATCTGATTGACATCCACAAATGCCGGTCTGTTGTACAAGAAACTGTAGCACCTTCTCCCGTTCATACAATAGCTTATATCCAGTTCAACACTCTCGAATTTAGCAACAACTAGAAGAGTAATAAGCGGGTGCGGGTCGCATAGCGTAGAATTTTGAGGAGGGTCCCAAAGAGCTGGCCGAGGGTGGGATTTCATGAAAGTCTCTCTTTGCAAACCGATAGCCTAGCGATTCACATACAGGGAACTCCAGGAGCCGAGTGTATTGAGATTCTGTGAGGTCAGCAGCGCCATTGTGTGGTCGTAGTGGATCTCGAAGGGTATCAAGTTTGCAAAGAGATTTGGTTTGGGCTTCCAGTCCGAGAGCATCTCAGGAATTTCTTGGGGAATTTTCGGATTATTTGGGTGCGGGCGGAGCGGAGTTAGTTGATCTAGGTATTCATCCCACCTAAAATCTGAAATCGGAGTATTTCCAGATCCATAAACCTAGACAAAGGTTAGTTTGCCTCCACCTGCTAGGGGTATTGAACATTTCCAAAGCTAAGTTCCAAGATATCTATGAAAATATAATGGTTCAAAAACCTGCAATTTTGGTGTGGTTTGGCCTCTGTGTAGCTACTAAACAGCCTCGATTTCCTGGAAATTACCGAGTGACAGGATGTGAAGCTGCCTAGTTTGCGTATTGAAAGAAATATTGAAGGAGCAGAGGTCACGAAAGCTAATAGGACTCTAGAAGTCGAGATAGTTTTGTATTTCTGTAGTCTCCCAGTTAAAGAAAAGAGCACACTAGAGTAAGGAAGGAAGGAAGGAAACCAAGGTAAAGGGAGAAAGGTGCCAGGGAAATAACATGACGCGGCTAGAAGCAAACAGTTGACCACACGTAACCAAAGTTCTTTCTTCCCCCTTCCACCTCCCCTCCCTCCACCTCTCCTCCCTCCATCTCACCTCACCTCTCGAGTGTTGTCCCCAGCCCAAACATACTTTTTTTTTCTTCAATGGAAGAGCAAAATCCCTCTACTCTCACCAAAGCGATGGACAAGGCGGCCCAGGGACTAAGGAGCACGGTGGCGGACCTTGAAGCAGCGGCCAAAGCAGTTGATGAAATCCAGAATTCCGTCTCCCCGAACGCAGCGAAACAGCTCGACTGAATTAAAGAAAAAATCAGGCTAATTCCAGACAGTTTTCCGGAAAGGGTTGAAAAAATTGACCAGCTCTTGAAGGTTGTTCCCGCAGACCTGAACGAACAGTTAACCCGGTTAAACCTTGGTCTTGGGGACCTGCGTGATAAAACGATGAAAAATCTCAAACTCGTGTATGTAGCCTCTCTAACTTTATTTCAAGCTGCATATTAAGCCAGACCTGGGATCAATAGGGACTATAACAACTCATGCCGGGTCTACAATGCACGCCTTTTCTTTGGGGATTTTGCTTTGAGACCACTCCTCAGTCATGAAGGTCTTAGGATTGCAAACTTCCCAAGAACCACAAGTCACCTCGAAGCATGGGGCAGTAAGTCGAACTTCCCCAATACAATATTACAAGAACTAACAAACATGCTCTAGCTGAGGCTGTTCATGTCCTTTGTGCAGAGCTTGGATTGGTACCATCCGAAGATCTCGCGGAGACAAAGAGGCGTATTCTAGCCTACATCGGATGCCCGAAATTCTAAGGGTTTTTATTTCTTTTTTTAAAAAAATAAAATAAAAATAAAACACCCTTTCTTTTCTTCTATATATACAAGCTTCCGCATAGCCATCGGAATTTTATCCATTCCCGTATGCATTCCCATATCCATTCCATACCAGCCTTCATATCTCCGTCCACTGCCACTCTTCGTTCGCCATACATTCTACCAAATAGATTCTACCGTACTAGCCACTACTCCTGCAATATCGACCATTTCACATCCTAACAAGTGCAACACGTTCCGGGCAACAAGAAGCAAGCCCCGGATGAGGCTTGCATAGCCTGCGATAGTACTCCCACCTGCCAACTATATGAGTGCAACACGTGCGCATTAAATTTTTGGTTGTTGCGGCTCTTATTCATCAGCGGTAAGGGTGTAGATTTGTATTATGGGGGATAGATGATTTGCTATTTGCTGGGTAGCTTTGCGAACAAATTAAAGTGCGGGGAAGTAAGTAAGTTAAAAATTAGAATGGGGAACAAGCAGGGAAGGAAGTTTAGAATAGATTACCGGTATGATGGAGGCATATGAATTTGGCGGGTATAATATTTTCTGTGATGCGATGCGGTGCGGGTGGCTGAGGTATTGGTAGAGTACAGTACAGCTACTTCTAAATTAGTAGGTGGTGGGCACATGAGTTCTCACTCGTAGGGAAAGCCGAGTTAGTGTGAAACATGAGAATCTCAAAAAGCTCTGAAGTACTCGTCAATTCATAAAGTATCCGGATATAGAGAAAACCACTTGGCGCCAAGAGAGATTTATTCTCCGGTATAATCAACACAATTTATGGGCGACTGAGTCTCCTTTGCCGGGAAGGGAACTCCCAGACACGGTATAACTATCTGCCTTGGCGCTAGGACAGTTTCTCTATATCCGGATACTTTATGAATTGACGAGTAGCGAGGGCGGAGTCAAAGAGCGATTTTTTTCTTTGGGGGGTTTTCCGTGAGGGAAATCTATGGCTTAAAGTAATGTACGATAATATAAATGGCGGAGGTGCCCGAGCGAGCAGGCAGGCGGGCGAATAGGATTCAACCCCAACACAGCTGACCGGGATGGCAGAACACCGCTCCTAGGCTGGGGGGAATGGGCGTGAGGAGGTTGTGAGGATACTGGTGCAACGGAATGACGCCAATACCGACCCAATTGATTGCCATGGCAAAACACAGCTGTTCTTTGCAGCGCAGTTTGGGGAGGATACTGCTGGGACACGGCAATGTCAATCCCGACAACGTTGACAAATATGGCCGAACACCACTCTCTTGGGCTGCTGAGTGTGTGGTCATGTGAGAACCGTGAGGATGCTGTTGGAACGGAACGATGTCAACCCCAATGCTCTTTACCAGGATAGCCGAACACCACTCTCTAGCTGCGCAGGGTGGGTCGCCGGGGGTGTCAAGGATACAGCTGGCATGGTGCGGCCCCTATCCTAACCCACATGACAAATGTTGGCCAAAATTATTCCCCAATGGCGATAGAAATGGGGGTGAGGAGGTCGTGAGGATACTGCTAGAACGAAACGATGCCAATGTCAACAGAACTAACGCCCGTGGCAAAACACCGCTCTCCCTGGCTGCGCAGAACTGGCATGATGGAGTCATGAGAATACAACCGGGACGGAACTATATCAGCCCTAGCATAGCTGACACCAAATTTAACCGAACACCACTCTTGTGGGCGGCGTGGAAGGCGCATGCGGGAGCTGTGAGGATACCGCTAGAACGGAACGACGTCAATCTCGAAACGGTGGACAGATATGACCAAACACCGCTGTGCTAGGCCGCGCGAAACGGGGATGAGGCTATTGTGAGGATACTGCTAGAGCTGGGCAGGGTTAATCCTAACATGGCTAGTGAATACGGCCAGACTCCGCTTTTATAGGCAGCTCGGAATAAGCGTGCGAGAGTGGTGAAGATACTCCTAGGGCGGGGCGACGTAGATCCCAATACAGCCAACGAAGATGGCCAAACACCGCTCTCCTGGGCTGCGCGGAACGGGAATGAGGAAGTGGTGGAGATGCTCCTGGAACAGAACGACCTTAATCTTGACACGACCGACAACTCTAGCCGAACACCCGCTTGGTAGGCTGCTGAGAATATGGATGACGGAATTGCAAAGTTGCTAAGCGACCGGGTAGATTTCGCTTCCTAATATATAGCAAGCAGCCCTTAACGAATCCCAATCTTAAGCCCGCGATAAATAGTTCTCCTTAGGTAGACTGACAGGCAATCATAGATGTCAAACCCAGCGAATTGGATCACAAACCCGGAATTTTTTGTTATCTCATAGCCTCCGTTCTGTGCGAGCTACAGACAAAAACCTAAAACAAATATACATTATACTTCAGATATGCTACAATTTCTCAAATATTTTCCAAAGCTGAGTTTCAAGATATCTATGGAAATATAACGGTTCAAAAACCTGCAATTTTGGTGTTTTAACCTTTGTGTACCATAGTTACTAAACAACCTAGATTGCCTAGAAATTACCGAGTGATGGGATGTGAAACTGCCTAGTTTGTGTATTGAGAGAAATATTGAAGAAGCAGAGGTCACGAAAGCGAACAGGACTGTAGAAGTCGAGATAGTTTTGTATTTCCGTAGTCTCCCAGTTAAAGAAAAGAGCACACTAGAGTAAGGAAGGAAGGAAGGAAGGAAGGAAATCAAGGTAAAGGGAGAAAGGTGCCAGGGAAATGACATGACGCGGCTAGAAGCAAACAGTTGACCACACGTAACCAAAGTTCTTTCTTCCCCCTTCCACCTCTTCTTCCTCCACCTCTTCTTCCTCCACCTCTCCTCCCTCTACCTCCCCTCCCCCACTTCTCCTCCCTCCACCTCACCTCACCTCTCGAATATTGCCCCCAACCTAAACACAATTTTTTTTTCTTCAATGGAAGAGCAAAATCCCTCTACTCTCACCCAAGCAATGGACAAGGTGGCCCAGGGACTAAGGAGCATGGCAGCGGGCCTCGAAGCAGCGGCCAAAGCAATTGATGAAATCCAGAATTCCGTCTCCCCGAACGCAATTAAACAGCTCGATGGAATTGAAGAAATTCTCAAACTCATTCCTCCCGATCTCCCTGAAAGACTTGAAACAATCGATAAATTCCTAAAGCTAATACCTATGGACCTGGACAAACAGCTCACTCGGTTGGAAGTTTGTTTCGATGGGTTGAACAGGGAAACTGCAAAACAGGTTACACGAATGTATGCGGACTCTCTGATCCCATTTCAAGCTGTGTAAGTTACTGGGTTAGACTCGGGAGAAACAGGGACCACAACAACGTTAGTCGCGTGCACAACTCCCGCTTGTTTTCCGGGGACGTCGCCTTGAGGCCATTTCTTAACTTGAGAGGCGATCCCATAAACAACTTTCCCAGAACCGTCACCCATATCCACGCATTGGGCAGTAAGTCGAACTTCCCCAATTCAAGATTAGAATAAGAACTAACAAACAGTATGCTCTAGCTGAGGCTATCAACGCTCTCTGTGGAGAGCTTGGGGTGATACCATCTGAAGATCCTACAGAGACAAGGAAGCGGGTTATTGAATTTATTGGTTGCGGTAAATTCGAACTTGGAATTTGAGCAAACTTTGTAACTTCATTTCCTTCTTAGCCCCCTCTACAGGGGCTAAAATAAAATAATAAAATAAAAAAAAAGAGATCTTTTAAAAAAAAACACTCTTTTCTTCTGAGCCTCCCACCTAACGAGGAGATTCCGCTGCCATTGTTTTTGGGTAAGCCCTTGCCCTTAGACTTGCTTCCTAGAACTGCCAAATCTTCTGATGATATCCTCCGTGCCTTATAAACTTCCTCTACCACCTAATTCCCCTTGTCTTTATTTTAAGCAACTACCTTTTCTCTCTCCGCAACCTCTACCACCGTAAAGAAACAAAATGTCTGTCGGTCCTGGACTCTGGATCAAAGACTTTCTTGCGGAGGGGAAAGTTCGCAATGATGGCCTGCCCCTGGTGGCCAACAAAAACCCCGACGGTTTCACCTACCCAGCTGGAGAATCTCCATTCGAACGCCTTTTTCGCCATAATCCAATCCTTTATAGCCTCCTCCCTCTCCTTTCAACACCATCAATGGTGTCTGTGTTCTTTGTCTCTAATTCCACGAAAAGTCTTCTGGCTGATATGACTCCTTTCTTTCTTAATTTGGCTTTTGTGCCCGAGTCTAGTCCAGTAAAGTGGATCCACAACGAAGCATTCGATAGCCTTTCCGAAAGCATTCCCAATCCCCTCAGACGGGCATTGGTTGATTTCCGGGAGCAGAGGGAGAGGGAGAAATCTGACGTTAAAGAAGCCAAAGAGATGATTTGCCGATATATGAGCGACACGCTCAGCGGCACGAACGTTATGTCTGAGCAGCTGATTACCAAGAGGTACAAGTCGCTAAGGTATCATTACTACCGCCGCCTAAGGGGTAGACATCTATGTAGGATGATTGAAACTTTTCCCGTTGGGAGACGCTTGACAACATTGATCATAGATGGGACCGGTGTTGATACCGACAGCCTAAAATTTGCTTTGTCTAACGTAGAAGGGACCTTGCGTGGTGTTAGCGCAAAGTGGTGTAAGCACATTGAGTGCTATATGTGGTCTGAATGGATCTTGGAAGCAATGTACAAGACGACTCCATTTGCGCTCCAGTGGCTAAACGTATGCTGTTCAATACCCCTAGCAAGTGGAAGTAGACTAACCTTCGTCTAGGTTTATGGATCCGGAAATACTCCGATTTCAGATTTTACGTGGGATGAATACCCAGATCAACTGACTCCGCTCCGCCCGCACCCAAATGATCCGAAAATTCCCCAAGAAGTTCCTGAGATGCTCTCGGACTGGAAGCCCAAACCAAATCTCTTTGCAAACTTGATACCCTTCGAGATCCACTACGACCACACAATGGCACTGCTGACCCCACAGAATCTCAATACGCTCGGCTCCTGGAGTTTCCTGCATGCGAATCGCCAGGCTATCGGTTTGCAAAGAGAGACTTTCATGAAATCCCATCCTCGGCCAGCTCTTTGGGACCCTCCTCAAGACTCTACATTATGCGATCCACACCCGCTTATTGCTCTTCTGGTGGTTGCTAAATTCAAGAGTATTCAACTGGATATAAGCTATTGTATGAACGGGAGAAGATGTTACAGTTTCTTGTACAACAGACCGGCATTTGTAGATGCCAATCAGATCATTCCGGACAATCCGGCCTATGTCGTCACTGTTGCCGATGCCTTGGGTGGGATTCCGCGTCGTTTTACATCTACTGCTGACGCGTGGGGAGACGAGATGAAGTTGCATACGCATTGTGTCGCAGAAATTGGGAAGAGGAGGGAGGATGGAGGTGGAGCTTGTGTGAATTGTGGAATGTGGGAGGACAAGCTTGCCGAAGAAAAACACCGGGGAACCATTCCCGCGAGAAATGTGGGGGGGGTCCTAACTGGGGACTCCATTGGGCTTGGCAGAATTTCGGTTGGAAATCTCTGTTTGGAATGCACTACTAATATGACCTGCGTTTCTTGCAATGCGTATGCCAACCACCCTCCAAATAAAGGATAAACTGGCCATTAAAAACTTATATGTTATCAGGTTTTACTGCAACTCATGTCTCTTCCGCAGCATACCACCACTGCCGCGCATTCCAACAGCAATGACACCTCCGGATCCGGAATTCCTTCAAATGGTTTGCAGCCGGAGTGTCCATGGCCCCTACTGTCGAAGCTGTCTGGATAAACACACCGACACTTGCGCCGACTGCGATGAAAAAGTGTGCAAAGAATGTCTTACTCCAGATGGTCTAGCTATTTCTACCAACATCTTTGGTAGAACTCTTGACCTTGACGACTGCTATGGTATTACATATCACGCCCGGCAGGAGCGTGTTGGGAGTTATGGTGGCTGGGACGAGATACTCCTCGAAGAGGATGGTGCCCGACCCCACTACTATGAAACCGACAGTGACTCCGAAGTCAGCGGTGAGATCAGCCCTGGGGACAGCCCTGGGGACAGCCCTGGCCACTATGAAGGTGAAGACAAGGAGGAGTCAATGACATACGCTCGTCAACTTGAATTAGATGCGGAGAGTGAGGAGGGCTCTACCAAAAGCTCATTATCTTCAATGTCCTGGGGCCCCACAAACTCGTTTAAGGAGCACGAAAAGCCTCCATGTTTCCCCGCACAGGATCCTGATTCAGAGCCTCACCGTTCCTCCTTGTCTTCGCGCCTTTGCCAGCTAATGCAGGACCCGCGCATCATCCTCAGCACACGCATAACAGAGAAATGCTGTGGCTGCGACGACCTCCTGTGTTCCTTCTGCCTAAACTACGACGCGGATCCGGGTGCCGAAATTTATGAAGCCACGGAGTATCAATCCTGTGCCGGCGGGTGCGGATTGCGCATTTGCAAATCCTGTCTGAATGGCGAAGAGATTGTGAGGGCGTGGTGCTATGAGAAATGCGGCGCCTGGCTTTGTTTTCTATGCACTTACGCGAAGGGGGTTGTGACGTTCGTGTGCCATCCCGGCGGCAGAGGGGAGGGATGGGGGTGGGGCCGCGGGGAATTTCTTCCTTTCAGGTGGTGGACCTGCAGGTATCTCGGGATCCTTAATTGCAACCCCGGACATGAGGTTGGGCACGGCGATGAGTCTGGGGATGATGGTGAACCTGGGGACGGCGATGAGTCTAAGGGCGACGATCAATCTAAGGATGGCAGTTGTTGAGCACTGTAGGATACGGGCAACTGTGGGAGATGTTTGTTGCGGGATTGAGGGTAAAGCATAGTGTTGCGCCTGTTTGTTAGTTCTATTTAGTTAGCAGGCTCGCGCCTGAGAAATCCCATCTCATCTTTTTCACTAGGACGCTACGGGTTATGAGCCTTTGTGTGTTCCGTGCAACAAGAGAAATCGGCCATTTGGTAGACGGTTGTTGGCACTAGTAGAGGCATTCAACCCAGGGGCTGAATGCCTCTACTGTGCTGATTTTTCGAATTGTTTACCCAAGATATTCGGCTGTTTTCACTTATTCCGAGTATTTCCGGTTGTGAAAATGTAGATACATAGGAATGTGTTTGCCACGTATAATACTAGGGGGTTTCAAAGTTAAAAGGGTCGAAAAAAAAGTAGCTTATACTGGTGTTTAGAGTAAGCTTAGTGTACACAGAAGCTGTTAATTTACTGTTACTTTACCTTACCGTGCAATACATTTTCTTTCTTCAAATAGAGGCGGATCTCAAGAGGTTGGTAATGAACTAAGGTCAGAGTTTAGTTTTGGTAGGGTGAGAATATGTTGTTGGTAGAGAATGCATTTTCGGACAAATGAATTGACAAGGTGCCTCACCCTTCAGAAAAGGCCCAACCCACAAGTCAACTTCACGATAACTAGTTTACCCATGCTATGATAGAGCCACACCAGAAGCCGCTCCATCTATCTTTTTCTCGATTTCCTTCCCAACCTTACCCTCCCCCCACAAAGCATACAGCATCTCTTCCTCCAACAACGTTACATCTCTCCACCACCATGAACACAACACCCCAGACCATGATGAATTCAACGGCTTCTAGAGTAAATACAAGCCTGAGCACGCATCAAACCCTTTACCCCCACAAAATGCAACCCCTTCAATGCATTGTCGGACCTATTGCGGAGTTTTGTCTGCTTTACCCAAGTACCCAATTCTGGAACATCAAGCTGTCTGAGGCAGTTTCGTGTCACAAGATGTCACTCGCCCGCGTGTCACGCGCTTACTCCAGAATTGCTTATTTATGGGGAATCTGGACTGTACCGATGCTTACTCCAAAGTTCGCCGAAATTCATTCTGTGTGGCGTAACCGACCGGAAGGCCGGTAGAGCGACTCTACCGCAGCTAAATGACAAAGACCCCTTGGAATCTTTTTTACGAAGTTTAATGGCATCCATGCCGCCTGTTTGCACGGACGGGTGATCTCTGCCGAGAGCAATTCAACATTCTTACTCCAGTAGGGGTAAATCTCACAATATCACAGTTTCGAGTGCATCTTGGATGGTGGAACCTTTTCGTTTGGTTGAGGAGAACATGGGCAACACCCGACACCCCCAAACCATGAAAAAGTTGCACTCTTCCGGACTTAATGGCCTCAAAATCACTAGTCTATTCTGGAGCCTGACGCTTTAGTAAAAATGTTTACCTACTGCTTGTGTAACTCTTGGCTATCCAGCCTTTGGCATGCAGGGATAGCCACCCCTGCAAAAGCCCCCAACAAGACAAATAAGGACAACATCTTCTTTCAACCCCCTCCTCTCTCCCTCAGTCTGGTTCAGTTCAGTTCAGTCCAGCCCAGCCAGCCAACCCCAAAACAGCTGACAATGTCCGAGCAACCGTTACAGCTTCTCACACTTCCATTCGACGTCCTCACCGCACTCCTAAAGTCGCTGGATACATTCGGCGACCTCCACTCCCTCATTCGCACCCACAGTGCTTTCTACAACGTCTGGAGGGCAAATACTCAGGGCGTAAGTCGACAGATTTCCCTGCGACAATTTGCGCCATGGGCCGACGCTGTCGCAGCCCTGCGTTCGATTGATAGCAAAAAATCGGACGAGAAGGACCACCACGATGAAGAAGAGAAACCAGGTTCGCGGGAGCCTCCACTCTTCACTCTTCGTGGCGAGAGCCTCTCCGCAGGAGACGTTAAGAGAATGATCGAAGATGCAGGGCAGATCAAGGGAATAGCGAATCGTAATCGACTAAGAGATTTCAAATTCTCCCTTATATCGGCGCGCTTCGAATCGCCGACGGCATCCGAGTGCTTTCGCGCCGACCGTGCGCTCTACCGCATTGCCATGTACTCCCAGAAGATGGCGAAAGATCGCCAGGGCTGGAGGATACCCAACTGCCTCGAACGTGACTTAGCGCAGCTCTCCCTAGTCGAGCTCACGGAGATCCACAAAGCTATGGAAATCTTTGTCCGGATTTTCGAGAATCCGGCCTTCGGGGCAGACATGGGTAGCCAGATTGGTACGAAGATCTGCATGGCGGTGAACTTTACTGTCGCCAAGAAGCTTCGGAATTTGTGGGAAGACCCGGCATGTGGAGTCGGAAAGGAGAAAGTGCGGAGTTTAAAGAAGTTATTGGATAGATACGCTCTTCTAGATATTGCTGTTGGCTATGAGCATGAGATGAATACCTTGGAGGAAAAGTTATCGACATCGTAAGAAGACACGGTACGTATACTACTTGCGTCTTATTACGCGCTAATTCCCACTAAACGAAAATACCTAGACGATGCCTGAGGAGGATTGAAGCAAAGTGTGCAAACGTGCGGCAGTAAACCGGGGCAGGGCCGTAGGAGAGGGCGGTGGCGAATACTAGCGCCAGGATGAAAGTAAACATCCGTTCAAGGTTCAAAAAGAAACCCTAGCCCTAAAGATATTTGCAGGGCAGACGATAAAAAAAATTGTGGTTCTGGCTTGGAGTTTTCGTGCAGTTTTATTTTCAATCCTAGGGGTTAGGGAGATATATGCAGATATTAGGGCATTTCGCATTACGAAACTACGCTGCTATCTAAAAATTTAATGTCATATTACAATGTTATTATGTTCCATTTAAGTAGTCTTCCGGTTGCAAGATTTACGGCCTGTTTAGCACGCTGTGATTCGAACTGTTCGCTATCTCAAATCATGATTTGAAATATTCATGGTGTTTGGCTGGGCAGCATTTTCAAATCATGATCCGGGAAAAATTCATAGTGTGTGTGGCGAATATTTAGGGTTATAATATTTTTGTTTTGTGCCCTTAAGTATTTGTCAGTAAATGCTAGCGACTCTTGAGGTCTTCTGATAGAAATTGTTGTTTAGAAAATAGAAAATTGCAGTCGCATCAAGCAGAGGGCTGTTTGCGAATTGTGATTTCAGATCAGGGCTATCTCAAATCACGGCGTGCCAAACAGGCCCTTAATAATTACCAGTACTTCGTACCTATGATACCTAAATCCTCTTGAAGATTTGTCAGGCTGTTTCTTTCTTTCTTAACCTGTAGGCAGACCGACGGCTAGTCAAAGGTCATCCTAAATTAGCAGCACCACATGAAGGGCAACAATACCTGCTTTAGTCGACCTAGAAAGGCTCATTTCATGAGGCATCGTGGATTGACTTTGATGAGATTGAATTTTCTTACCACACAATTCTAATATTCATGATACTAGTTGCGCACTAAGTTACCAGTAGTCAGGCACTACTGATACACTAATTATTTTTTCAGCAGAAGAACTGGCAGACACCCACTAATTTACTACTAAAATTGGGGAAGGCAAATCTTGGCAGAGAAGTACTAAATTTACACACACTCTCCAAAACCTTCTACCTCAAAAAAAAAACCCCTCCGCGGGCTCTTTTTCTTCAAACCCCAGGCTAAACTCCTCTACCGTATTACGATACTACAAGTACCACAATTTCCCACAGTACTCGGTGACTAAAACAAGTAATAAAAAAAAAAACATACCTAAACAGTATTGTACCGCACTGCAGGCTATCACTTGGCAAGCGCTACTCCGAGAAACGGATGCCCACCCATCCAAAACAAACCTCTCACTCACAGACATAGAACACGGGCGCTGAAACTAAAAACTAATCAACCCAGCAGCTCTATGAAAACGTAGAGATTAAGCAGTGTTCCCGATATCCATTTGAATTCCAGTACACCTGTTCAACGGCGGCTATACGCAAAAAAAAGTGTTAACCCCTTTTCTCAGCATACCGGTATTTCCTCAGACTACTTGTAGTGCTCATGCGACATGTTCCCCGGTACAACTTATCAGTGGTATGATACTTCCTAATAACGCGAACGATATTCTGGAAAATAAAGGAATTGATTTATCCAGTTCACACATGTCACTAAGTTCAGCGGCGTCACCGTAACAAGCTAGGGTCCAAGTTCGTGACCGTTAGAATGCCCCGGGTGATTGCTGATGATGGAACTTGCTCATGCAATTCTTTTATGCACCACAACCTAATGTACCATACTGCGAGAACACTAAATTCCCAACAGAACGAAAAATAAAAGTTCCCCGATGAAATTAATTATCCAATTCACCCACTTTGACTAAAAACAAAAATAAAAACAAAAAGTGAAAGACAAAAGAGAACCCCTAAAAAACTCAACAACACCACAAGCAACACATAAAACTACGCCTCACCTCTACTAAGACCTCCAAAGCCATCAATGTTAATACCCAATGGTAACACCCTTATTCTTCCACTTATCCCCAGTCAAACACTCCCCGGCAACAAACCACCCAACATCCTTCCTACTAACCGTCCAACACTTCCCTAACCTCTCCCCAGCCCTAACCACGCCTTCTTCCCCCTTAGCAACCCCATCAGTCAACAGCGCCGGCCGCACAATAACCACATTCCCCAACCTCCCTTCGTTATTCCCATCAGGATTAAAATCCACATGTTGGATCCCGGCCGCAGCATGCAACTCCTTCTCCATCTCCACCTTATCCTCGTGCGGCTCTTTCAGCAGCCAGCCGTAGAGGGGTTTTAACGTCAACGGGAGGTCAGCATGTCCCTGATCGCCCAGACCGTTGGAAGAAATCACGACGAGCCGGGGCTGAGTCGCCGGCGTAGGGTAAAACCCGGTGAATATCGGGAGGAATACTTGTATGGAGCGGGTGCAGATGTGCGGCGGGACCAGCTTTGGCGAGATGGGATTTTTGAATGAGGGGCGGCCACCTAGAGTGAGGGTTTTGAGTTAGCACTGCCGCTAGTTTGCCTTTAAGAGGAGGGGTAAGGTATGGAAGGCAGGGAGGGGAAAGGGAGTATTATACCTAAACTGAACATGACGAAATCCACCTCCCCAGCTGCCGTAAATAACCTCCGTACATCCCCTGTTTCAAATGCGTCTCCTTCAACGATGTGAAGCAGCGGTGAATTTGCAGGCACTCCTTGCGCTGAGAGGGTTTCTGTCGCGGCGGTCGAGTTCCTAGCTAGTATGTAGCATTCGTGACCGGCCTTGTGGAGATTGAGCAGGGTCTCTAGCCCACAGCCGCGGGTTGCTCCAAGAAGTACGCACTTCATTTTTGAGATATACTAGAGAGAGAGAGAAGAATAGAGAGATATGTGTAAGGAATTGAATCTTGGAATGAAAGTAAGCTTAAAGTCTTGGACGTGGTCTTTATGAATCTTATCCTGGAGGCTTGTCCACCGATTGAAGTAGGTCATAAGCTCGGAGGGGAGGCTTTATATATGTTGGTATTCTGCATTGGAATAGGAATTGGCCGGAGCGGAATTGTTTGTATCGTAGCGAAGCTACCACCAATCAGAGCACGGCAAGTTGATATGACATTAGCAAGTCCAATATCGTACGGCAAAAGTGCATATACCCCCTATTATACCATACAGAGTCCGTCGGGCCAAAGCCAACCCCGCTCTAACCCTCCATTTCCACACAGCCGCACCTTAACTCGGCTCAACCCACACCCCATTGGGTAAAAGCGCAAAAAAAAAAAAGCCCATCTCAATCAACCACACTTACTTGTACCTCACTTATGATAACCCCGGACCCGCCAAGCCCCGTCCAAAGTCTCCGTTCTTGGCAACAAAACCCTCCGAGCCACGGAATGCCCAGGCAGTGCATAAATTTCCAACACCCTCCCGGGGGATTAACGCTCCGGTGCAACCAACTGCGAGCCCCATTAGCGGGGAAAGCGGCAATTCCTACCCCTGACAGATGGTTGGATGGGCAATCTTCATGTGCCATGTTTGGGTAACCTTATTATACTTAGCTCGACCTACCGGTACGTGCTACTATTAGTACTTGCAACGGCCATGAAAGGGAGAATATTGAATGCAGCATCATACCTCTGACGACGCATTTTCGGGGGCCGATCGCCGGAGGAGATAAGCCTTGCGATTGTGGTACGAAAGCTTGCTTCTCGCTTAATCAAGGGGTGTTTTTCTAGAGGAGCTTACAGTACTAGTACTCGAGTGCATACTGGTAGTTGTTTCAAACGGGTCAGCCAAGCTTTCTTGCATGTGACGGGGTGCGCTCGTCCCACTTACGCTTCCAGACGGGATGAACGAACTCGAGGCGGGCCCAGCACGAGTGAGGGTTTGTGAAGCGTGTAACTTTCTGATGGTTTGTCTACCGCGCCGTACCGGTAGTAGTGAGTTGTACGCACTTGTATGACTGCTATGTTAATGTGGGTTGGCTGGCTTTTATGCTTATCGGATGCTCGGGAATCAGAAAACTTCTGAATCGACGACGCGACCTCATGAATGAGACCAGCCGAGGCGATAACTGCGCACACCAAAAGTGACCAATCGATTGCAAATCACCGTATAAGATAACAGCTCATAATAACAAAACGAAATAGGTTTAGCCCGCAGGACACTTTATTAAGCACCGGTAACGGAGGATTCTATGAAAGAGAAGAGAAATAGCCATCCGTCTACACGATTTAAACTCCACCGAAACCCAGATATTATCGTATAATCATCCTAGCAGCCCAAAAAAAAGCAAGAAAGAAAGAGAGAAAGAAAGGTATAAAGAAAGCCCCCTAACTGAGTCTGCGAAAGGGAATCTAGTGGGAAGAGAAATCTAATAACCCCCCCTCCATCTAGCCAATTCATCCTCTTGGTTCCCCATCGTGTCTTCACTCGACCCTTCTGAAGGTCCGGGAGTAGAGAAAATGTTCAGATAAGCATACTGTTGATCAAAAGCCGGCGAAGGGAAAAATGCAGCAGCGTCCTCGACGCCCGGCATTGGTGGAAACATTTCGTCCGAAGCCTGAAATCCGCCAAAATCACCAAGCCCCTCGAACCCAACCACCTGTCCACCGTGCTGGCTACGATCTAAGAATCCAGTACTGTTCAACCCAAATGAATCAGATAGAGGGGGGGAAATGTCCGCAACGGCAGGCATTTCATCCTCCATGTAAGCAATCACAGCCTTCAAATGCTTCTTTACCATCCGCGCTCTCCGAGCAACAGCCAGTCTCTCCATCTTCGTAACCTCAAGGAGCTTCCGGGAGAGCTTGGTAAATTCCGTTCGATGGGGGAGCAGGATATCTCGAGACTTGATATCATCTAGTGCTCTGGCGCATGCATCGATACCCAGCACCAACATATTTGCAGTGAAAGGGTCAGTATTCGCGGTCGAGTACCATATCATCTTACTCCCTATGAGGGCATCTTCGGCTTTTGCGACCTCTACCAAAGCATTAGATGAAGCGACGAGCGTATCAAGAGTATCCTGGAGAGCCTGTGTTCCGAAGCGTGGGAAAAGGAAGTGGACGATGAGTGTATGATAAGCGGCTAATATGATTGTACGGGATCCCTTAGAGATGGTCAACGTTTCGGGTAGTTGTTTCGAGGCTGTCACAAGGATATCCTTGACTCTTGAACAGATAACCACCATATCATGCTCCGGGCCGAACGGTTGAACATTGCTGGTTTGGTCTACCCCCCAATTGGAGATGGAGAGCTCATTCGCTCGAGGAAACAAGGCGTAGATATGTCCAATGGTAGAAGCAATGTGGCTCAATGCCCACAGCTCCCCTATCATTTTCCCCTGCCTTTGGAAAGTATTCCCAGAAGCCAAATCCAGCTTGTATATCATAGACTCCGACTCGCTCGGTGGTGGAAACCCCATTGCTACCGGGGACGGCAACATATCCGCCGAGAATGGTTGATCAAATTGCATAAAAGTCCATAGTGTAGCTGACAACAAGATCCAGTAGATGTACTTCATCAGCTCTGCCTCCACCTCTCCTGTGTCTACCCCATTGACCCGGCTTGTGGGAACTTTGGGGGATTTCATCAATTTGGTTACCATCCTACAGGCATACCCAAAAAAACAGGTACCGCGCCTGGCTTTAGTAAGGCAAATGTCATGCCAACCAAGCAGAAGAAGGGATTGGGCTGTCGAGAGGTCGCAAGTATTTGCCGGAAGTTTTCGCAGGAGAGAAATTCCATAGTTAAAGTATAACTCAGAGTGGGGATCACCGTTGATATAAAGCGCCTGCGAAATTATGACACAAAGTAATAGTGGGTCATATATCCTGTTCTTATATTGCTGTAGAAGCAGAGTTTTGGAGACAATTATAGAGATGGGGTGGACTGAAAACCATGCCCCAATAAGCTCCACGACTCTGCTGGGGCCCATGAGATCAATAGGATTTTCATGAGAGAGAGGGATGTCATGAAACATTGCTGGTGTAGGGTCTGTCGCTAAACACCTGAGATAGAATTTTCCGCGCGACTCTCCTAGATGGAGACAATCCAACCGCCCATACTTGGTGGATAATATCTCCACAAGCTCTTGGGTAAGGACCCCTCGCATAGAGTCGTAGCTCATTACCGCGTAGTTGATGGGTTGCTCCATACTAGGATCCCCCTTGGTTCTGCGAGTATAGGCTTCTATGGCTAGCTGATAGATGTTGGTCGAGTTTCCGCCAGGTGTAGGGTCGCCAAAGCTTTGTTCATACATAGTTTCGAGTTCGGAAGCGAGGGTTCGTATGCCGGCTAAGGGCAGGTCTGCGGGGCTACTAGGGCCTGCCGGCGCCGAGCCTCTAGAAGCATCACTTCTAGAATCATAGTCATGGGGAGTAGGCAGTATCGAGGTCGCTAGAATCTCCCCAGAATCGCTACCTTGGGTAACCGAATTGTCTCTCGTGCGCTTTCTTGGTCTTCCTTTGGGCGCTTCCAGGCCATAGATGCAATCGATATTTCTTTCACGGCAGGCATCGCATTTCTCCCGCCCAGAACAACGAACCTTGCGAGCTCGGCAGAATTGGCAGCTCCGGCGCAGAGCACGAGTAGGGGCGGGTGATGCCATGTGAGTGAGGAGAAGTAAATCAGAGTTTTGGGCGTAAACCGAGATTTTGGTTATTATTCAGCAGGGTCGGTGTTTCGTAAAAGGTTGAGGTTGATGGCTTAAAGAGTTTAGAATGGGATGCCCCGTTCTTATGTCTGAAGACTTCGAATAAGTTAAAGTTGCCTTTATGCAAGGCAGTGTGCTACCCTACCCGGCAGGCTTGGCGATTTGAAGAGTTATGCCAATCTGATAGAGCTTCGAAGGGCCTTCGGGTACCAAAAGATTGCATTCCAGCGCTGCCAGGAGAAAGTGTAATAATAAGCCTCACCAAATTAGGGTTGCTGAAAGTATTTGAATATCCAGAAAGCATTTGATTGGAGGGAAGAAGCGACACGCTCCTCTACTTACGCTTAGTCAATGCATGCCTTGCTCAGGTAAGTCCCCATTGGCTCCAGCAGCCGACAACTAGTAATCACGAGAGCTAATGACATTTTCCTCAGCTTGATAGCTAGCACAAAGGACAGTACAGCGCGTCAGAAAGTTTCCCCAGGATAGAGGTGTTTGTCCGAACCCCGAGCATCGATAACGTTGGGGGCCGCAGTGTCTCTTAAGGCGTGCCTTAACCGTTGGAATTCGCGTACGACCTTGGCGACAAAATTCGTAGGCACCCCCCCCATCTTACGCCAAAAATAAGCACCCACAACCTGTCTAAAGGCAATATAGAATCAACAAAGACAATGTCACAGCGCAGGCAATTACCCAGGCTTTCTGTGTAGGAATTATGAGAATTTTCCTACTCTACTATGAGGGCTGAGAGCTTGGAATCCAGATTGGATATCATTGCAATGTACCTTTTGTATAGGAAACTCATGAGATCTAAGGTACCTTTTGCCCACTACCATTATCTCTGGTATTGTACCACGGGCATTAATTAACAGAGCTTGTTATTTATGAATGCTAATATCTAGATGGCTCCAGAGGCTCTGCTAGGTTTTGAAATTCTTTTGCAATCAACAAAGCTGAGATTTTGTGGAGTGAGAATGCCCATTTTTGGTGAAAAATGGGGGTGTGCCGACGAATTTTGTCGCTAAGATCTCTCAGACAATCCCGGCACCCATCTCAAACACCCTTGACAGTATTAACACCGAAATCATTTTAACCAACACACGCAACCACCATACCCGGGTATAATAGGTTGAATTCTATTGGTGAAATCGCCGGTACCGAACCGGGTCGTGCAGGCAGAGCAATACTAGGCCTGAGCTTCCCGCGCAGCACTCCTAAGTGCTCGAGTACCGTACATTTAAGGTAAGCGCCGATAAGCCCCACACGGCCGCAGATCCAGGTTGCCGGTGCCAGCAATCACGCTACATCACTCGTAGATCGTGGCGCAGCCCTTTAATCCTCATCATGTCGCTACACTTTCGCGTACTATACCGTACGTAGAGACATTGCGTAGCCCTCATGGCCTACTTAACTTACGTACCGGGGTGCCAAAACGATAATATGTGTATGATACCGTACTAGATTCTCATCAGGACCCTTTCATCTGTGCTATACTTTATGCTCCAAAGAGAACGCTACTATTGCAGCCCACTAGGGCCCCCGATATAACATCTCACATGAATCGAATAGGTTGGGCAACTCCCAAGGCATATCAAGAGTTCTAGGGGTAGTGGCATCGTGTGAGCCAAATAGTACGGTTAATGGCAGGACAGGTACTATTCCTCCGGTCCACAGACGGTGCAGTCGCTAGCTGAGCATCGTGAAGGAAGCTCGCAAAAAACAACCCAATTCTGCCGTGTGCCTAGAAAACGGATGTGCAATTTAACTAGGAAGGGCAGTTCTCCGCCTCTCCGGAAGCGACGCTCGGAGGTGAAAAGGCCCGAAAGTGCACAAGAGTCTGGGGGGTGAAGAGTGAACAAGCGTTGCGCCAGGGACGCATTGGAGCAAAGCGGGCGCAGCCGTTACACCGTATGCTGTTCCAGCTGTTCCGCATAAACACCTTAAAAAAATCGGTAATCAGCTTGCACGCTGGTTGCACAACCCTGCAACTCACTCCCGCATGGAATGCTTGCACATCATAGTTGTGCCGTTAGTGGGTGTATCCACCACTTGTAATCTTTCGCTTGCGTTTAG
>Ga0307507_10005701_pt1 | contig 20141 bp, 9 predicted proteins | sample 7_EM_MG_FD_207223 | JGI IMG/M metagenome (GOLD analysis project Ga0307507, IMG submission 207223) | Populus trichocarpa ectomycorrhiza microbial communities from riparian zone in the Pacific Northwest, United States - 7_EM | ecosystem: Host-associated > Plants > Roots > Unclassified | place...
CGCTATTGGCCCGCTTACCACTAGCGCCTTGGCGGCCCTCGCGACATGCCTACCTACTGCCCCTGAACGATTCTTCTTCTTCTTCTCCTTAGCTTAGTATTCTTGTATGGTAGCAATCTATAAGCTTCAGTTCAGAAGCATTTATATAAGCCCGTTATATTATACTAAGCTCTCTATATACTGCCTGGGAAGGCCTTAATAATATCCCACCCTAAAAGAAGACCTTTGTCTACAACAATGCGTTAACGCGTTATACTTAGACATCAAAAAACTTACACTACCACGCCTAAGAAGGCCCTAATAATATCCCACTTTATAGGCTAGACTGTACTTAACCTGTACCCCTAAAAGAACCCTGGAATTAAAACCAAATTATATAATTCCAATAAACTTTAGGAAGCCGATGATGGCACCTAAAGCGAGCTTATCTAAAAGACCTATCTTTACCTAAGAGAAATACAAGATCTAGTTAGGATTAGAAATCGAAGACAATGACAATATTATAGGTATACACAAGCAGATTTGTGCCCTTGCTGCCAATTAGAAGGTCAATTGTCTTCAAGCCTAAAGTATATAAGAGACTCTAAAGGAGATCCTAGAAAGCTTTGCTGCCTTATAAAATAGCCCAGCCTCCCCTTTATAAAGCCTTAGTTAACCCATTCGCTTAACTGAATATGATATACTAGAGAGTATAGATATAATAACAAAGTAATTAAAGTCCGTCAAGCTCCCTAACCCCCTACTATTATTAGATGGTATAGACCCAACCTTTAAGAACTAGAGAATTTAGGTATAAGGAAAGCTTTGTATTAACCACAACTATTTCCCCTCTAAAGAAGCTAAAATGCTCTACCTCTTTAGTTAAACCATTGGGGACGCCTAGCAACACCTTTAGGCTAAGTTTAAGGACGAGTTACCTGTTCGGTTTATATCTATTAATAAGATAATATAGCATCTAGCTACTATCTATGTTAATTTAAATAAAGTACGGGATGCCTATTATAACTATAATCGCCTAATAATAAAATCGAACTAATCCTTTACTAAGTTCTAGACTTAATTCTTATACCTAGTAGGCGAAGGCTAGGTTCCCCCTAAAAACTATTATTTAGACCTATATAACAAGCTAACAGTCTGACTATAAGAGAAGATTATAGTAGCCTTAAACAACCTATTAACTTACCAAAGACTTGCAGCCTAATATTTGTTACTGGATTTAGAACTAAAACAAATTAATGCTTATTTTAATTAACTAAAGCGGCCCTATAGCGACCGTAACCTATCCGCTACACTAATGGGAGCTGGTGTTGAAAGACAAACCATAACCGCCCTTATACTAAAAGCGGTTATAACTGCCTACCTATAAACCTCGCCTAACCCGCTATGTACTATACCTTTAATTAATGCTTATTATAACACCCTAATTGACCCTGCTATGGTTACGTGCTTTAATTGCGGAAAGGATAGTTACTTTGCTACGTCCTGCCTAGAGCTAAAGGATATAGGTAATATTAAGGAGATAGAGGAAGAAGAAGCGTCTAATAAGTTAGAAAAAGAAGAACCCTAGGGAAAGACTCCCCCCTAGGGTATCCTATTAATCTTAAAGAGATTAATCTAAGTTAGCTAATAGGTGGAAAACACTTTATAGTTCTATATACAGTATCTCGAAATGGATATAGAGTTAATATAACTGCCCTTATTAACACTGGAGTAAATGGCTTTACCTTTATAAATACTGCTTATATGAATGATGTTGCTAAGTTCTTAAATGTAAATGCTACCCAACTAGAGAAGCCTGTTTAAGTAAAAGGCTACAATAGTTAAGCCAGTATGCCGGTTACCCACGTTTTGAAGCTATATATCGCTATTAATAGATAACGCTAGTTTAGTATCCCCTTCTGCATCCTAGACCTAGGGTTATATAACATAATTCTTAGCCAAAAATGGATGTCCTACTTTAATATTTAGCTGAATGTTTAACAAAGATAGTTTGTCTAGCCGGAGAATAGACCAAAGTTACCCTCCTTTATTAGGGAAATCCACACTAACCGTAAGACGTTAGCCGCGAAGGCTAATCTTACCTACTAGTAAAATATTAGGAACCGCGACCTAGCCTTTGCCCAAGAAGATGCCCGCTGTGAGGCTGGCAGGAACTCTATACCGACGAGGATACTCCCCTAAAGGACTACAGTTAAGGAGGACTCTACTTACGGAAGTAGAACGGATACTAATGTAGATAACTTCCAAATTGTGAAGATCCAGCCAATAGGGAAGAGGACGTACTAATAGGATATAAAGAACAACCTTTGGAAGATGCAACAAGAGCTAAGAGGAGTAAGGATAATACTAATACCCTAAAAGCCCCTAAGGCCACGGATAACCCTACTATTATATAACACCCCTATAGTAGATATCGCGGTAATTAGTGCTATAGGTTTCTACTTTAATATATATTAGAAGGACAATAAAGTCTTTACTACTAGTTTATATAAAATCAACCAGATTATTACTAAGAGGGAAGAAGTGCTAGTAGAGGAAACTAATAAGGAACTAGTTAAGCGCCTCCTCCCCAATTACCTCTTAAACTATAGAGACGCGTTCTTAAAAGCAGCTTTAGATATACTGCCCCCCCACCAAACCTATAATTATAAGATTTAGTTGGAGACCAATAACTCCCTAGGCTATAGCCCCCTTTACTAGCAAACTATAGAGGAACTAAAGGCAATAAAGCAGTACCTAATTAACAACCTCTATAAAGGGTTTATTAAGCTAAGCTAGGCTCCCTTTACTTCCCCTATTTTATTTATAAAGAAACCTAATAAAAGCCTCTGTTTTTATATTGACTATTAAAAGCTAAACGCTATTATTTAGAAGGATTAGTACCCTCTCCCTTTAATTAATAAAACCTTTACACGTCTAAGCTAGGCTAAAATCTTTACTAAGCTTAATATCTGCTAAGCTTTTTACCAAATTAGGATAGACCCTGTATTAGAAGACCTAGTAATGTTCTATACCTATTACGGGTCTTATAAATATAAAGTCCTTTCTTTTAGACTGATGAATGGGCTAGCCACTTATTAACAGTATATAAATAATGTTCTTTTTGACTACCTTAATAAATTCTGTATGGTATACCTAGACGACATTCTTATATACTTGGATAATAAACTTAAGCACTAAGTTTACATTAAGAAGGTCCTAGAGAGACTACAGAATACAGGCCTATAAGTTAATATTAAAAAATATAAATTTGGAGTAAAACGCATAAAGTACCTTAGGTTTATTGTTAGTATAAAAGGAATTAAAGTTAACCTAGAGAAGGTTAAGGTAATCCATAACTAGAAACCCCCTTATACTATAAAAGGAATCTAGTCCTTCCTCAGCTTTTGTAATTTCTACTATTGGTTTATCTATGACTATAGAGTTATAACCAAGCCTCTTGTACGACTAACTAAGAACAACACATCTTTTATCTTTGATAATAACTGTATAAAAGCCTTTAAGGAGTTAAAGGACTGACTTATCTCCTCCCTAATTCTTTGTTACTATAACCTAGACCTTAAATTAATACTGGAAACGGACGCCTCTAATGGGGTAGTAGTGGGAGTCCTTTTATAGCTACACCTAGATGGCGAATAGTACCCTATTACGTTCTTCTTAAAAATAATGGCCCTAGCTAAGTATAACTACGAAGTGCACAATAAGGAAATGTTGGCTATTGTATAATTATTATCCCAGTGGCGCGCAGAGCTTAGAAGCACAGACTTTTAGATTAAGGTTTATACCAATTATAAAGCCCTTAAGTATTTTATAATAATAAAATAACTTACCGGTTAATAGGCCTAGTGGGCTAAAATACTCTCCTAATTCTTCTTTACGATTATATACCGCCCTAGTAAGTAAAATGCTAAGGCTAACGCCCTAACCCAGAGAGAATAGGATGTGGGGCTATAAGATAAGCTAAAGGCTTAGCACTAAACACGCGCCCTCCTCTGTACCGAATAACTTGACCTGTGTATCCTTAAGGAACTAAGCTCCAAATAGAATAAGGTAGCACCTATAGAAGAAAAAACCCTAGATAAACTAATAGGACTAATTAATTATATCCTAACTATAAACCGCATAGCCAAATCCCTAAAAGCCCTTTATAATTAAGCTATAGGGGGTAACCCTAGTTTAGAAATAAAAGACGGACTGCTCCTATACTAAGAACGGCTTATAGTTCCAGATATTAACAACCTATAAATAGAGCTGATCTATAAAGCCCACTGTTAAGTCTCTATGGCATACCCTAGTTGAGACAAGACCTACTAACTACTATCACCTTATTACTATTGGCGAGGACTCCTGTCCGATATAGAACGATTTATTAGAAATTGTTATGCTTATAAATACGTAAATACCCCTAGGGACCGAACTCCTGGATAGCTATAACCACTGCTAGTCCCTAAACGCCCTTAGCAATATATTATAATGGACTTTAAATTATTCCTAAAGGACAAACACGGCTATAACATGGCCTTTATAGTAGTTGACTAACTAAGTAAGCAAGCCGTTTCCATTCCTTACTTTAAGACTATGACCGCAAAGGACATGGCCTATATATATATAGACAACATCTACTAGATCCATGGCGCTCCTAAGTTAATTATTTCTAACCGTAGACCTTAGTTTATATCGGACTTCTAGAACAAATTCTACTATATCCTTAGGATTAAGATTAAGCTCTCTACTATATTCCACCCTTAGATTAACGGCTAAACCAAGATTATAAACCAGTACCTTAACCAACAACTTCGCCCCTTTATTAACTACTACTAGGACAACTGGTCGGAACTACTACCTATAATAGACTACGCACAGCTCACGCTCCCTTATAATAATATAGGAATATCACCATTTAAGTTACTCTATGGATACAGGCCACGAATATTCTTTAATTGGGATAGACCTATAGGATATATAACAGCCCACGAATGCCTTAGCTATAAAGAGGCCCAGATATTCGCTAAGAGAATATATAGGGCCTAGGAGACTGCCCAAGTAATTATAAAAAGGGCATAAGAGAAGAAAGAGTCTGACGTAAACCAACATTACCGCAAGGTAGACTTCCACGTAGGAGATAAGGTATAGGTGTTAATAAAGAACTGGAAAACCTAGAGGCTAAGCCGCAAGCTAGACTACTAAATGGCTGGCCCCTATAAAATCCCTAAAAAGGTAGGGCACTCTTTTAAGGTTAAGCTACTAGAGTTAATGAAGATCCACCCTATCTTCTCTCCAAACTAACTGTGGAAGGCCGCGGACAACCTATTGTCTGGATAGTACAACGACCCCCTACCGCTAATTCAGATTGCAGAGGACGAAGAATGGGAAGTCGAAGAGATCTTAGTAGTAAAGAAGGACCATAGTACCTTAAAATACCGTGCGAGCTAGGTAGGTTATAATGAAGATCCAGAATGGTACCCTATATCCAATTTTAAGTACTCTCCCTATAAGCTACGAGATTTCCACCTAGCCTACCTAGACCTCCCTAGACCACCACGTAAGTTAGATAGCTGGGTTAAATGCTAGGAAGAGGGGTTAGATAACTATAATAATTTAGACGATAATAAAGAACTTAAATAAAGCCTAAGGGCAGGCTTTTTTGGGAGGGGGGGGTAATGTGACGGTGCTAGAGCGCGTTACCTGCCATATTTAACCAATTAGGATTTTCTATGCCCGGTATGAAAAATCGCTATTGGCCCGCTTACCACTAGCGCCTTGGCGGCCCTTGCGATATGCCTACCTACTGCCCCTGAACGATTCTTCTTCTTCTTCTCCTTAGCTTAGTATTCTTGTATGGTAGCAATCTACAAGCTTTGGTTCAGAAGCATTTGTACGAGCCTGTCACACCTCGTCTGTCCTAAATAGGCAATTATGAAGCTATTCCCAAATACTTTATAAGCGCCATTCGGCCTATATACAGAGGGAAAACCTAGTAGGCAAAAAACCTTTGTAACTTGCTCCGTCTCCGTCCGTTACCATCTATTAGTTACTGATTCCTAGCGTTATATAGTGCTTCGTAAATTGGTTAATTGGTAGCTGTTTTATAAGCATATCTCCAGGTTAATCTTTACCTGGTACATGTACTACTTTAAGTTAACCTTTCTAAACCATGTCGTTTCGTATGAAGAGGTATTGAGTCTTAATATGCTTGGCTTTCTGGTGGTGCTTTGTGTTGTATAAGAGGTTAACTGTGCTCTTGTTGTTGTAATAGAGCGTAGGGATAAAAGGACTGTCGTTGTTGTTGTCTCTCTCCCCTAGATCTCTTATTAGCTTCTTAAGCCATACTGCTAACCTTGCTTCTTTTAACGCCGCCATGATCTCTGCTTCTATTAAGCTTAGTGCTGTTGACTTCTGCCTTTAAGCCATCCAGATTACAGCCCCCCTATAGTGTATGACTGCTATGCCCTGGAATAATATCTAATTATGTTCTGTTCCCTACGTGGCGTCGGTAAAGATACTATCCCTTGCAACGGTGACGTCCTACGAGAATTGGACCGTGCGCGAACACCAGAATCAGAAGTACGCGTATGGTCACGGAGCCTTGATCCTATTGATTCTATTGGCTAGCTCTTATCGATAACAGTAGGACGAATTCCACCGTTGCAAGGGATATAGCTAGTAGGTAGGTCAGTTAATGTAAGCTTATATAGAGGAAGGTAAACTGCTTAATTTAAGTAGGTGATTCCAGTTTTAAGAGTGCCGTTTAGATATCGCAGCAGCTGCTTGCTTAGGCGGTAGTGTGATTCTCCTGGTGCTGCTATAAACCTAGCTAACTGACCGATAGCATAGCTAGTATTAGGACGTGTGTAGTTTAAGAGGTAGATTATAGAGCTAATAATCTGCCGGTATACTGTCGCATTATTATACTTAAGGGGACTTTTGATATCCGCTTGAACAGTACTAGTTGGTATTAGTAGCTTAGCCAGATTACAGCTGTCTATTTTCAGCCGTTTAAGTAGCTTCTTGGTGTATATCGTCTAATATAGCTTAAGGGTTTGGTTTGTATGGTTTTAATTAATTTGGAAGCCTATAAATACTTCTATAGGACCTAGGTCTTTATATCTCCATTCTTTTAAGATTCTTGTCTTTGTGATATTGAGGTATTAGCGCTTTCCTATAATTAGCATATTGTTAACAAATAGCAAGATATATACTTTATTTCCTATAAAGAGATTGGGGTTAGTATTAGCTGCTTTTAAACCTATGCTCTTAAAGAACTTCTTAACCATCTAAAACCATTCTCTTGGTGCCTGATTTAGGCCGTAAAGTGACTTATTTAGCTTTAAGTAGACGTCTTTTACGCCCTTAAGTTTAGGTTTAAAGTCTCTTAATAGGTTAGAAATCTATATATAAATCTATTCTTGTAATGGCGGGTTTAAGAATATAGTTTTGACGTTAATATGGTTGAGTTTAAGGTCTTTAGCTGTTACCTTTGCTATTAGGAACCTAAAGGTGTTGTATTATATAATAGACGCAAATGTTTTAAAATAGTTAATGTTGGGGGTCTGCTTGTCTTCCTGAATGCACAGTCTTGCTTTTTTACGAATTACTTCTCCCTTGGCGTTGTACTTGTGCTTTAGGACTAGCTTGCTTAGGAGTAACGACCTTCCTTTTAGTACTCTCCCCCTTATAATGGTATAGGTGTGCATTCTCTTAAGAGAGAGAAATTCTTTAAAGATAGCTTTTATTTAGCTAGGAGCGTCCTCCCTTAAGGCCTAATCTAGCTTAATAGTGTTAAATGGTGCTGTAGGTGCTCCTAAGGAGGTAGTGTTCTTAGCTTCTAGGTAAATAGCTTTTATAGCTATTACTAACTAAACCACCGTATTGTTGAAAACTCTTATATTTAGTAACCTTCTAGACCTTGTTCTCTGCGCATAAGGAATGCGTATTGATGTGCTTTATATAGGCGTCCTACCCTTAGCATTACCTTAATTTAAGCGTCCTACTTAATTAGAGCGGCCTACTTGGTCTTAACCTGGGCTTCCCACTTGTTTAGAGCGGCCCACTTGGTTACTATCTGGCCTACTTGTAGTTCTCACAACTAGAGTCTCTATTAGCGCGTTTAAGGTAGTAGGGGGAGGTATAGGTTGGTTTGCGGCTTGGCTTATAGCGTGATTTAAGCGTCCCGCTTAATCTTAACCTAGGCTTCCCACTTGATCTAAGCGGCCCACTTAGTTACTATGTCTTGTAGCTTGTATCTAAGGTGCTCTATAAGGGAACCTATACTTGTTTACTTTAGCATCTCTAAATAGCTCAATTGCTTAGGTATGTAGGTTTATTATCTTAAATTAACTACTCCCTTTTAATCTGATGAAAACGTAGTTAGGTTTTATTCTTAAATTATACTTCCTAGGGTATTTCTTAAGCGTATTAATTGGATTAGCGTGATACCTAAAGATAACTAGATTCTTTAAGTTAGGAACTTATTAGGTGTATGCCTTATAGGGTGTAATAGCACCACTGTGCTTGTTATTAAATGGAAGTGCTAAGGTGGGTACTTAATTCTTAATCTAGATAGTATACTTGACTATATAGCACCAGAGTTTAACTAGTATATTTCCTTAAAATAGAAGTGACCTTGTCTTGCAGTCGACTATATAGATCGCGCGCTTAATTGCGCCATTGTATAAGTGCTTGTATAGCGGATAAGGTTTAAAATTAATACCCTAGGGTATTAGTTCGTCTTAAAATCTATAGGCAAACTCCCCCTTTCTATTGTCTGCTTAAATCCATGTAGCTTTATTGCTAGTGAACCTCTCTGCCCTTATAATGATCTCTTTGATATACGGTAGTACCTCTTTGGTTTGGAGGGTTTTAAGAAGAATGACCTAAGTATACCGTGTGGCGTCGTCTAGGGCTAGTAGGTAGTAGTTATAACCTCTAATTAATGTACTAATTCGTCCTGTAGTATCTAGGTGTAGCCCTTAACTAGGTATTTTCTCGCGCTTAGTTATCTTCTTGCTTAGTATTTTTCGCATCTTTCTAGCTAGATAAGCTTTGCATATGCTCTTACTAACTGGTACTGCTCTCTTCTTAAGCTTTATGCCTAGTAAGGAGTGCTGTAACTTAAACAAGTTACTGTAATTTGTGTGTCTAGTTTAGCGGTGCCATAGCTTAGCATCTATTTCACTAACGTTTGGTTATAAATTGTATACTTTTACTGTCGCATTAAATGCTTTCTAATGCTCTTATAGTATATAGAGGTTGTTCCTTATAATAGCCTTAAATGTTGTACCTAATTTATGCTTGCCAGTAGCTTAATTATCTAGGTTAAATGTAATTAAGTAGCCTTCCTAAGTAAAAGTCCTTACTAAGATTAGCTTAATTAACTTAAATAAAGGTATAAGCCAGACGTCTTTTAGCTTTAGGGTACTAATTTAAGCTTGGCTATATCCTATAGCAGGGATAATGATCCCATTTGCAGTACAGACCTATTATGGCGTATTCCATCTCTTTAAGTGTGTTAGGTCTAATTGGTCACCAGTAAAGTGCTTGGTTATACCTAAGTTGAGAGCCTAAGCTAGAGACGTTGTTGTAAGCATAGCACGTTTAGGGTTAGGGTTAAGGTAGATTAAATCGCTGTTAAATTCTTCCTTAGCTATTGCTATATTCCCTGCTTCCTCTACCTTAAGAGCACCTTAATCTATCTTCCTGGCGTTATTAAATTAGAATTGCTTAAGTAGGGGACAGTCTTTTTAGTAGTAACCTTTCTAATAGCATACTCTGCACTCGTCTCTTTCTAGTCGGCTTAGCTCTTTGGTTACTTAAAACAACGAGCTATGATATAATAAGGAATAATTAAATCTACTAGCATAACCTCTGCCCCTTATTCAACCTCAACCTTAGTTTCCCTTTCTCCCCCTAGGTTTGTCTTTCCTTTCATATATAAGTGCTACAGTCTGTGCTTATATAGGGAGAGCAGTCTCTTACTCCTAAAGAAGAGTAATGCAACTTTTAAGGTCTCGTTTGTCTCGTAGACACTAGGTCTTTGCATTCTACCATATAATATCGCTTGGTAGGGCTAGGAGAAGTTACTCTTTAATATTATTATTAGTAAGTGCTTAAGGTGTTAAAGCTAGATTAATCTTAAATTAATTGAGTATATAAAGGAACTTGATGATTCGCATCTTTATAGGGTTAAATGTAGTGCTATAGAACTCTCTGCAAAGTCTAGAGATATAGACCTTATTATTGGCCTTATTAAACTTCTTTATTCCTTCCTATATTCCTTAAATATCGTACGCCTTTATTATCGTATGCATCTCTTCCTAACGGTCGTCTCCTATTGAATTGTAGATAATCTTATTTGCTTCCCCTCGTCTTCTTCTTCCGTTAGCTAAATTAACTTAATTTGGGTCCTCTGCACCAGTGACAAAATCCCAGCCCTCTAACATGATCAGGGCTGCCTTATAGGTGCGCTCCTAGTCTGCAAAGTTGTCTCCATTAAAAATGACGATTTTACTGGCCTTATGATCGTATGTAGGTGTTATTAAGGTTGAGGTAGAGGAGGTTATTTTTGGGGTTGATTTTTAAGTTAGGAGAGGTGTTGCTACCCGGGCTCATAACCTGTTGGAATTATAAGGTTATAAGGTCACAGCGGAGGTGTCTTAAGGGTCTATTTGATGATAGAGATGACGCAGATGATGAATATTAATTGATTCGTGATGCAGTAGATGCGGTTGATGTCTATGTAGATTGCATGCAGAGCTTGACCTCGCAATGTGTCCAGAGCTTAGTCAGCACCTCATCGCTAATTTCTGACAACCGGGGTCTGATTTATGAGATAACTCAGACCATAGAATCAACTTTTTGACAAAAAAGGTTAGCGATATCCGCTTGCGGATATACGTATGTCCGCTAATTGATTCTATGGTCTGAGCTTGCTGAGGTAAAGGTCTCCCTGACCTCACGACAACCAAATTTGTCGAGAATTGGTTCGTCGATCCGAAGAAATGGGGTTGAAGAAGACAAAATCGAGTCGAGAATCAGGGTGGACCGGAGCCATGGCGACAATTCTGGCGTGGTCCACGCGACAGACTTTACAGATCAGGTGACTTAGGGCATTATGGTCCTGATGGAAACGTCCATTGCACTGGGAGAGTCGACTCCCAGGTCAAAATCCGGGGTTTCAGAATTGAGTTTGGAGAGATCGACTCGCATCTTGCTGCCCATCCTCTTGTGCGAGAGAATGTCACCCTACTCAAGCGAGATGCATATGAAGAACCAACCCTCGTCAGTAAGTATATGCCACCTTCTGCTGATTCCTGGGCCTACTAATTTTCTCCAAGGATACATTGTTCCTGAAATAAAACGATAGTATCAGTAGCTAGAGGAAAGAGGAGCAACTGATTACCCAAGCGACACAACCATGGTAGGAATGTTCAAGCGCTTTCGCTATTTGCGCGATGATGTAAGAGAGCATCTCAAGAAGAAGCTACCAGCGTATGCAGTTCCGTCTGTTCTCGATAAACCCGCATTACCTTTCCCGGAACCACAACATTTAGCAGCTGCTGGAGGAGAAGGCCATCGCAACTTGGCAAGGTTCTTACTACTAGCGAGAAGTCTCTTGCTGAGGTCTGGGCTAAACTGATCCGTGGGGTCAATGCTAACAGCATGAGCGGAAGTGATTCCTTCTTTGACCTTGGTGGACATAGCATCATTGCACAACAGATGCTCCTTGCTGTTAGGCAGAAGTGGAAGGATGTGGATGTTCCTATGAGCACTATCTTCCAGCGCCCAACGTTGAGAGGTTTCGCCGCAAACATTGACCAAGCCTTGGATCCTATTGGTTTTCGTCTTGATTCAGCAGATTAGCCGGAGGAGATTCCCGAGGACGAGGATTACTCGGCCGATGCTCGTGATCTTTGCAAGCATTACCTGAGTCCTTTTCTGCAGAACGCTTAAATTCTTCAGAAGACAAGACTGTTTTCTTGACCGGAGCAACCGGGTTTCTGGGTACCTTGATTTTGCAAGATCTGCTCACCCGAAATTCTCCCTCCGTTAAAGTTGTTGCACTTGTACGCGCTAAAGACCCTGGCTCCGCCCTTTCTAGAGTAAAAACAGCCGGTCAAGCCTATGGAATCTGGATCGAGTCGTGGAGCTCGCGCCTGGAATGTGTAGCTGGTGATTTGGAAAAGCCTAGCTTCGGCCGATCTCCTGACGTGTAGAACCGGCTCGCTGATAAGGTGGGCCTGGTTTGCCATAATGGTGCTTTGGTCCACTGGGTTCTTCCATATTCGCGACTGCGGTCGCCTAATATCCTCAGCACAATGACAGTCCTTTCGCTTTGCGCTGCTGGGAAGCCGAAATCCCTTGGTTTGGTTAGCTCCGCCTCCGTGTCAGATTCCGATCACTACGTAAATCTCTCTGAGAAGAGCGTGGCGGAAGGTGGAACAGGCGTCAGCGAAGCCGATGACCTGGAAGGTTCTCGGAAAGGCTTTGGTTCTGGCTATGGCCAGTCTAGATGGGCTGCCGAGTATCTGGTGAGACAAGCTGGAAAGCGTTGCCTAAAGGGCGCCATAATCAGGCCAGCTTATGTTACAGGTGACCCCAAAGCAAGAAGTAAAAACGTCTCTTGTCCCATGCCCTCAAAGCCACTCTAGGTCTTTCCAAAACGTTCATCGATACGGCTATGTAGCAGTGTCACAAGCAGATGCTGACAGCAGTTAGTAGCAACAAACGCAGACGACTTCCTCGTTCGCATGCTGAAAGGCTGCGTTCAGTTTTCCTCCCGTCCCAACATTACCAACACCATCAACATGGTTCCAGTCATGCACGTTGCCCGTGTCGTTGTCGCATCCATGTTTGACACACCTGTAGAGCCTCTTAGTGTAGTCCAAATGACGAGTCATCCCCGTCTCACTTTCAACGGATTCGTCGGATCCCTCGAGAACTATGGTTATACTGTTCCGCAAGTTTCATACGACGAGTGGCGTAAGAAGATGGAGCAGATAGAAGATCATGCGCTGTGAGCGGTAGTTTTTTCACCTTGATTTTGGTCATATGCTTACGTTAAGTGTATGAAGGCTTCCGCTGTACCACTATGTTACTAGGGGTTTGCCTGCCGATAGTAAAGCTCCTGAACTCGACGATCCCAATGCTGCAAAAGCGCTAAAGGTGGACGCGGCATGGAACGGAGAGGACTTATCGAGCGGCAGTCGACACCATAGGGGTCTACCTAGCCTATCTCATCGAAGTAAGCTTTATGCCACCGCCAACTAGTAGTTCTAGTAAAGAGTAGTTCTAGTAAAGCCCTACCAGAAATAAAATTGAGCCCTGAGCAGAGAAGGGATATCGAAGGTCGGAGGTAGGGGAGGGGCTTCTTGATCGTAACCCGTGTAAGTTCTTTAGGATAACTCGTAGACGGCTCTCCCTGTCTGCGAGTTTATCTAGTTGTCCGATGTCGGCCTAGACCGGCCTCGTATCCTATAGTCTCTCCTCTTGGAAGCTTTGACTCATCTAAAATTCTCCGAGATCTAGCATCCTGTGCTTCAATTGTAGCACCCCAACTCTCATAGCCCTAGGGAAATGGCACGGCAGTCTCTCCAACAACCACAATCATTGGTGTCCAATAAATCCAACTTCACTCTCCGCAAAGCCACACCAGCCGATATCCCAGCGCTCGCCTCTCATCTCACATTCCATCCGCAGCCTAAAACAATCATTACACACAGTCCGAAATCGATGGCTCCATCGGTTCATCTTCGGTCCTGACACTGCTAATCGAGGACGGCACGCACTTCGTGCTCACGCTGCAAGAAAACCCAGAGCTAATTGTCGCGTGCGGCGGGTGGAGCTTTCACAAAACTCTGTATGACGGTGATTTGGCACTGGGCCGGAAGCCTGCAAGACGAGACCCGCTGACCGAGCGCGCGAGTATTCACGCAATCTTCACGCATCCGGATTGGGCTAGGCAGGGGCTGGGAACGATGATGATGCGCCATTGTGAGGAGGCTGCGAGGGGGGGAGGTTTTTGAGGTTGAAGATGGGGAGTACGTTGACCGGAGTGGCGTTGCATGGGAGATGGTGTTTATCGGAAGAACGGTAGAGAGGAAGTGGTCAAGTTGCCCAATGGGGCGGGATTAAGGGTTGTGCACATAGTTAAAGATTTGCCTAAGGAGTGGGCTTTGGCCCAGCTTGTAGCATTGTTTGCTGCTCAAATCAGCTAATATTATTGACAGTATTCAGCATCATGACCAAAAACTAGTTTACGAAGGAAAACATGCTTATTCCCCAGGGCTCTTACGTGAATCAGCGCGCATAGGAACAAATCAAACCCAACTGTCGCCATTTAGAACTCAAAGAAACGCCCGTAAAACCCTCCACAGACGGGCACCCCATTAAAGGTATTTCTTGAACCATTCAATGGCTTGATCTTTTGCGCCCTCAGCGCCTTTACCTTCGCCTGGTTTAAATCTGACAGCAAATCCATGGTGACAGTCCTTCCAGATTTTGATCTCATAATTGTACCCTCCTTCTCCCTGACCATCACCAACTGCCTGCCTCAATCTTGCCTCTATATCCAGAACCTTCTTAGTCGGCAATGCAATGTCCACATCCGCCTGAGCTAGAGAGTACGGCACCTTGAACGTCGTGACTGCATCAATAATCATATCCGGGAGCGACAGGCCGGACGGATGCGCACAAAACTGCGCGTCGACAAGCCTCACACTGCCACCCTCAACAGCCGGCTCCTTGCTCATATTCGTGCTCTGGTACCCGCCCCAGCAAAATCCAGCGACACCCAGCTTTGCTCCCGTGGGCATGTCGGCCTTGAGTTTGCGCGTCCATTCCAGGATGTTGGGATATGATTTTGCTGGGCTCGCGCGCATCATGAAGGGAGCAACGTACCAAATTGCACGGAATACGGCTCCGATGCGCTTCAGCTGGCCCCAGACGTTCCACCAGCTCACCGGTTCGGAGATCTGGTCCATGATGCCCATGACAGACGTTGACATGCCGCCACCGGGGATGAGGTCGGGGAGCAAGACCCGCAAGCCAGTGCCAGCGGCATATTTGTCGGCGAGCATTTTGTTGTTTATGAAATCAATGCCAAAGGCATCAGTCACAAAGAGAATGGTAGATTGAGAGTCTGCGGCGGTAGTCGGAGTGGCAATGTAAGTCCGCTTGCCGTGTATTGTTTCTTCGTAGCCCTTAACCCCTTCAGCTCCCGAGCCATGGTTGTGGATTGTGCCTCTAAAGCAATCGGGACACGACATGTTAGCGCTTGAGTCTAAATACGCACAATTGATCTGTAAAGGTGGAAACGCTGGGTTCTACAATCTCGACAAGTGGGGGGTCACGCACCCAAATATCAAAAAGCTTGAGCCAGGGTTAGTGTATCTCTCCGCCGGGAGTTTATCCCTCCGCCGCAAGCACGCTATGCCTCACGATGATCAACAGATGGTGGTAAACCCTCGCTCCGGAGAGCTCAATATAACCGCATCGTTCGGAGTTATCGTATCTCCGTGGCGGGTGGCACGAGAGAGCCGAGGGTCTTAATTAGGCTTAGTATTAGTTACGCCACACAATCAAAATACTTTACTATAGTACACCCTCCTGTCAATTCCGGTTGTTAGCGCAGCCACATCTGCATGGCCTTACTTTCCCTTAAACAGCAAAAATACCAAAACTTCCCCTACAAAAAGGCCGTGCAGACGTGGCTGCGCTAACAAACGGAATTAACAGGAGGGTGTATACAATAAGATACTCATGGCAGGTTTTATTGTGTAGGTTGCGCGTTATAAAGTTATTAAGCTATAAAGCCAACTTAAAGTGCCACATTCAACATCGTTTTCGGGAACTCCTTATGCCAAGCATTTAAAAGGATTAACACATACGCTAAATAATCCTCCCCACTACTTTAGCCAAGTTAGTTGCAATTCATCTTCCAGCCTTACCAACGCAAGCTGCATCATAAAATATAGAGCTTTATAAGCCAAATCTAACGGCACTATTTTTATTAAAATCTAACTATATATAGTTAAGATGTAACAGGTTAAAGGTTATAAAATTACCTAAATACATGTTACGGCTCGAATAAATGCCTCTAAGACGAAGCTTGAACGAATGCTGTATTACGAAGATACTAGAAGGTAGAGGAAAGGACACGTCTATATATAGCGCCAAGTCTTTAGCCGAACCCCTGACTAGGCACACTCTTAAGCAGAAGCTCCTTTTCTCTCTTACAAATATACCTTTTACTTAACGCCTAGTCTTCGCCAAATTAAAAGACTTTTATTGCAATCTGCGGTTACTTTATTAACAATACTGACGTACTTTAGAGGGCTCCGCTTGCTCTACCTTTTCTTCCTAATAAACATGGCGGTGATAAGCAGGTAGTGTAACGGGACTAGCCCAGTTACAGTAGGAATGTCTCGGTGAAACACTCAACAGATGAATTCCGACGCTTTGATTAAATTCTGCTAAATTCCACTAGTATAATGGAATTTGGTTAAAACCTATCGAAACCCGCGTGCGCTTGTGCCCACGCGTCTGCTGCTAAGACTCCTAAATATTTAGTTACAAGCTTCTTATATTCCTTTCTCTTCTTTACACAACGTCTTATTCTCTGCAAGAGCTATATACCCTTAGATTTAGATAGAATTTGTATTATTCCTTTAAATCTTCCCCAAAGTCTCTTCGCGCCCTTATATTACGTTACGTTAATATAACCACTATTAAAATAGTAAACAACCTTAAATCCCACGCGTTAACTATAAGCATTATAACCCTAGTTAGGGAACAGTTAACTATAATGCAAGAAGCCTTTATGGATGCTTTAGCTCAGCAGCAGGCTGCACTAGAAGCCCAGCATTAGTAATTAATGGAAGCACTCCGCAAAGAACTCCGTAATATCTAAGCACTTACATTAGAGACCCCAATACCGCCTGCAAACAAAATTGATATAACGGTATCTGAGCCTAGCCCTTTAAACGCGAACATCGAACTAGTAATGGTAACTTAACCTATATCTATAACAAATTTAATACCCACTATAAAATCTAAAAAGCTCCCTAATCCTCTAATATTTAATAGAAATTAAAACGACCTATGTCCTTTTATAACTAAGCTCCGTCTTAAACTTTTAACAAACTATAACTAATATCCTACTAAAGCTAGCAAGGTTAGCTACGGAATGTCTCGTTTAAGTAAAGACGCTGCATATACTATAGATCTATTCTTCCATAACAGCACCTTTGTTAATTTTAAAATCTTTATCTCTCTACTAGAACGAATGTATAATAACGCTAGCTGCAAATATACAGCTGTTACTAAACTTAAAAACCTATAATAACGGAACCGAGACTTCACTAGCTTCTTTTTGGAATTTTTAGGCCTTATTGGCAAACTGGATTAGAATAAAGCCGCTAAAGTCGCTGCCCTTTAACGAGCTATTTCGGATGAGATTAGAGCCTAGTTAGTAGGTAGAGAACTGCCGAAAAACCTGTCCGAATTTACTACAATATGTTAACGAATTGATGAGGACCTTTGATATAACAAATAGACTTGTTCTTTAAAGCCAACTACACCTCGCGTCCAGAACTCCACGAACCCAGTATATATACCTAAAGAGTACCACGATCTAATTAACGAGTTTGAAAAACAACTTGTAGACCAACTAGCCCCGCACTGAGATAAGCATGATTTTAAGATAAAACTTAAGCCTGGCATAATACCAAAGTTCAGTCCGCTATACGGTATATCATAAGAAGAACTACTTGTAATGCAACAATACCTTAACGAGCATCTAGAAAAAGGATTTATTTACCCTAGTTAATCTCCATTCGCCTTACCTATACTATTTATTAAAAAGCCAGGAGGAGGCTTAAGATTCTATATTAATTATTAAGCTCTAAATATAATTACGATTTAAAACCAATACCCAATTCCCCTAATTTAAGAGACACTTAACTATTTGGCGAAGGCATAGTACTTTATAAAGCTTAATATAGTCGCTGCCTTTAATAAAATCCGTATATATAAAGGAGATAAGAAATATATAGCTTTTCGTATATAATGGGGACTCTTTAAATACCTAGTAATGCTATTTGGCGTAAAGAACGGTCCTAGTATGTTTTAGTAATATATTAACAATACGCTTTATAAATTCCTTAATGTATTTATTATCGCGTATATTAACAATATTTATTTATTATTCATTACTTAACGTCTGATTTGGATCCCTGTTGGGCCCACACGGACTACTCCTTATATACATGTGGGGAGAAAACTCTATTTAAGAAAACCCCGTGATCCATCTCCCCGCCTTTTAGGGCTCGCTTATAAGTCGCCTATAAGTCACTAGTGGTGCTCTACTACCTTACTTTTTAACCTCCTTAGGAACCACTGCTGCCGTAACAAACCTATGGACGCGCTAGTATTACACACTATACTCTACTTCTGTAGAGTTATTAGGGGGCGCCTGTTACTTGCCCCTTTGCTTTCCATTGCTATTTCCTTTATAACCCGGAACTGGTCTAGCATATTTTGGCTAATAAGCCACCGGGTAGCCGCCTTAAGGCCTTTCTGTGTTGAGAGCAGTGTATTATAGTTTTCTGTGCCAGCTGCTGAGAGCATTGCTTCTCGGCCGGTGCGTAAGGGGCATAACAGTATTACATATTTTGGTGTCTGTCTTGGCCAGCCATATTCGCATCTTGGGCTACCCACTGGGATACCCACCTAGTAAAGCCAATCTTTTAGTCCTATTATTCCTGTCCTTAAGAGTGTTGCTATTATATTTTCTGCCTTTATTAGGCCCTTTTGGAGCCCTTAGGTATTTACCCCCCATAGCATTACCTATGCTATAGCTTGGGTTCCCCTTGCCTAAGTCTGCCTCTATATCTTTAACTCCTATTCGTCTCTCCAGCGTCGGTCTAACTAGTATTATATTGCGGTAGATGGTTTTTTAGTACTCTTTTATGCTCTACTTTAGCTCCTTTCTCTCCCTTACTGTTATCTTTACTGGCCTCTTACGCGTCTTTCTTCCTCCTCTATATAGGCCTGGGCCCTAGCGCCGCACCATTCTTCTTCTGCTTTTTCCACCTGTTTTCCTAATATATCTTCCCTACTTTAGGGTTGTTGGTTCCTTCTCCTATAGGGCACCCTAGGGTCCCTCTATAGTTTATTTAGGCATGTCTTAATATACTTTATAACATTAGAGTTATGTTCCTTTTGCACCCTTTATATTGCATTGGCTTTAATATATAGTTATAAGGGGGGAATATTGGCTTCCTTCTCGAGCAGTACTATGGCCGTTTGCTTATACCCGCCTATTATACTCCTAAGGTAGGCTGTTTGGACCTTTTGGAGTAGTTTAAGGAGTAATTTAAGGGGGCCTTTCTCGGTTTCTCTAGTGGCCCAAATGCTAGATCCATACGTTATGGTTAGCCAGACAACTGCTGTATATAGTAGGCGTAACCTCTGGAAGCATGGACCCCATATAGAATTGATGATCCTGGATATAGCGATATACTATGCTTGGCCCTTACGGGCCGCTTATGCCGCATATGCGCTCTACTAGAGCTTACTGTCTACCTACACTCCTAATACCCTTAGGCCTTAAACCGGTTGACCCCCAAAGCCTTAGATATGGATTATATGCTAAAGATCTACAGATTGGTTACGTTTTCTTATAAAATGGATTAGTTGGTATTTCTCTAGTAAGAATTGGACTCTATGTCATCTTGCCTATTTTATATAGGTATTATAGGCTTTCTCTAGTGTCCTATAGTTCTCTGCGGCTATTGGCCCATATATAATTAGGTTTATGTTATTAATAAAGCCTATTCCCTAGGTCGCCCCTTCCTTAAAAGTATTAAGCAGGTTGCTTATAAAGAAGAGGAAGAGTATAGGCGATAGAGGTGATCCTTATAGTATTCCTATTATAACTGCAATAGGGGGGCTCTGGTATCCGCTAAAGACCAGTAATGTTTCTTTCTGGCCTATAAATCCTTAAATAAACTAAATAATCCATTCTGGGAAGCCCTTTGCCCTAAGGATGTATAGGAGACGCTTATAGGGTATATTATTATAGGCGCCGCTGATATCTAGGCTAAGCATTAATACTATAAAGTCCTTTCGCATAGCCCATGCAG
>Ga0307507_10005702_pt1 | contig 20141 bp, 5 predicted proteins | sample 7_EM_MG_FD_207223 | JGI IMG/M metagenome (GOLD analysis project Ga0307507, IMG submission 207223) | Populus trichocarpa ectomycorrhiza microbial communities from riparian zone in the Pacific Northwest, United States - 7_EM | ecosystem: Host-associated > Plants > Roots > Unclassified | place...
GCAAATCACTATATCTTAAAAACTACTGAACCATTTACTATGCAACTTTAATAGAGGCTGTAGAGCATATATAAAAGTCTAAATTTAAATTATTAAAATTTATTATTAAGTGGTTGTTAAGATATTCAAGTGTGATTTTTCCATTTTTTGGTGTGTTTTTGAAGTGATTAGCTCACCCGTTTAACCAGCTCACCCGTGAAATACGTTAGTAGATCTTAACCTTATAAGAGCTCTTAAAGATATATATTATACGCCACCTCTAATAGAAGATAAAGAATCTCCATATACTTTTCACATCAATTATCCTATAATTTCAGTTTAAGATACTAATTAAAACGTCACTCATTAAACAGAAGATGCGTTTAATACTTAAAGGGTGTTTAATAACTTAGTTAAAGACTTATTTAAGGAAGCCTATAATTATAGGTTTAAAAACTTTATTACCAAAAGGATCACTTTAGCCTATTATAGCGCCTTCTTAGCAGGAAGGAAGTTCAACCTTAACAGTTAACTTAATAACAGCAAGCTAAAATTAGGCAGAATATATAATGTTAGACTATATAGGAAGAACTTACCTCCTCTACCTTGGTTAATTAAGGACCTTAATATATATCCTCTTTAAGATTAATTCTAAGAGGCTTAATAAGCCTACCTCCAATCCTATTATTAAATAAGGTTATTTTAGGAAATAGATAAGAAGTACATAAAGGGATAGTAGATCCTTAGCTTAATATAGGTATTTGTCTATAAGATAGATAAGTATAAATTCTTTTAGAAATGTAAGGCACGCTTAGTAGTATACGGAAATTAATAGGCCCCAGGAGACCTACCTATAAGAGCTACTATATTAGCCAGTATAACCTTCTAAACCCTTATGGCGATTACCGCAAAATTTAACCTAGAGATAATATAGATAGATATAGTTAATGCGTTTATCCATTATAATCTTAACGAAGTTGTCTATATAAAGCTACTATTAGGATTTAATAACGGAAAGAAAGATAAAGTACTATGCTTAAGAAAAGCCCTTTATAGACTATAAAAATTACCACTATTATGGCAGAAGAATCTCACGAGCTTATTAACAAAATTGGGTTTTAAAGAGGTACCCCAAGAGCCATATATTATACTAAAAGGTAAAATAGTTATCTTCTTCTACATTAATAATATTATCTTCTGCTACTAAAAGACAGATAAGAAGAAAGCTTAAGAAGTAATTAAGGAGCTAAGTAAGGAATACCAAATAAATACCCTTAGTAAGCTAAAATGGTTCCTAGGAATTTATATGCTATATAATTATAGCCAAAGGCTCCTATAGCTATCCTAGGAAGCCTATATTAAGAAGATAACTAATTAGTATAAGATAGATCTTAAAGGGCGTCTTTTAAATACTCCTATAGCAGAATCTAAACTCCTACCTACTAATTACTAATTAATCCATCTAACGCTTTTATCCTCTAATACAGACCTACTAGTCCGTCCTATATCCCTACTAAGAGAAGTAGCTTCTATAATACTATATTAGAGAAAAATGGGTTTAATACTTTATACAGCCACTATAACGCGTCCGGATATTACGTTTGCAGTATTATAGCTAGTAAGGTTTAATTAGAACCCTAGTTAAGAGCACTATTAAGCGGCAGATAGAGTAATCTAGTACCTATATAGCATAAGGAGCAGAGCAATCTACTATAAAGGAGATAAGGAAGGAACAAACAGTAGAGGGAGAGATAAAGGAATACACAACAAAGGACGAGATAATGGAAGAGATAGTAGAAGTAAAGCGTAATTATTTATCTATGCTAGCGATGCATTATTTACAAATAACTCTATTAACAGAAAGAGCTTATAAAGATATATTATAAAGCTATTTAGAGGACTAATTGCCTAGAAAGTAAATAAGCAGGGTATGGTTATGACGTCGAGCACAAAAGTCAAGTTATTAGCCCTATCTTAGATAGTAAAGGAAGCTATCTTTATTAGCGGACTATTTAAAGTAATAATATTAAAGCTAAACGAGCCCTTAATTATTAAATGTAATAACACCTAGATATTCTAATTAATTATAGAAAATACGGCAAAGCTAATTATAAAGCTCTAATACGTTAACATCTATTAATACTGGCTATATTAGGAATACGCAAAGAGTCGAGTATTATTTTAATAGATAGTAATAAAGGAGATGATTTCCAATAGACTTATAAAGGCCCTGTCTAAGCAGAGGTTTTAAAGCTTCGTTAATATAATTGGAATGGTGGATATTAAGGAACGGCTAGCTAAGGAGAAGTAACTAAAGGACCTAAGGGACAATATCAGAGCAAGACGGAAGGATTTAGATAAGATTATGGTTTAATTAACGCATTAACAGACATAAGAAGGTGGTTAGCTTTAACCTCAAAGAGCTTAAAGCTAAGGGGGTGTGTCAGATAATCTGTATTCTCTAAAAGGCGTGGGTCACGTGAACAAGTCACGTACACGAGTCACGATACAAGATCATCAATCAATCAACCCATTTCATCAATGAACTGCTCTATATGCACTTCGTGACAAAACCACATAGTATATATTATTGTAATCTAAGTTAGTACGTATAATAAAGAGTCTCTGTTACGGTACTGGCAGATTAGGCGGTGGCATATAGGGTCTATAATTAACCTTCTCTATATTAACAGTAAGCAAACAGGCTAGCTATACCTAGCCTAGCCTAGAGTTTTGCGGATAAGGCCAAGGGCGGGTATTCTTCTCCGTTTAATCTGCCTGAGGATATTATAAAACCGCGTAAAAGACCCACTCCTTACCATATTGCTGTGCCCAGTGTGCAGCCAACTCCACTAGCAGTTTGTATTCAAACACAAGTGTAGGAGCTACCCGTCCGTCACCACCTTCCAACATGTCTGTCGCAAGCTTTTCCCCCCCTTCTTCGAGTCATTCGATGCAGTCACCCATGGGAGGAATTCCCCTTGTCGCCTCTCAGCAATCACATCCAACCCCAAAATCTGCTTCCACCGATATTGTGGAGTCGTCCAAGCGCGCCCTGCTTTCTCCAGATTCCCATAATCTTCTCGAAGTCCTTCCGAAGGTATGCAATCTCCAGCTCGTCAATCGTCTCCACTACCACTAATTAGGGCACCAAAATACTAAAAACACCAGGCCAGAACTATATCTGGATAACTGGATAACCATGGTTAACTAATCGGATCGTTATCCTATCCTAACCACCATGTCCAAAAGGGTATATCCAGTTATCCAAATGGATGTGGTTATCCAATCCATATCCAGCTCTAATCACTCCACTTCCTTCACTGGTCTTGGGGCTCCATATCCGGGGCCCAATCGTTCAGAATCTTCCGGAGATCATTGAAATGGACTGGTTTTGCCAGAAAAAGGTTTATCCCGTTGGAGAAGGCCTCCTGTCGAATGTTGGCAGAAGCCAGACCGGTCAAAGCGATAATCATAGCAGGCTTCTGCCTTCGCTCACGCTCCAATTTCCTAATTTCTCGCGTGGACTCTATTCCGTTCATGACCGGCATTGAGATGTCTGCTTTCCAGTTAGGACGCTGTACCGTTTAGAGACAGTTTGCCTACCCATGAATACAATGTCATAAGGGTGCCGCGCATTCTGAAATGCCTGCAAAGCTAACAGGCCATTTACAGCGGTGCCGTACTCGTAGTTGTTCTTCTTTGTAAAGGTTTCGAGAAGCTTTGCCAGCATCAGTCCTAATACTGGTAATGACGGATGGGAGAAATTTCCAAACTCTTTATGATATAGACATACCTTTAGATTGATCTCGTTATCTTCGACCAAAAGCAGTACAGGTTTTTGTCTCTCAGCTTTGTTGGCATCTGCAGCGAGTGCTAAATATTCACTTGCTCCGGAGGGGATCCTAGGAGGGGAAGCGGCACTGCTGGGGAAATATTCCTCTCGTAAATGTTGCTCCCCTCGATACAATAATGAATCCGGGGAGACCTTGAACAAACTCTGTGGAGAAACTAGATCTTTGTACGTAGCTCCGAGGGGAGACAATTGAGATCCGTGATTAATAGATGGGTATGAAGCGTTACCCAAACAAAACGCGAAAGCTTTGGCAAGCTTGTGAGGACCGCATCTATCCAGGATGGATCAGCATCTCCGATTTCTAACGGACTGCAACCTCAAGGTTGCAACTCAGACCTGGAAGGATGGGCAGCTTGGAGCAACTTACGGTTTAGAAACAAAGTGGACAAGTCCACTGTCGCTGGGTTGAGTGCCTTGCGCCGTCCTCCTAGCGTACTCGCGGTACACGGATGCATTAGAGCAAAGCACAATAATCGGAGCCCCACTAAATGCACCATGAAGGCCAGGTTGTCTTTATTTCTAGTTAGTAGAGCGGCTAGTCTAAAGACTCGAAGGGGGGTTCTAACTCATTTGCAATGTAGATATCTGGTGGTGAAGCTTCCCATGATTGCGATGCCGTGACCTTTATGTCAAACCAGTTGGTGGCCATGCCTTCGAGCGACGCTTGGAGAGATAGCGAGGGACCTGGCTCGACTTTAAGGATACCAGCACGTCTTCCAGAAATACCTGAGTAGATGTCAAACCCCACAAGGCCTAAGGTTAGGCCGCTTGTCTTTTTCCTCACACTCATAATGGGGTTTTCATACCTGGCGTCTAGAGGGAGAGGCTGGGGAGGAAGTGGTGCTTGGTTCAAGGTGAAAGATGCCTTCACTTTGGTCCCAACGCCCTGCTCACTCTTAACGTCGATTGTACCCCCCAGCGAACGCACAATTTGCAGCACTATGCTCAGTCCTAGCCCAGTTCCTGGATTCAGAGAGTCCTCCTGTGTGAAGGGTGTAAAAAGGTGATTGTTCAAAAACTCTTGGGACATTCCTCTACCAGAATCGCTGACAGTGATCGTGATGATGGATTGTTGAGATTGAAATAATGTCGGCATGATGTCTTTGGATTGAAGGGAGACCCTGACCCACCCCGCATCCGTATATTTCAAAGCATTACCGAAGAGATTCATCAAAACTCTTCTCAAAGCTCCGGACTGTGTGTTGAAAACCCAGTTTGATCTCCAGTCAATGTCCATAATAATTTCAAGCCGCTCTTTCTTCAATGCAGGCTGATCCGCAGCTGTATCACTGCCGTCGACCCAACTTCTCCGTAAGCCTTCGGAAGGGAAACCGCTCGCTTCGTCGGCCACCACGAGTGACGAATTACCTTGAAATTCATGACCTGCGTGCACGGAATCGATGACATCCTCAGTGATCACGCTAAGATCGATATCGACGCTTAAGCCCATCGTTCTCGAGCGGGGCCCTTCGCCAGACGGCCCTTCGTCCTTTCTCTTATTCCTTTTTGGCTTGGTGAAATTGTTGATCTTCGCAAAGTCTAGTACGTGTTGGATTGTGTCCAGAAGAGTCCTCCCACATCGTTCAATGGTGTCAATCATGCTGTTCTGGAATAAGTCTATCGTTGTATCCTGTAGAAACTCCACAGAGGCAAGGATACCGTGAAGAGGGGAGCGGAGTTCATGACTGATGGACGAGATAAAGTCCGACTTGGCTCGATCTGCAGCCATCGCATCCAATCGAGCAACATCCGCCATAATGCTGTTTCCGAAAGCGGCGAGATAGCTCAAGTCTTCAGCACGTGTGAGTACTCGCGTTGATCGAGTAGTCCACGCAAAACTGCCCGCAAACCATCTTTCTCGATGAGAATCCCACAGCGGAAACAAGACAACACTACGAGCACCAGGAAGCATCCGAAGCAGGGCTTTCGCTTCTGTCTGCTTGGCACTTTCCCTGGGTTTTCGTGTTCGCAAAATCTTCCCGGAAGATCCAGATTCGACCTTTGCGACATCTCCTACTGTACATTGGGTGTCGTTCATGCCGGAGATGACCGAGCCTCCCTCGCCGAGGTTGAATACCTGTCCGCGAGGGTACTTGTGCAGAAGACTCTGGAGAAACGCCTCTGCCACTGGAACATAATCCTCTGAAGCCTCATCCCCTTCCAAGCTAGATTTTTCTCCCGTCGAAAATCCTAGTATTCTGCACGTCTTTTGCTCCTCATCGCCTCTTTCAGTCAATATCTTCTTTAGCAGTTGACTAACGTCGCTTCCAGTAAGGCTCACTTCTGCTGACTCTGCATCACCAGTAGGAGTCTTCCAGCGTTCTTCCTCCCCGCTTAATGTAACAGACTCTTGACTCTGCCCCCCCATGATTTCCGGCTGACCAAGTGTCTTATGCGACTCGCCTGTGTATCCTCCAAACGTACCGATACTGGCATCCAGAAAGATTGCCCCATCAACCTCGATACATTCCCGGATAATCTTGCTGGCACGCGAGAACATCTCCTTGAGCTTTTCGGATAACATGGTTTCCTGCAAGTCTGTCGTAAATGTTCTAAAGTTCTGTTTTGAACTGGCTGGGTGCTGATCCTCTCCTCTGCTTGGTATAGGTGACGCGTCATGTGTGCTGTCAAGCATCGCCGAGATGTTCGACACCGGAGTTGAATAGGAGAGAGTTTCCTGGTTTCCCGACTTTGAGGATGTGGGAATTTCATCACTCTCTCTCTGCGTTACTAAAACTGGTCGCAATTCAGCCGTGCGGCCAGCTTCAACTTTGGCTGGAGTTTCTACTGCTGACTTAGAATGAGAAAGAGGTGAATGACCATCAAGCGATTTGAACTTCCCTGCGACTTCGGGTTCCATGGTCTTGCTGGCAGAGGTATGCCCTTTAAGAGCTGACGTTGAATCTAAATCTGGTTGAGGTTTACCTTTGTTGCTGCTTTGTGCTTCTGCTCCGTCTCTCGAACCTTGTTGTCGCCATGCCTGGTTGGTTCCAACCTCAAGCCACCATTCGCGCAAAGTGCTCCCTCCTTCCACGAAATCTCTAAGGCCTTTGATCATCTTCTCGCTGCGTCTGTGCTCTTCCTTGACTCTAGCCATTTCCAAATGAGCCATAATGGTAATTGCCATGTCACCCAAGAACCCTATTTCGACATCGCTCAGCCCCTCTCTTGGCTTATCATCCATAACAGACAGGGTTCCGATATTGAAACATGATTTGGTACTAATCGGCATCGCAGTATAAAATCGCAAGGATGGGCGGCTCGTAACGAAAGGCCGATCCTTAAACTTGTCGTCTTGAGTAAGATCATTGATGATCAAGGGTAATAACCTCCGTGACTTGGGACGAACCCCGTCCTTTGGGGGGCGGGGTAGTATCTCGAGAGCCTTATCGCAAATCCCGAGCGATCTGGGCAATGTTGTACATCCAAACCATAGTTCGTCCTGATCGTTGTGCACCGAATCAGACTGGAGAGATAATGTCTGCGTAGCTTCGGCGAGAATATATTCATTTGTCCGGTCAATGAGGGATATTAAGGCACGCCTTGTGTTCAAACGCAGAGTCGCAAGTTGAGCGAAGGCAGATAATGCTGTATCGTATGAGGATCTAGGGACATGGTCCGCTGCGAAGCGCTGCGAAAATGAAGGTTGATAGTATCTAATTCAGGCGTTAGTCAACTCCATTTGACCGGCTGCGATGAGCAGATGAAGATCTACTGGTAAAGAGCCCTCTCTCTAGCCGTCTCAAATGGTAGTTCTGGAATCCCTCCCTTCTTGCAGTTTGGCATCGCTGCGGAATTGAGCAATACCCAAGTTGAACGACTTGATAATACCCACGGTGAAAGATGCTTTGTCTGGAACAGTTATCAGCGATCAGAAATAGCGCAGCCTTTATCCCTAGAAACGGAACCGACCGGCGTGGTTAGAATTACTCGGGATCAGGATTTCCATCGGCAAAATGCAAACTACGTAATGTCTTAGGGGTCGTTCGGTTGCAATCTGGAGGCCTCAGATTCAGTTCAGAATAGAGTTGATCTGGAGCTCCAATCTGATTCTGAGGCGACTGTTCGGTTGAATTCCAGATCAACTTGACCTCAGCCACAAAATTTTGATGTTCCTCTGACTGCCCAAAAAACACGCTAAAACTGGGCGCACTTTACCGTATATAGAATCTGAACTGAAGGTCTTGGCGTCAGTTTGAAAAGGTGCCTTGAGCTCCTCAGTTGAATCTGAAGGCTTCAGATTGCATACGTCCGTGCAACTCGTAGAGCCACAGACGCGTGTCGAATCGGGAAGGAACGCGTTCTTTCTGCCGGACTTTCAGTTCAGATTCAAAAGCGTCAGATTGCAACCGAACGACCCCTTATGTAGGAAGACCAACTTTCACGTCCCGCGCTAAGCGCTTTTGGGATCAACCAAAAAGCCCCTTGTCTATTTTTTACCTTAAGAGACAATTAAATTTCTCCCGTGTAAACGGTTCCCGTTATAGCCACTAACCTGTTACCTCAGCAAGCTCAGACGTGATTCTAGTGGTTCGGATTTTTAATCGGTCCGCAAGCGGACTAACTACGTTTGTGCGAAACCACTGGAATCACGTCTGAGCCGGATTTCCGAGGTTTTTTACGCGTTCTAACAATATCCGCGTTATAGAGGTTGCGGATATTAAAATAACTTAATATATAAAAACTATATAGATCTATAGTAGCCACCCTAGAGAACCTATTATAGCCTAGCGGGCATATAGCGTCTATATTATAGTGTATAACACCTACTAAAGCCTTATCGCGCGCTAACTACTAAGTTATAGATATCTAAGTAAATCTACTATATGCCGCTACTAAAACTTACTAGGTAAAGAGGGAAGAAGTTAAATAAGGTACTAGAACAGCCGCGGCTATATTAGGTATTAAATAATTAAACTTAAAGGAGTTATAGAACAGACTAGGAGCGATAGCTATAGGACTTTTAAGATTAGCTTCTTGTACTTTATAGAGAGAGTAAGGCCTAATAGCTAAGTAAGGTTAATAAGGCTATTGCTTTTTTATATCTATATTACAGATATATAGAGCAGCTTAAAGCCCTTAGGTGGCTGCTGTTTAAGGAAAAAGACATAATACTTATTGCTAAAACCTTATTTAGCAAGAGTATAATAATATAAGCAATGCCATGTCTTCTTTAGGCCTTAGTAGTAATTATTATCTTACTACTTAATGCAATTGGTATAAAGCAGAAGGTAAAGATTAAGAAGCTTCCTAAAATAAAGCTAGTTTATATATTTACTAAGACAATATCCGCTTGTCTTTTACAAGAAATCCGTATTAGAGTATATACTTATATTTTAATATCGCTAGAGTTGTTGGTTAGTAAAAGGTTTTATAAAACCCTTACTAACCCCACCTTTTGCGTGCATATTAGCTTGCTAGTAATTAATAAGGTATATCTTGTAGCTAATTAGGGGGGTTTATTCTAGAGTTTGTATACACAGCTATAGAAAGTATAGTTATTATTAGGGCGGAGGCCTTAGTTCGCTTATACTATAATACTTAATAATATAATGTTTAAGATTGTTTAAGAGTTAGCGGGCTTTTAAAAGAATATTAATATAGTGCGGATATTAATTAACCGGCCAGATCTATTAATTATTAGAGAATATATTAAATGAGGAAGTAAGAAGTCTTTTAAGAGTTTATACTTTGTTATAGACCGTGCATATACCACTATATCTACTAAGTAGAGAATTTAATATACGCCAACTCCCTACCAGATTCTAAAGATAATTATCTTTATTAATTTAAAGGGCCTAATATTACTATATAGGGACTTAATCTATTTATAATTAGTATATTATAGGTACCAGGAAATACAGGCTAAAAGAGCTATTTAGCTTTATTATGCATTATTAGCTATTATGGATAAAGACAGACTATATAAGGAGTTAAGAAAGCCTAACTCTAAAATCCACATTCTACTCTTCTCTAACGCGCTTGCCCGTAGCGCTAATATTCCTAATTTTAACTATATTGCGTAGTATTACATATATAAAGATAAGTCCGTTAATATAATATGGCAACAACTTAGACATAGTGCTTATAGTAGTGGTTAAATAGGTAGGGTAATATTTCTAATTAAGGATTAGTATAAAGGTCCATGTAAGGAGATTACTAGGCCAGCCAAAAATTATAGTTATACTAGTAGAGCCTTCTGATCTTAGCCAAGTTAACTTGGCTATAAATATTATATTAAGAAATAGGTGTTATAAGAGGACAGGGCTGCTAATTTTGCTAGTAATATATCTTTAAGAGTATCTATATATAGTAATGCTAATTCTAATGCGTCTATATCTAATATAGGGCGAGAGCTTAGTCTAGGTGGAATATCTATTATCCTACCTATAGATATTCTACTAAAGAAGCTAGCGTGGCACCTAAAGACTAAAGCTAAGAAATGAGCAGCTCTCTCCCATTATATATATACTCTTATAAATAAGGAAAAGGGCTGCTTATAAAAGATTATATTAAAGAACTATAAGGAATAGTCTCTGTCTACTAGTAGCTAGGGTTATTACTTTAACTATAATCCTACTTTACGGGCTTTTAAAGAGTTTAATATCCACAAGCTATATAAAGAGGGGATTCTAAGGAAGATATAATAAAAGGCCTTTACTGTAAGCATAAAGAGCTAGTTCTATAGCTAGGTAGAAAAGAAATATTAGTACGCTGTTCAGAATCCAACCTTAAGCTATATTATATTTAATAAGTAAATTGCTGCTCTTTACAGCTATGCCTAGTATATAACTAGCCATAAGGCACTTAAGAAAAACCTACCTAACTAGAATTATAGTTAGCTTGGTAATAATCTAGATAAGTTTATTACCTTTATTTAGGAGGAGGTAAAAAAGGCAAATTAGGTAGAAAGCTAGCTATTAGTATTAGTAAGCAAATTAAAAGGTAGCGTAGAGTGGATATTACCACAGTCTAGGGTAGCGGAGAGGCGTACAGTATTAGTAGCTTAAAGTCCATAAACACAAACACAAGTAGCTTAGCTACCTTAATTAATATCCGCCGAAAATTCGCATATTGTAAGGGGACTTTATAGACAGGGGGTTATAAGGACACGATTATAGAATAGGATAGATTAGTAAGAGAGACAAATCCTTAAGGAGGTAAGGCCTTAGGGATCGTGGAGACTATATACTATGGGCACGTGCCTCCGGCACGTAACCGGCGACCATTTAAGGGGCGTCTAGAGGTTGTCCTAAGGGCAACCCAAGATGTCCGCAATAATATCCCTTATATTACCCCCCTCCTTCTTATAGTCAGCCCCTAATCGCCATTACCTTATAGTAGGGAGATTATAAGGGCTTATCCCAGAAGGGGTTTGGAGAGATATTAGGGAGATATTAGTATACTGCTGTATATTATTTATCTATCTAACCCCTGCTTTAAACTCCTAAAAACCTTAATAAGAAAAATATATAACTGGAGAAAAGATATAAGGATTGCTAGGAGACCTATTAGAAGCCTACTGGAAATATACTAGTAACTACCTAGGCTAACCTAGGGATTTTTATATAACTCTACTTCTAAGCCTTTATACCAGTCTGTAATTAATCATAAGTATTATAGGCAATTTAGTGTTCCTAATATAGTTCCATAGAACCTTTTGGTATGGGATTTAATATATAAAGTCTTAATATAACGGAACCTTGTAGCAGGAACTACGGTGGGTCCTATTATTAGGCTAGGTATATAGGTAAGAACAAATCAACAACATAATAACAACTGGTGGAGTGGTTGCCCAATAGATTAACTCCAATTGTATTCTAAGATTCACTACAAGGAGAGAACTATCTACGGTAGGGACTAAGGTCCTTTAAATACACAACCATACTCCTAAGAAATCCTCTCTTATACGTGAGGTATATGTTGTCTATATTAAACATAATGTCCCTTCCGTTTAACGCAGTTAACGCGTTTAATACTATGTAACCTCGGTTACTATTCCTCGTTACATAGTTCCACTAGGTCTATTCTAGACCGTACCTATATTAACCAACTGGCTTCCGCCGACTCTTCTCCAAGTAGTTGTAACATTGTACTTAAAGCGTCTGTAACACTATCTCCCTCCTCTTTATCTTTGTCCTTAAAGATACCTAATATCTCCAAGTTGTCTACTAGAGGTATAATGTCCGTTTAATTGGTCTAGTTAATATCCTTACTTATTATACCTAAAGCTTCTTCTTCTCTTTCCTAGGTTAAGCGTCGCCTTTATACAGTTTCCTCTATACTGTCACTAGGCGAGGTAATGGCGATCCCTTGCTCTTGTTGCGCTAAAGAGGGGTTAGTATGTATTGCGCTAGCGAGTCCTTCGTCCTAACAACCCTTCTTTTGCTTTAAGTATACTAAAGCAAACGTTTAATCGTCCTGCGACGTTCGCTCTGTCTCTAACGCTAAGTATACGCGTCCTATAACTTTTAACAGTCTTCGAGTTCCCTAAGTAACTTATTATAGGGTCTTGTATTTAATCTACCGCTGTAAAACTTAACGGTAAGCTGGCCTCTGCGCTACTTAAGGTTTAACGTGCCTTAGAAGAGTCTGCACGCGTCCTTAAAGCTTAACGTTTAGCTTATACTTGTCTTTAATATCTTAAACGTGTTTATAAGAAGGTTTATTCTAAGGAGTAGAAACTAGTCTAATAAGGTCTATAGGAACTTGGTAATAAAAGGACTAGCTCTCCTCCTGCAAGGGAAATAACTCTAAGTAGCTTAGCAATTACTCCTCTTAGGTCCCCCTTAGGTGACTTATTCTTTGGCGATCCTTCCTTATCTATATTACCTAACCTGCTTTCTTCTAATACTCCTATACCTTTCCTATAGCGTTCCTTAGGTTGCTTAGTGGTTCCTAAATAGTCTCACTATAGCCTATCCACTTTACTTTATACTATGTTTTGTTATCTATATCCTTATAACTAATAATCTTTAAAACTTGCTATTTGTCTTCTTTTTGTCCTCTATATATATCTGCCTTATAGACTAGTGGCTTAACATTCCCGTATACTAGCTCTAGCATTACGATATATTATATAGGGTAGATCTTTATTTTGGCTAGTAGGTTTAACTTATACGTAACTAATAAAATCCTTTACTTAATTTTAAAAGGTCCTAGTCTAATATAGTCCAACTTCTTACTTAGTCGTCAACTCTTGAAATTTTTATATAGTAGCCACACTTTATCTCCCTCCTTAAGATCTAGTCCCTTAGATCTCTTAGCATTATAGTACCTTTTTATTCGTTCTTGTACTAGCTTAGCTATTTCCTTAAGGTTTACATAAAGATTTATTAACGTCTCCATTCTTTACTTAGCTGTGCTACTTATCTTTTTTGTTTAATGTGGCGATAACAATGTTCTTAGTTTATATCCGTAATTCGCCTTAAATAGTAATATCCCCATTCCTTCTTATGGTGTTGTATTATATGCAAACTATATAACTGGTAATAACGATACCCAATTGTTCTATATGTGATTAATATAATGCCTTAGATACTATTCTAGTGTCTAGTTTAGTCTTTCCGTTTATCCGTCCGTCTATAGATAATATACTATAGATATTACTATGCAAACCCCTTATTCTACTAGAAACACTTCCCAAAATACTATTATAAATCTTAGATTTCTATCTAATATAATCTTGTCTAGTGCTCCGTATCTTGCAAATACTTCTTTTATATAGATTCTAGCGACATCTTCTACTAATATCTCTTTAGTGCATGCTATAAAGTATCCCCACTTTATTAGCTTATCCACTATTACTAAGATTGCGTTATAATCTTATCCTGTAATAAGATCTCTTAACTTTGGTAACTTAACAATAAAGTCCTATAATATAACTTCCCATGGTCTTCCTAGTGTCTTAATAGGTTGTAGCCCTCTATATAGCTTATACCTTGTTAGTTTGTTCCTTTAGCAATCTAGATATTCCTTTATAACTTATCTTACTAGTCCCTAGATTCCTTAAATAATATACTCCTCCTAAAGTCTTAACACTAAGCCTGTAGCTCCATTGTGTCCTTATATTATTCCCTTATAGAATTCCTTAATAAATTCTTCTGCAATAGACTTAGGTATATACATTGCTTCTCTATTTTTATATTACTCTAAGTCTGGATCCTCTACCTATACTTCTTAGATCTTTTATATCTAATTACCTTCTAGTAATTTATAGATTTAACTTTCTTTAGTTGCTATAATCTTTGGATAATTATACCTAATTAATCTATCTTAATCCTTTTGTAATAAAGCTCCTAACAGCTTTTTATTACTTTATAGTTTAGCCTTTCTACTTAGAGTATCTGCTCGTGTATTGTCTGTACCCTTAGTATACTAAATTTCGAAATAGTATTCTATAAGCATTTCCGCCTATCTAACCTGTCTTTAGTTAAGTTCCTTTATTATTAGGAATCCTATAAGGTTCTTATAGTCCGTCTTAACCATAAATGGTTTCTTTGTGCCTTGTAAGAATGCTCTCTATTCTTTAAGTGCTGTAACTATACCTAATAACTCCTTATTATAGATGTCATAGTTTAACTCTAGTGGTGTCATCTTTCAACTATAGTATACCACTGGGTGCCATCCGTCTTAATATTTCTATAGGAAGTATGCCCCTAGTGCAAAGTCTAATGTATCTATTTCTACAACTATCTCTAGACCTGGTTGATAGATCTTAAAAACTAGCTCTTAGGTAAATAACCTTTTAACTTCCTTAAATAGTTCTTGTTGCTCCTTTCCCTATGCCTATAGTTCTTCTTTCTTTGTTAACTGCGTAAGTGGCTTAATATCCTTTGACTATTGCGCTATAAACCTTTTACAATAATTGCAAAACCCTAGGAACGATCTTAATTGCGTAACGTTCTCTAGTTTTTGCTAATTTACTATAGCCTTAATCTTCTTTAGATCTATGCTGAGTTGGCCTAGTTTAATAATAAATCTAATAAAATTGGTCTTCCTGGTAAAGAACTTATATTTTTTAATTGCTACTAGCATCTGTTCTTCTTGTAGTCTCTTTAAGACCTATTTAACGTGTTCTTTATACTCCTCTTCGCTCTCTAAGTAGATAATAATGTTGTTAAGGTATGCTATAATAAACTTATCTAGGTGTTCTCCTAACACACTATTAATTTGCTTTTAGAACGTTACTAGTACGTTTATAAGCCCGAATTGCATAACTAATGGTTTATATAGTTCTTCCTTTAACCTAAAGGCTGCCTTCTATTTGTTGCCTTCCTTAATCCTAATCTAATGGTACGCCTATCTTAGATCTATCTTTGTAAAGATCTTTGCGTTGCCTATTCTGTCTTGGATTTTACTAATTAAGGGTAAAGGATACCTATCCTTCCTAATAATACTGTTTAACTATCTATAGTCTATACACATCCTAAGTTTTCCGTTTTTCTTTGGGATAAATAGTACTGGATATCCTGCTAATAACTATAACGGTCTAATATATCCTTTACGTAAGTTCTCCTGGATAAACTCCTTAAGCGCTACTAACTCTGTTTTAGTAAGCTTATAGATTAAAAAGAACTTTAGACTTATTTTTTCTTCTAATTCTATCTTATAGTCCTATGCTATATACTCTAACAGCTTTTTACTTTCTGGTAACCATAACTTTTTACTATACTTGTAGTATCTCTTTGGTATATAACTTAAGCCTTACTTAGTCTCTTTATATATTACTCCAACTTGGTACCATACCAACTTGGTTTGCTATTACATTTTATACTATTAAGTATCCTTAATATTAACCTAACCTGTAACCCAATTAATCTTTAGATTGTACTCCTATAACTAAGGCATCCCTAGTATCGCCTCGTTCTGTCCTAATGGTAGGATATTAAAAGACATTCTAACTAGTCTCCCTTTAATAGTTATCTAAATAGGTCCTGTTTTAAGATTAATAATACCTCCTTTATAGGCTATCTAATCTCCTAAAATTGTTATAAGTGGATATGGGTGTTCCTTTTATCTATATAGTAACCCCATCCTTTCTACTATCTTTGGTGATATATGGTTTCTAGTTGCTCCACTATCTACTAATACTTTAAACTGCTAACCTTGCTACTTAACTTATAAATTTAGGTATTAACCTTGAATTCCTTTAAGGGTTTAAGGCTCTAATACTAGTTCCCTCTGGTTCTATACGCCTCCCCTTTTCCTAACTATTAGTTACTAGATCCTACCTATACTTAGTCCAACTTAGGCTAATACTTAGTTTATTTCTTTTCCTCTATATACTATAGACAAGTATTCTCTAGGCACTCCCACCACTATTATCTATCTAGGCATTCTTCCGTAAGGAATCTTTCTAGTTAAAGTATTAAGTCTCCTTAACCTTGTACTTCTACTGGGTGCTATCTATGTATATACTTAGCATTCCTAAACCGCTTTTCCTTTAGTGCCCAATATATCCTTACTAGGTACTTCCGGTTTTTGTCTTTTAGTGCTCTATGCATATTATATATGTTATCCACATAAGCTATCCACGATAGTATATAATGCGCTATATGTTTTAGGTTAACTCTTAGTTTATCTTTATTCTTAAGTTTAAACCTATACCTAATTAACCTAACCACTGGTATCTCTGCTGTGGGTACTAAGATTTATTACTTACTTCCTTAGTCCCTAGATCCTTCTTCTAGGTTCCTTAATATTATAATTAATGCTCCTTTAATGTGACTTATGCGTTTCTCTATAATAGGTTAGTTTTAGATAACTTTTTCGTCTAGCCACATATAAAAATCTGCCTATTTATTATTATGTCGCTGCCTATACCACTTTCCGTATAACTGGTTTAGTGTATATGGTCTATCTATTAGAAAGTACCTTATTATCGCTATATTATAATATCCTTTGGTATATCTTTTTTTAAACCTAGTTAGGATATCTAGATCCTCTTCTTGTTCTAATTTATCTAACTATTTTGCCCTAGGTGTCCCTATACTTGGCCTATTAGTAACTCTTTATACAGGTGCTCTATCCCTTATATAACCTAGTATAGCTAACCTCTTATCTAGCTTCTGCTCTTACTATATAATAATTCTTGTCCTAAACTTATCTATAGTTTCTTATTTTCTGCGTCTTATAGCTAGATCTTTATAGTCGTCTTGCTTTTTAATCCTAGTATTAACTGCTCAATCTTTAGGCTAAATACTGCGTTTACCTAGGATTACTAACGTTCTTACTTATTCCCCAAACTTATAGTTCTTAAACTTGCGTTCTATACTTATTTGTTTATTACTAAACTAAGTAGCTGCCCTTTCCCATTAGTTTTCGTCTATTATAGGTCCTTAGGTGTATCTTATCTCATTTTAAAAGTCTTAAGCGTCTTATATCTTGTCTTAAGAATCTTAAGCCTGTGGCCTTTTGCCTTTATTAAGTAATAAGCTAGCACTAGCAGTTATCTACTTGCTTAGTTTCTTCTAAATATTACTCCTATTATCTTATAAAGCAATGGAAATTGTATCTAACAGTATTATAATACCCATTACTAAACCTTATTCTGTAATGGTCTTAATCTCTACTTCTATTTTAACTTCTCTAAGGTCCGTATACTCTTAGTAAGCTGCCTTTATTACCTTATTATTGGTAAATGCTTCGCCTATATTAAACTTATTGTCTTTAATGTCTGATTTATGAGCCGGTTTATTAGTTCCTCTAAACTTAGATAATAATAGCTCCTATAGCTAATAGCTTGCGCCGTACTTAGCGTCCTTATAAATTTAGCATGCGTTGTTATAACAATACGCAAAACTATTAATTAAACATTCTTTTATTCCTTATAGTGCACCGTCATCCCTCTGTATATACATGCCGTCTACTAGCCTAGTTCCCTTTACTATATAGTTACTCTAACCACCTCTACAGTCTCTGGCGAAATGACCTTATTTCCCACAATTTATATAAGCTCCATCTCTAAACCACTAATTTTGCTATAGAGTCCGCCTAAATATCTTCTGCTATTAAAATCCCTAGTTTGGCCTCTACTTCTTAGTCCTTTAATTACTTAATCCTTAACCTCTAGGTTTCTATAGTTTCTTTTCCCACCTTTAGGTTTCTTTAGTACTGCTTAGGTCCATTAGCTCTGCGCTATTCTATAGCTTTTAACTCTATATCTGTCGTTGCGTACTCTGCGCCTTATACAACTATAGAACTCTATCTTGCCCTCTCTTAGCTTGTTCCCTTTAATAGATCCTATTATTAATCTTTATTAACTAATTTATTAACTCTCTTAGAGTATCCGCATCTTCTATTAGGATAATTGCGTCCTGGACTTTAGCCTTAAGTCCCTGTTTATACTATGCCATAAGCGCCTTATCATTCTACTCAACCTGCGTGGCTAGTATTTAAAACTGTATTATATACTTAATTACTAAAGTACGTTGTACTAAGTTCTAAAGCTTTTGTTCTGCTATAGTTGTGGCCTCTAGGTCTCTAAATATCTGTATTAGTTATTCCGCAAACCCGTTCTAACTGGCAAATATATACCGCACGTCTTAGTTAGTAGTTGTCATGCTATTAGCCTATATTTCCGTAAGGTATAGTTTAAACCACTTAAGTACCCTCCCTATTAGGAATAATCCTACATAGGCTACTTAATTTAACGATATTACTAACTTCGCTCCCTTCTATACAACCTTAAAGTGCATCTGCGTAAAAAATCCCTTAAGCTTTAACTTCTCTCCTAAGAACCATTTAATTAAAGGTAGCTTAATTTTTGCTACTCTAATTCCGTTAATGCGTTCTTTAAGTATCCTATTATTGTTTTATAAGTGATTAACCATTTCCTGTAACTAACCTTATATAACCACTTAAGAATCCCTATTATCCATACTAGTATCACCTGGCCCTGAGGTTGTGGCTGCCGTTGACATTGCCGTGACTAGTACTTTGGGTGGCATGTTATTCGATCTTGTTTAATACCGTAACCTTAGTAGTAAATGTATAACGGAACCTTATAGCAGGAACTACAGTGGGTCCTATTATTAGGCTAGGTATATAGGTAAGAATAAATTAACAACGTAATAATAACTGGTAGAGTAGTTGCCCAATAGATTAACTCCAATTGTATTCTAAGATTTACTACAAGGAGAGAACTATCTACGGTAGGGACTAAGGTCCTTTAAATACACAACCATACTCCTAAGAAATCCTCTCTTATACGTAAGGTATGTATTATCTATGTTAAACATAACGTCCCTTCTGTTCAACACAGTCAACGCGTTCAACACCACGTGACCTTAGTTACTATTCCTCGTCACATAGTTCCACCAGGTCCATTCTAGGCCGTACCTATATTAACTAACTGGCTTCCGCCGACTCTTCTCCAAGTAGTCATAACATCGTACTTAAAGCGTCCGTAACACTTAGCTTACCGTTATCTTTAACTTTTAAGATATTAATCTATAATCCTTTTTTATTGGTCCTGTACTATATATTTAGCGTAGCTCTACTACCTAGCAAATAGGAAGAATACTTCGCAATAGCGCCTCTAGCTATTATACGGTTATTAAGAACGTCTATAACATTATTCTTTAATACCGTAGTATTGTTTAGGTATAATTTAACCTATATACGTCTATAATTAATATCTTAATTGCTTTCCCTGGCCGCGTAATTAGTTTTTCTTATAAGGAAGTAATGGCTAAATAGTATATACGCGTGTTTCCTTTCTTCTAAATTACGCTATTATAACAGAGTTATATTAGTAAGGTTGCGGCTATTTACTAAAAGGGTATTAGAAGGTAAAGTATAGAGACATCTTACTTACTAAGCTGCTCCTTTTCCTTAACACCTTACTTCCTATTATTAACCTTTATCTAAATTTAGATGTATCTTTAATATATTATTAAGATTTTCTTTTTTTCTATTATTGATTTAATATGCCTCTTTATTCTCCTACTAACTGCTCTTTTAAGCCAATTCTACAGCGTATTCTGGCCCTACTATATATATAGAACCCTAACCTCCGCTGACTCGCAACTAGTACTAGTCCTACCTAAATAACTTTATATACATATCTTTAAAAGACTAGAAGTCTAATAAGAAGATTCTGGATACTTATAATAAGACCTACTGCGTAAGGTCTAATACCTTTAGTCCTTATAATTAATGCATGCGTACTAAGTGTAAGGGCGCGAAGAGGCTTCAGGGAAGATTCGAAGGAATGATATAAATTCTATCTAAATCTAAGGGTATATAGCTCTTGAAGAGAACAAGACGTTGCGTAAAGAAGAGAAAGGAATATAGGAAACTT